>Ga0315906_10005501_pt1 | contig 15923 bp, 14 predicted proteins | sample LakEriMetagenome_4_FD_203526 | JGI IMG/M metagenome (GOLD analysis project Ga0315906, IMG submission 203526) | Freshwater fungal communities from buoy surface, Lake Erie, Ohio, United States - Buoy 2 MA122 | ecosystem: Environmental > Aquatic > Freshwater > Lake > Lake biofilm | place: USA...
TGCCTTTGGTCTTTAAAGTACTCAGAATTGCTGCAAAACGAACGAATACCATCGACGCGATGGGACTGGCCTTATTCAGTCTTACCGGACTTCAATTATCGCTGGCTGCGGGACTACCCTACTTTCCGGCTTCTCTGATTGGAGTAATTACAGGCGTTGCCGGAGGAGTTTTCCGGGACATGGTAGTAAATGAAATACCCGTCATTTTTCGTCCGGGCGGATTGTATGCGATTGCCTCCTTTGCGGGTATATGGATTTATATACTCACGGTACGCCTCCATGGAGGGGATTTACTTGCAACAGTGGTTGCTTTTAGTACGATTGTTGGCTTAAGGCTTAGTTCTGTTTTTCTTGGAATGTCCTTGCCGCATCCTATCTGGCATGTAGAAGATAAAAAAACGGATAAAAAGTAATGTGGTTCATTCAAAACCTCCGTATACACTTGATTTTCCTATTCGGTCACGCTCACTTATGCGCTAATTTTACCGGATAATGCAATTGGCCGTAGTACTTCTGGGATCAAATTTGGGCAACAGACTGGATTCTATTCGGAATGCGTTGCGTAAGCTTGAATCAAAACTAGGTACGGCTCATAGAATTTCTTCTGTATATGAGACTGCTTCATGGGGTGTTGACGGGCTACCGGACTACCTGAACTGTGTTGCAGGATATTATACCCACTTACCAGCTGCTGAAGTTCTTGACATACTCCTTTCAACAGAGATCAGCGAAGGAAGGATCCGGAGCGGTAAACTTTACGAATCCAGAATAATCGATCTGGACTTACTATTACTTGGAGATTCCGTGATGCATCAGCCCGTTTTGCAGATTCCCCATCCGCGCATGACATTAAGAAGGTTTACCATGGTCCCGCTTGCAGAAATCTATCCAGAAATCATACATCCTGAATCAGGAAAATCCGTAGCTGAATTACTGGAATGCTGCCCTGATAAAGGTATTATCCATAAGTATCCCCAACAAAAATGAGTTCACCTATCCCCTACCGTTATATAGCTATTGAAGGAAATATTGGCGCTGGAAAAACATCGCTGGCCAAAATACTGAGTGCAAAATTCAACTCGCGTCTTGTATTGGAGGAGTTTGCAGAAAATACTTTTCTTCCGCAGTTCTACGAACAACCGGAACGGTTTGCCTTCCCGCTTGAAATGTCATTCCTTGCAGAACGATACCAGCAGCTGATGACAGCACAAAAACTTGCAAAAGAAAACAACCAGTTACTCATCAGTGATTACATCTTTGACAAGTCCATGATTTTTGCTTCTGTCAATCTCAGGGACAGCGAATTATCTCTTTTCCGAAAATTTTTTGAAATGCTCAGTCCCATACTCCAAAAGCCTGACCTCATTATTTTCCTGGAAAAATCAACCGCCACGCTGCAAAAAAATATTGGTCTGCGGGGAAGAAGCTACGAACAGCACATCCCCAACCAATACCTTGAAGGCATAACCCGGCAATACGAAGCTTTTCTGAAAGGCCGAAAAGACGCCTGTATCCTTGGAATAAAGTCGGATAGCCTCGATTTTGTGAATGACCACCAACACCTGCAACTGCTACTCCGGAACATTGTAACGCCCGTGGAGAAAGGGTTTCACTCGATTGACCCCTTAGAAAGCTGAAGCTTAGCATTTTAAAAATTGGTCTCTTTTAGTTATACTTGCACACCCCTTTACCAAAAAAAAACTAAATACATGAAAACCAGGCTCTTCGCTGTAGTATTAGTTCTGCTGACAGCAGGTACACTGATGGCTCAAACCACTACTACCGCTACCGGCAAAAAGTACGGTCTCCCCAAAGGCAATGAATTCGATCGTGTATCCATCGGATTAACCCTGGGTGCAAGCCACCTGAATTCTGACATGCTCGGAGGTGATAACGATGATGAATCCCGGGTATTCAAAAACAACAAATGGAAACCGGCTTTCGGACTTCAGATCAACCACCAAATCAGCCATTCCATCGGACTTCGTTTCCGCGGAATGTTCACGAATTTCTATGCAGAAGATGAAGAACTGCTGGACTCAGTAACTTTCGAACCGATTCTATTCAATAATAACTCGAATCGCGGCAAATTGTACACCGATTACATGGAAACTCCTGTATCTGAATTTGCCCTCGAAATGACCTATAATTTTGGTAATATAAGTTTCCTGAATCGCAACAAAAACTTCCATTTCGTGACCACACTCGGTATCGGAGTTTTTAATTTCGACTCAGAAGTGAAAGAAGAAGGAACAGACAAACTTTTACGGTCAACAGGTGCTGTTACTGAGTTGATGATACCGATGAGTCTGGGTATCAAATACAAAATCGGCAAAGTCGATATCGGCCTTGCAGTAGATTACCGCCAAACCTTCACCGATCGCATTGATGCAACGGTTAAAACCTATTCCGAGTATGATGATTATGTAATGGGCAACCTCACTGTTAACTACACACTGGGAAAGAAAAACCGTCCGATGGAATGGGTTAACCCAATGGAAGTAGTTTACAGCGATATCTCTGAACTCAAAGAGAAGATTGACATCATGAGTGGTGACAAAGACAAAGACGGCGTGTCGGATCTGTTTGACAAAGACAATAACACGCCTGAAGGAGTTAAGGTTTATGGTGATGGTACCACAGTAGACTCTGATGGTGATGGCGTTCCTGATGGCAAAGATTCTGACCCATTTACGCCAAAAGGTGCACGTGTTGATACAAATGGTGCAGAAATTGATACCGACAGCGATGGAGTTGCTGACAGCCGTGATCTTGAACCCAATACTCCTGCAGGTTCACTCGTAAACTTCCAGGGACTTACTCTCGCAAAACCAGGCGAGTATGGTAAAGATGGTCTTTCAGGAAAAGGTAAGGATGGTGTTAGCTTCCTTCCAAGCGTATTTTTCGACCTTGGAGGTTCTTCCATCAAACCAACGCAATATGACCGACTGGTTGTAATAGCAAAAGCCATGAAAGCCAATCCGGATATTAAAGTGCGCATCACCGGAAATTGTGATGTACAAGGCAGCGATAATGAAAATCAGCGACTGGGACTTCGTCGTGCAGACGCAGTTAAAAACCATCTGGTTTCTCAATACGGAATTGACCCTGCTCGCTTAACTACTGAAAGCAAGGGTGAATCAGATCCAATGGCTAAGTCAATTAACGGTGTTAACCGCCGTGTGGACTTCTCCGTTGAATAAAACAACCTTTTATTGAAAAAGAAAAGGCTGTCTTTACCGGACAGCCTTTTCTTTTCAATGCAGCAACTAACGCTTCTCAAAACACTTGTAAAGCGTATAAATAAACTTCTTTTCAGCGGCAGACTCATAATTATCCGGAGTAAGCCAATTCTTATTGATACGGGAATGGATATCCAATGTGGTTTGTTGTTCAGAGATTTGCTGAATATGAATTTCAACCGCTACAGAAGGTTTCAAAAGTCCCGGTTTCGATTTTGCTTTGATTATACCATTCACCGGATCGGTTTCCAGTACTTTATACTTTCTGCGCTGTAATGCCTGAAGGCTTACTTCAAAAACGCTGCTGCGGCCATAAAAGAAGTTTAATTTGCTCACGCGGGAAGTATTTAATTCAAATGTAAAATATTTTCAATGGAATTGCATCCGCTGCACTGTTTTATTATCGTTAACAAACACGATATCGATCTCACTTCCCTTTGCAGGAGAAAAAACCGGAATTCCATTACCCGCCACGGGGAATCCTTCATACAAGGAACCGTTTCGGTTAAATACATAAATGCGGCTATTATCGGTAGCAGCAAATAAGGTTTTTCCTTTCTGACTAATTACAGCCGGAGCCAGCAAGGGGTATTCTGCTGTAAAAACAAAGAGGGAAACACCATCCGCAGTACTACCCCTTAGTCCCGTATTAAAAGTGAAGAGCCAATCTTCTATACCATCCCCATTTAAATCGATCCGTGCAGCACCGGTAATTGAATCACCATCCGTGATATTAACTGCTGCTTCCGGAATTCCATCCTTGCCTCCACGTACATAATTTCCATCCGGTGTAATCCATGCATAACCGGCAGCAGAAAGTGTATCCTCAATGAAATTAGTGCCCGGTGCAAAAACAACATCCTGACGAATGGTATGAATAATTGTACCTGACTGACTAACGAGGTAACCTCCTGATTTTTCACCCTGCAACAATAAACTGTTCTGTGATGAAAGCAGGACCGGACTGTTTCTGACCACCTGACGCAATCGAAAAGGCGAATAACCAGTTGCACTCCTGCCGCTAAGAGTATACGCCATCAACTTCATATTCAGGCAGGGAATGTACAAACGGCATTGTGTGGCATCAGTTGCCTTCAAAAATGCCATTCCCGCTGAAGCAGCAGCCGGTAACCGAACCGGGAAACCGCTAACCGCAGTTCCATCTGATTTAAGTTGATAAATGAAGGAAAATGAATTGAACAGGTAGGTTGTATCAATTCCATTAGCCGAATAGTAAAAAATCTCACCTTGTATTCTGCTTTCAAGCTGTTTACTCCATCGCACTTCACCATCCAAACCAATTACGCTTAACTTATTCCGCTTGTCCTGAACAAATACCAGCGAACCATTGCCCGGCATAAAGGGTCCCGCAACAATAGTGGTATCCATTTCTTTTTTCCAGATGGCCTGGGGAATATTCAGAGTGTCCTGAAAATAACCTAAAGCAGCTGAGGTTTTAAACATCCCCCCCTGACTACTTATTGCCAACGTAACCCCGTTCCAGCTACGGATTGAGGGACTGTATTTTGCAAGCCAGGATGTCCACTGTGGTGCAGCAACACTTGCAAAAAGTTTTTCTGATTGCGGAATACTACAATAGAAATATAAATTCGACAGGGTTGGTAACGGCGATTCAAGTGAGTGAAAACGATTATCCGCAGCTAAGAAATTCCCCAGGCGATAATCATTGATATAGCTGCGCAAGGCTGAAACCTGATTAGTTACAACAAGCGTACTATCAAGAATAGCATAATAAAACCTGTTGATTTTACTGAACAAAGGACCGTATAATACAGGCATTAATCCCTGACCGGGAATCATATGGATTACCGCGCCATTATAATGTTCTTCGGGGATACTTTTCTCGGACACCACTCGGGAAATGGCAGCCAATACCGCAAGGCAGGAGTCATTATTCTTCAACGATGCCAATCCAAAATAATGGTAATCCTTCTGTCCGTTGATTGGCTTTACAACCACCAGGCCAATTTCCTGATTTAAAAAACCTGCGATACGCGAGCGCAGCGAATCCACTTTCAGGCGCTCCCATTCCAGTGCAGTTTCCTGATCCAGCATTCGTCCATAATCATTAAAAAACAAAGTAGGATTTGAAAATCCCCAGGAAACATAAGCAGCGGTTCGAGCCAATAATTTTTTATTCAATTTACGAGTTACCGGTCGCTGATCCTTGAACAAATAAAGGAACTGAGAAGAGTCGCTTACTGTAGTATTACCGGAAAGTGTCAGCTGATTGGTATGAATATCCATTCTCAGCGAAGTCCACTCCCCTATTTTCTGAAGCTCAGAAAGATTGGCTGCACCATTTGCAAGATTAGTTTGCAGCCACTTTTCAAATCCTTCGTAGCGAATGGCCACAACTGATTTACGATGAGCATCACGGAGTAAACTTTCCAACCGTACAGCCGGTGATTTTATTTTATCTGAACGCTGCTGGCGCAAAGCATCCTCCACAAGATAAGCCGTACCGGAGCCAATGAAGATGCCTTTACTGATGACGTAGGCAAAAATCACTGAGCCATCCGCGGCGGTAAATTCGCGTATATCCGCCCCGTTATAATTCCGGCTGGTTGCCTGTGCTGACTGGCCGGATAACTTTTGTACTAACCTGGTTACAGTAGAGGCATTCGTGCTGCCAAGATTTACTAAATAAACGGTGCTAAATGTTCGCGGACCAGTTACATGACCAGTAACTATCAATGGATTGGTTTTAAAAAGCTCCTTAATATCCGGAGTATTAACGGCAATGCTGTCGAATTTAAGAAGTGCCTTCTTCCAATGTTTCAACACGCTTACCGTATCGGCACCATTAAAAAATCCGGTATTGGCCAATTGCCTTAAGTCGCCGGAAGAAGGATCGCAGGATAACAGCCAGGCTACATCGGCAGGAACGGCCTCCAATGCACTGCTCGTTTCTGAACGGAACTTTTGAAGATAGATGAAGCCACCGGCAATCAGTATCAGGATCAATACTGAAATAAGGGAGGAAACTACTACTTTCTTCATCGAGGGAGGTTAGTCAAAGCTAAAGCCCCGCGCGCAGCCGTATGAGTGCCGCACAAATGGTTTATTTACAATGGATTGTTAATAGAGATCTACAAAAGATCAGTTCACCTCACTGAATTCCTTATTGGTAATAAAGCGTGAATCGGTCAATGTGGCAAGAAAGGCCAGCAGATCAGAACGTTCATTCGCAGAGAGTGAGATTCCATTGGTCAGAAGCGGATCCAGCGTAGCACTCTGACGAATCTTGCTTGTGTAATGGTCCAGAACCTGACTCAAGTTTGTATGCCGGCCATCATGCATGTAGGGCTTTGTCAGCATAATATTTCTCAGCGATGGCACCTTGAACTTACCGGAATCCTGAGGTAATGCGGTAATTTGAGCGCGCCCCGGATCTCTTACGAAGACACTGTCAAGGCCATTATTACGGAAACTATAATCAGAAAATAATGGCTCTTTATGGCAACTGGCACACTTAGCTCTGAAAACACTTAAACCCCGCATTTCTGCACTGCTCAGGGTGGCTTTACCCTGCAAGTAATAATCGTAACGACTTTTATCGGAAATCATGACCGCCATAAATTGCGCCATAGCCTTCATTACATGATCAGTAATAATGGTGTCTGTACCAAAAGCGGATTTAAACAATGAAGGATAAGTTCCACTTCTGCGAAGCTTATTCAGAATCCCCTGAATGGTTTCATCCATTTCCACCGGATTGGTGATGGGTGCCAGCGGTTGTAATTCCAGTGTATGCACACCACCATCCCAGAAAAAAGAAGGATTCCAGGCCATATTAAAAATCGGCGGCGAGTTTCGCTTGCCCAATAATCCGTTGATTCCATGACTCAATCGATGATCGGCATGGGCAAATGCGACAGATTGCTGATGACATTCGCCGCAGGAAATTGTTGAGTCCAGTGAAAGCACCGGATCATAAAACAATTTACGTCCTAGAGAGAACCGATTATAACTTAATGGGTTATTGGAAAGATTATATACAGGAGGCGGAAAACCTTCCGGCGTATAAAACTCAACCGGCATATAATAACTATCCCCTTCATTATCATCCGAGCAGGAAGACAATCCGAGAACCAGCGTAACTAAGAGAAGCAACCTAAACAATTTCCCGATTAATTATGTAAGTGGTCAAATAAAAACATCGCTGCATAATTGTTGGCAATCATCACGGAGTTGACACCCGGACTCATGACATTATGCACGCCACTCAGAGAAACGTCTGAATTTCCGGAAAAGATCTTCAGGACATCCGCAAGTAAATGAATGTCGGCTGCCTGGCTGCCATTTACTTTTAAAGAATCGCCACCGAAGAAAATCTCAACAGTACGCTGACCTGCAAAGTTGCCTGTCATTCCGCCGATATGATAGAAATATAAGCTATCAGGAGAATTATTGTACGTTCCTTCCATTTTAAAATGGATATAACCCGTATTCCAGGTCCACATCATGTTATTAACAGGATCGAGAGATCCGGTTGGAATAATTCCATTTACTGTGAGGTAATTAAACTTATCCTCATCCACTCCGATCATAAAGCGTATTCCCTTATAGTAACCGGCAGGTACATTTTTCAATTCAAGGATTGTGCTCGGCTGGCTTTCTTCGTCCACCAGAAAATAAGTATCGGAAACTGAATGAACCGAAGTATCATTAAAAAGTTCGAAATTGCTGAGATAGTATTTCAGGAAGGTAACATTGAAGGATTCATTGCTTGAATTCACATAGTTTGTTCCTCCTGTTTCATCCACATTTACACTTCCGGCAACATTTGAAATATCCACCATCACTGTACCCGGACCGGTTGGTGCAGGAGCTCTGTCACCAGAAGAAGGTGTGTCATCCTCCTTATCACAGGCAGTAAACAAGGTAAATGATGCCAATGCCGCCAGACAAATCAATTGGTTAAGATTCTTACCCATGATGGATTTTTAATTTTTCACACTACTCTACAAAAATACGACCAAAATGACGAGAATTTCTAATTATAAAATTAATCGTCAGCTTATCGTAACAAAGTGAGCCATCCCGCCTTTTCCCGATACTTATCTCCCGGTAAGCGGTAACGAAAACGGTAGTAATAAATGCCTTCCGGAGAAGGCTGGCCATTGAGCATTCCATCCCACCCGATTAAAAAATCACCGGTAAATACAGGCTGTCCCCAACGGTTAAAAATCCAAAGCTTCCCTTCCTCAAAAACAGTTGCTTCCGGCTTGAAATAGTCATTCAGCCCATCTGAACCGGGCGAGAAAGCACTCGGAATCCAAACATTATCGCCGCAGGAATAGATGACTTCCATAGCAGCCACTGCCGTACAACCTGAGGTATTACTAACGGTTACCGAGTACTCATCAGCCTGAAGAGCCAAAAAGACCGAATCGGTACTTCCATCCTGCCAGAGATAATCAGAATAAGAACCGGGGTACAAAAGGATCGATTCACCCGGACAAATAAACCGGTCAGGACCCAGATCAGCCGCCACCGTTGCATCTGATCCATAAACGATCTCCACCAGCGTATCCAGCGTACATCCATCAGCGGACCCAATGGAGAGTGTATAATTTCCGGCAGACAATCCATTCACCGTTGCAGTTTGGGCAACTGGATCCGTTCCCCAGGTAAAAACAGGAGAGTTTACACCACTAACAGTTGCCTGAGCTGCTCCGTCCGACCCGCCTTCACAATTAACTGAGTCAGTGGTTACATCTAAGGAAGGGAACTTAATAATAGTGGCGGCGCTTCCCTTTACAGTACAAGAGTGAAATGCCTCCATAGTGACCGAGTACGAACCGGGGCCCGGGAAAGTGTAGGTGGCATTTTGACCTGTAGCCGAATCAGCAAGGGTTGTCGGATCACCAAAAAACCACTTCCATTGCTGCGGACAAAGTGTGGAATTTCCGGTAAAACTCACCGAGTAGTCGCCGTCACATGAAAAAGTTGCATTTACCTGAGGAACCGGCGCTTCCTGAATGGTGAAAAGATCGATGGCGATTCCATCGTAAGAATTACAAGTAGAGCCACTAGCGAAAGTAAAACGAAACTGAACATTGGGCTCTCCGGCAAGGAAACTCATACAAATACCTGCTTCTTTCCAGCCTCCGCTGCCATTACCTCCTAAGCAGGAACCACTGGTACCCTGGAGTGTACCTGACCAACCCTGCTGTGGATTTGCCAGCCCGGATAAATTGGTGATATTGGAGGCGTTGTACCAGTTTTTTTCCAGGCAATCCTGCACCTGACTCGTGCTACCTAAATTCGCCCAGGTATTGCCGTTATTCAGCGAATACTGAAGATTACCTCCATCGTACTGCCGCTCTGTATCCCAGTAAATCAGGAAGGTAAGATAAGGACGTTGTAAAGACGTAAAATCGAAACAGGGACTTTCAATCCAGCTTTTCTGACTACCACCATAGGTGGAGGCTACCAGTCCGCCGGAGATCCAGCAATTAATGCCGCTCCCGGCTGTATTAATATCAATTTTCACAGGGCTACCCCAGGACCAGTCAGAATTCGTGCCCCCGGGTGTCCAGTTACCGGCATTCTGTTCAAAATCCTCCGAAAAAGGATAGCTGCTAATACACTGAGCAGGAAGTTTAGCCCCCTGAAACAGGAAGAAAAGAAATAAGAAACGGGAAATATTCCGCATTACACAAAGTTCCGTCGAAAAAAGGAGATAATAAAACACTGTTCGTACTAAAACAACAATCAGATAGGAAAATCTGAATGCTTCAATAAAAACCAACTCTCAGGTACAGGTTAAATTCTTCCCTAATCAGGCGTTTTAGCAAGAAATATTCAATTTACCCTCTTTCAATCCGAATTCAGGAAAATAACAGGCCTTTGTGCAAATCTCAGATAAAAATGATTCTTTCAAAAACAACGGCAAGATGATGATTCTCTATCTTTACCACTATCAAAACCAGAACCATGAAAAAACAACTACTCAATTTATTGATAGGAGGAATAATGTTGCTAAGTGCCACGCCGGGATTGGCTCAGCGCTATCTCTCTGAGATATTCCCGTCCTATATCCGGACCGATAATATCATCTACGGCAACAACTTTTCCCTGATTACCAATACCGGTACTCCGGGTTTTATTCCGCTGCTGATGGATGTTTATGAGCCGGACACCCTTCTTGATACACAAACACAACGTCCACTGGTGGTGGTACTACACACCGGAAGTTTTTTACCTCCGGTTATTAACGGTCAACCCACCGGAAGCCGCCGTGACAGTTCCATTGTTGCGATTTGTTCTCAATTTGCAAAGCGTGGCTATGTAGCTGCAGCAATGAGCTACCGATTAGGCTGGAGACCTGATGCAGTTGGTTCAGCTGGTCAGGATATCCGTACCGGAACCCTTCTTCTGGCAGTTTATCGCGCCATTCAGGATGCAAAGGCTTGTGTGCGTTACATGAAAGCTGATGTAGCTGCCGGAACCAACACTTTCGGCATTGACACGAATAAAATCATTCTTGTTGGACAAGGTACAGGCGGTTATATTGTTCAGGCTTATGCCTGCCTGGAAGATTCTGCCGAAATTACTCTACCAAAATTCCTTGCCAGCACTACTGATCCTACCTATGGTTTTGAAGCAGGTGAGTCTTATGTGAATCAAGCCCTTTGGGGCGATTTTGATGGTTTCGGAGGCTTGCCCCAGTTTAACAATCCGAATAATAGTGTTGGTCCGACCGGAAAAATTCATTTTGTAGTAAATATGGGTGGTGCCATGGGTGATTCAAGCTGGATGGAAGCAGGTGATCCACCTTTGGTTGGATTTCATGTACTTGGCGATCCTTTTGCTCCCTACACCACCAGTGACGTTGTCGTACCAACAACCGGTGATTTCGTTGTGGAAGCATCCGGTAGTTATGACATGGTTCGTATTGCCAATCAGCTGGGCTTAAATGATTGCATGTCGCAGCCTGTGCCATTTTCCGATCCTCTTTCTGTGTATGCTAACACTATTAATGATGGCTGGGAAGGACTTTATCCGCTGGTAACTAATCCGCTCATTCAGTCCGGACCATGGGAGTGGTATGATTCAACAGCTACCGTGTTTTATGCGAGCTTCCTGCCTCCTCCTTACAATACACAGGGTGGAGCTGCCTACGCTAGTAGCATTTTAACCAATCCTGATATGTCGAAGGCCAAGGCTCTTGCTTACATCGACACGATCATGAATTATACGAACCCCCGTATTGTTCGCTGTCTCAATCTGCCTACCAGCGGTGTTGGTATTGCTGAAAATCTGGCCGCTGTAACAAATCTGCAGTTGATTCCCAATCCAGCTGACCAACAGTTCACTGTAGTTGCTGAAAAAGGAACCGAACTGATTCGTTCTGTTGAATTGATGGACATAACCGGTAGAACAGTGTATTCTGCACGTCAGATTAACGCTTACACGCATACCGTTGAACGCGGAGCTTTACCGGGCGGACTCTATCTTGTTAAAACAAACTTTGACAAAGGAGAAGTTACCTTAAAAGCATTATTCCGTTAATAAATACTTTAAAAAATAAAATGCCGTTTCCTTTATAAAGGAAACGGCATTTTATTTTTATAACCGTGGTTTTAAGGATCTGCATATTTCTGCTCATTATTTTTTGCCATACTGCACAAGGTCAACACCTGACCTATGCAGTGATGCTGCGTAATGAAAAAATCGGCGAACTTTATGTTCGGCAAATCCTGCAAAAAGGCACTACTGACTATAAGCTTGAAAGTCTGATTATCGTTGATAAAATCATCAACATGAAGGTAGACTACAAGCTAAATGCCCACTTTGAGGAAGGCAAACTGATCCGTTCGTCCACCTGGCAAAAATCAAATCACCGGGTCAATATTAATACTTCCACCACCCTTATTGGCGATCATTATCTTGTAGAGAGTCCTAATAAAAAAACGAAGGTGCACGAAGAAATAGACTTTAACCTCTGCATGCTTTACTTCCACGAACCGAACGGCAGAAAACGAATTTGGTCTGACAGCTATGGAGAGTTTATTAAAATCAGGTCTGTTGGCCCGCATCGCTATGAGCTTCTACTGCCGGATGGCAAGAAAAATTATTACACCTACAATTACGGAATTTGCTCCCTGGTTGAAACAGAGCAATTATTTACCAAAATCAATTTCCTGCTAATTCCCAATAAAGCAAATTGAATGGTTATCCCTTTCTTTACGGCATGAAGAAAATATGGCTTGCAGCCATCCTCCTTGCAGTTACTTGTTTTGCCGCAATTGCGCAAGACCGGGTAACTACTTTTGGATTTGGTTACAAACCCATTTTTCCCAGCTCCTATTTCCGAACAGGACCTAAAGATTTTTCCGACAAAGGAATTAATTACACCATTGCACAACAATCCGGATTTACGGCTGGCGGATTAATCCGTCATGGCATTAGTAACCGAATCAGTTTTGAATCCGGGATCATGTACACCAAGAGAAACTATGATCTCTCAATTATCGATTCAACTTTTACCGGAAGAAGCAACTTTAAAATTATCGGCTACGAAATACCGGTGAATGGACTTGTCTTTATCCAGCTGGGTCAAAAACTCTGGATGAATGTGACCATGGGCTTGTCACTAGATATATTCCCCTCCGATATCTATACTGACGACAACTACTACCGACATTACTCAGCAAGAAATAAAACAGTCAATTCCGGACTAAACGCTATGACTGGTCTGGAATACCGAACAAAGAAAGGTGGATATATCTATCTGGGCGCAGCTTATCATCGGACTTTCAGCCATATTTACGAATCGCTCGTAGAGTACTATCCTGACCGGACCTTAGCCAAGCCACCGACCTCCATTGGCAGAACCAGGTTTCAGGGGGACTATTTTACATTTGACGTTCGCTATTATTTTCATGAAGCACCAAAGAAGAAGAAATAAGCTCAAAAATAGAGCGGATGAAATTTCAATTTTCCCTTTCCATTAATTTCCAGCGTAGGTGCCGGAATTTTTAAAAAGCCAAATACTTCTGTTAGTGTACGAATAACCCTTGAATTGGTTTTTATTCTGGTTAAATCGATGTCCGGAGCAAGATAAAACTGAGGATAACGATCATATTTCGGTAAGGCTTCATCGTTATACACCTCCGGATTAGACTTCGCTCCTAACATTCCCTCTGCACCATACCCAACTGCGAAATTCAACCACGAAGGCATCCAGTTATCCTTTCCCGAAAACGAGCCGGGGTTCACAGAAAGCCAGTAGGTCTGACCATTATAATCCTTTAAAATTCTCTCTGCAGTAGTACTGCCGAGCAAGTCAGGGCGGTATTGCGCGTAATCAGTCAGCTGCACTGAGAATTTAAAAGTTATCCGCTGCTCCTGCCAGAATTTCTCCTGTAGTAAAAAGGCAGAAGCTCCCAATGTATTGGCCACCACATCAGGAACAGAAAAACCCCATTCTGTGCTAAAACCATCCATCACTTCTATCCCCATTAAAAAAGCATAAGCAGTAATTGTACCGGTAAGTGCGGCTTTATCCTTTTCAACCCCTGCACTTCTGAATACAGCAGTGTTCCATCTTGACAGATAGTAAGTGGAGGCCATGTGCCCTACTTTATCCATGTATAACCATTCTCCCCGATCGTTAAAAAAATGAAAATTACTCTGGGGATAATCACTATACCAGGAAGTATAAAGAAAGGCAGCCGTAGCCGCATAGGCTGCACCCGTAGCAATTATCACTGCTTTACCCTGATGGTTCTGCTTCAGCGCAACACTATCAACCTGAGCACTAACAATACCTGTCATAAGCAGCAACACCACCTGAAGAAGGGTGGTGTTGCAAATAATTCTTAGCCGGATCAGCTGCATTAATTCAGGAGCGTTGCTTTAGCTGCATTTAAGATATCAAAAGCTGCTTCACGGCTGTTTGATTCTGCATAAGTTCTCAAAACAGGTTCTGTACCCGAAGCACGAATCATCAGCCAGTCGCCATTCTCAAAAAAGTACTTGTAGCCGTCCAGATCTTCAATGCGGGATACTTTATACTTACCGAAAGACTTGTAATTCCCTTCACGGCAATTAACAAGAATTTGCTGTTTGGTTTCCTCTTTCAAATGCAGGTCGTTGCGTTCAAAAGAAAACTTTCCGACTATATCATATACTTCACCAATCAGATCCTTCAGCGTTTTACCACTCTTCGCCATAAACTCCCAGATGGTAAGTCCCATCCAGATACCATCGCGCTCAGGAATGTGGCCCTTAATAGCAATTCCTCCGGACTCTTCACCGCCCAGAAGGATATCTTCCTGAATCATTATTTCTGCAATGTATTTGAATCCGATTTTTACGGTTTCCATTTCAATTCCGTAATGTTTGCAGAGCAGTGCAACCTTAGGGGTAGTACTAAATGCCGTACAAACTTTACCGCGCAGTCCTTTATACTTATACAAATAGTGAATCAGTAGTAGGATAATGTGATGTGAATCCACAAAGTTTCCTTCTGCATCATAAAAACCAAGACGATCAGCATCTCCATCGGTAACCAGTCCGCAGGCAATGTCACCGGAGTTCTTAATCAGATTGGAAAACTCAGTAAGGTTTTTATGAATTGGTTCAGGAGCCTGCCCTTTAAAAGATGGATTATAATCGCAATGCAGGAAGGTAAGCTCCGGCAATAAACGTTTCATTGCATTCTGACCTGCGCCATACATAGCATCATAACCAAGCTTCAATCCTGATTTGCGAATCAGGTCAAGGTCAAAATTTGCTTTTACGTGATCACAATACATCGTTTCGAGATCGGTATATACCACTGATCCCTGTTTACTTAATTCTTCCATAGAGATATCCGTGGAAAAGCTAACGGAATCAGGAATTAATTCTTCGATTTCAGAAACCTTTGCTGGTTGCAGGGGGCCACCAAAGGATCCTTTCAGCTTAAAGCCATTATAAGATGGGGGATTATGACTTGCGGTAATGATGATACCCAGATCCTTGTTCAGCTTAACGGCTCCCAAAGAGATCATGGGTGTGCTGACAAAATCCTTTGCCAGATAGACCTTAATTCCATGCTTAACCATAACACGGGCAACCGTCTCACAAAACAATTCACCACCAAAGCGGCAATCGTGTCCGAGTACGATTTCAGGCGACTTCTTCTGTTGAAGTAACCACAGCGCGGTACCTTCAGCTACACGGGCCACATTGGCAACTGTAAAATCATCTGCAATGATGGCGCGCCATCCGTCTGTACCAAATTTAATCTTCATACTTGTTGTTTGCTTTATATGAGTCTGCAAAAATAACGCTTAAGGAGTAATCAGTAATATTTAACATAATCCGACAGGCGGTTCCAGGCTGCATTTTTCAGGGCCTTGGCATATAATACGGCATCGGCCCTTCCTAACGACTGGTCGTTTATGGATAAAATCCTGAAAGAATAATCATGCTTGGACAACCAGGTTGCGAACGGCTGACTATAGATGATGAAATCCAGTCCGACCAACTCCCGGTAAGGTATTTCCGGAAGTGGATTCCCATCGATAAAAAAGATCATTCCTACCAATGAACTACTAATTCCCGACTGGTCCTTGCGCCAGATCTCGGTAAGTTGTACTTTGGAAAGTTTCCAGGTAGTTCCATGAAAAAGTGCATGCACTGAATCACTGCTATGAT
>Ga0315906_10005502_pt1 | contig 15918 bp, 13 predicted proteins | sample LakEriMetagenome_4_FD_203526 | JGI IMG/M metagenome (GOLD analysis project Ga0315906, IMG submission 203526) | Freshwater fungal communities from buoy surface, Lake Erie, Ohio, United States - Buoy 2 MA122 | ecosystem: Environmental > Aquatic > Freshwater > Lake > Lake biofilm | place: USA...
AGCTGGTAAATATTCACACAGCCAGCGATAACTAATGGTCATGATGCTACTTTAAGGTATGTTTCAAAAATACTATTTTATGTTTAAATAACCCGTGTATAACCTATGAATAACCCGTTAATAACTGTAATTTTAATGTGCAAATCCCCTTAGAACAGCCTGTGAATATGCCTATTGGATAATTAAATTTCGAGATGCCGAATTTTGAAAGGATTTTCGCAGTAAGAAAAGCAAGTTTTATTATGGCCCTACCTAACCTCAATACAAGATCAACAACAAGAAAAAAAACTAGTTCTGTAGATGTGAGTGCCATGATGTATGGGAAAATACCACCGCAAGCAAGAGAATTGGAGGAAGCGATTCTTGGAGGTATTCTTTTAGAGAAAAGTGCATTTGATACGGTAACTGAAATTTTAAAGCCAGAATGTTTTTATGTTGAAGCACATCAAATGATTTTTCAGTCGATGCAAAGTTTACAACAAAAGAACATGCCTATCGATATGTTAACGGTGGTAGAAGAATTAAAAATGCGCGAATACCTAGATCAGGTTGGCGGCGCTTATTATATTTCTAAATTAACCAATGTAGTTGTTTCTACAGCAAATATAGAAGCTCACTCTAAGATTGTTTTACAAAAATTTATTCAAAGAGAACTCATCAGAATTAGTGGTGAAATTATTAGTAACTCTTACGAAGACAGTACCGATGTTTTTGATTTATTAGACGAGAGCGAAACAAAAATGTTCAATATCACCAATAACTATTTAAAGAAAAACTTTGTAGACATTGGAAATGCTTTAGCAGAATCCATTACGCGTATTGATGAATTAAGAACTAAAAAAGATGAAATATCTGGTGTGCCTAGTGGTTTCGCATCATTGGATCGAATCACTTTCGGATGGCAGCCTACAGATTTAATCATTTTAGCAGCCCGTCCTTCTGTGGGTAAAACCGCATTCGCATTGAACTTGGCGCGTAATGCTGCATTGCATCCTACAAAGCCACAGGGTGTTGGGTTTTTTAGTTTGGAGATGAGCGCTTCTCAATTGGTACAACGTATTTTGAGTGCAGAGAGTGAAATTAAAATGGAAAAAATTTCCAGAGGTAAATTAGAAGATTACGAATACCAACAATTGCATACTAAGGGCATCAACCGATTAGAGTCTGCACCCATTTATATTGACGATACTGCTGCCTTAAATATTTTTGAGTTCAGAGCAAAAGCAAGAAGATTGGTGAATAAACATGATGTTAAAATCATCATCATTGACTACCTACAATTAATGAGCGGAACTGGTGACAGAAATTCAAACAGAGAACAAGAAATTAGCAATATTTCTCGAAGTTTAAAAGCCTTAGCGAAGGAATTGAATGTCCCAATTATTGCCTTATCACAGTTGAGTCGTGCAGTGGAAACCAGAAAAGAAAGTAAGATGCCTCAATTGAGTGATTTACGTGAATCAGGTGCGATTGAACAAGATGCTGATATGGTGATGTTTATTTACAGACCAGAATATTATGAAGTAATGAGCAACGAGATGGGCGAAAGCACCATGGGCGAAACGCATATCAGGATTGCAAAGCATAGAAATGGATCACTAGATTTAATCAAATTAAGAGCAAGATTAGACGTGCAGAAATTTGAAGAATGGGATGGCGCAACTGGTATACCTGGACTAAGTAATAATTACAAACCGCTCTCCTCCAATTTTGGCGGATCAGATGCGCAAGATGGCGGAAGATTTTTTATTCAAGGAAGTAAAATGAATGGCGGAGAATTTGATGATGACTCAAATGACGATCAACCATTCTAAACTGAATCTATGTCTGTGCCCTACTTTTACGAACCATTGATTGCAACTGGGACGAAGCAGTTTACGCTGAGTGAAGTCTCTAGTAAACATTGTGTGCAAGTATTGAGGATGGATATAGGCGAACAAATAGATATCACCAATGGGAAAGGTGGATTATTTCATGCAACCATTCAGGTGGCGCATAAAAAGAATGCAGTTGTTAGCATTACAACCTCAACCCAAACAGACCCTCCGAAACAAAAATTACAACTGGGCATTTCTTTGTTAAAAAATGCCGTACGTTTAGAATGGCTAATTGAAAAAGCAACAGAGATTGGTGTGACAAGTATTACGCCTTTAGTTTGTGAAAGAACAATTCACGAACGATTCAAAACAGAAAGAATGCAACAAATTATTCAATCTGCCATGATTCAAAGTCAACAAAACTGGTTACCTGTTTTATCAGAACCTATGCCCTTTCAGCAATTCATAGCAAAGCACAGTGCTGCTCAAAAACTCATCGCACATTGCGAACCATTGGATAAAATAAGTATCCAATCCATCGAACCTAGTGATGACTTATTGCTGCTTATCGGTCCTGAGGGTGATTTTGCACCATCAGAAATTGAAACAGCCATTGCCAATGACTTCACTCCAATTGATCTTGGCCCTACGCGACTCAGAACTGAGACTGCAGGTATTTTTGCGTTAAGTTGCTTAAAAAAATTCTAATTTGCAATTATGAGAGTCATTGAAGTCAATACACCAGAATTAGAACATTCCTTTGTCACAATCAATGCCCTTATCAATAAGGACAATCCAAACTATATTCGACCTTTAGATAAGGAAGTGTTGGATACTTTTAATCCAACAAAGAATAAATTATTTAAAGACGGTGCTGCAAAAAGATGGATTATTCAAGACCAAACAGGCAAGACCCTTGGTCGAATTGCAGCATTTCATTATAAAAAATATATCAATAAAGGCACTGAGTTTCCAACAGGCTGTATTGGCTATTTTGATGCAGTGGAAGATCAACTTGTAGCAAACCTTTTATTTGATACAGCAAAAGCTTGGTTAATTGCTGAGGGGATGGAAGCGATGGATGGACCAGTGAATTTTGGGGATCGAGATAAATGGTGGGGTCTAATGGTAGAAGGCTATGACAGGGAACCTATGTATGGTATGTCTTTTAACCCACCTTATTATGAAACCTTATTTGCCAATTATGGTTTTAAAAATTTCTATAACCAATATTATTATCGCAAATCACTTTCAGATAGCCTACCTGAAAGATTCAAGGAACGCTACGAAAAATTCAATGCAAAGGAAGGATACAGTGTCCAACATCTAGATAAAAAACGTTTAGAAAAATTCGCCAATGACTTTGTGCATATTTACAATACCGCATGGGCACAACATGGAGAAGCAAAAGCCATCACCAAGGATCAAATCATGAAACTATTTAAAACCCTTGGCCCAGTAATGGACGAGCGCATGATTCGATTTGCTTATTTTAAAGAAGACCCCATTGCCATGTTTATCAATATTCCGGATGTGAATCAATATTTCAAGCATTTTGATGGACAACTAGGATGGAAACAAAAAATTCATTTGATGTGGATGAAGTTTAGAAAAACAAATAAAAGATTAACTGGATTGGCATTTGGAGTGGTACCAAAATTTCAGTCTTTAGGGATAGATAGTTATTTAATCTACTCCACTTCTCTGCTACTTGATCAAATCAATATTTACAATGAATATGAAATGGGATGGGCCGCAGATTGGAATCCTAAAATGGTTAATATTTATAAAAGTCTTGGCGCCGAACCAAGCAGACGCATGGTCACCTTAAGGCATATTTTTGACACCCAAAAACACCCTTTTGAGCGTCATCCAGTGATGGAATATAAGAGCCCAAACCAGGCCAGTTAAGGATTTCAGAAATGGGGGATAAGATTTGTACCCTAGCTCCAAAAATTACCTTTTGATGCAGTATATTGCAGCTCAAGTATGGAGAATTTTATCGTATCAGCAAGAAAGTATCGTCCTCAAAACTTTAATACAGTGGTGGGTCAATCTCATATTACCACGACTTTAAAGAATGCGATATTAAACCAACATCTAGCACATGCATTTTTGTTTTGTGGACCAAGAGGTGTAGGTAAAACAACTTGTGCACGTATCCTTGCAAAAACAATTAATTGCACCAATATTACTAAGGAAGGCGAGGCTTGTAACCAATGTGAAAGTTGTGTCTCTTTTGAAAAAGGTGCCAGCTTAAATATCCATGAATTAGACGCTGCGAGTAATAATTCTGTGGACGATATCAGAACACTTGTAGAACAGGTTCGTTTTGCTCCACAGGCTGGTAAATACAAAGTATATATTGTAGATGAGGTCCACATGTTAAGCACCAGTGCCTTTAATGCATTTTTGAAAACATTAGAAGAGCCTCCACCTTATGCAATTTTTATTTTAGCGACCACCGAAAAACATAAAATTCTTCCAACTATTTTAAGTAGATGTCAAATTTTTGACTTTAAAAGAATTGTGCCAGAAGATACGGTAAAGCATTTGGAAGAAATCGTTGAAAAAGAACATATCAAGGCCGAAAGAAATGCTTTGCAATTGATTGCACAAAAAAGTGAAGGCTGTATGAGGGATGCATTGAGCATTCTTGATAAAATCGTTAGCTTCTCAAATGGTGCATTGACTTATGAGAATACCCTAGAGCATTTAAATATTTTAGATGAAGGTTATTTCTTTAAATTACTTACCCACCTTACAGAACAAGACTTGACTAGTGCGATGTTATTGTATGACGAAATCAATCAAAAAGGTTTTGAGGGGGACACCGTGCTATACGGCATGGCTGCATTCATTAGAAATATCCTTGTTTGTAAAGATAAAGCCAGCGCGCATTTACTAGAATCGATTGAGGGTTGGAGAGATCAATACTTAGCTGCTGCCGAAAAAATTGGCACCCCTTATTTGGTGAGTGCGTTGAATATCTTAAATGAATCAGAAATTCAATTTAAGATGGCTCGAAATAAAAGATTGCATGTAGAATTGGCTTTGATAAAACTCAACTTTTTACAACAAGCAATTGAATTAAGTATGGAAGATGGCCAACTAGTAAAAAAAAAACTAGTTGATAGTCACTACCCTATTCGTACCAAAAAGATCATCCCTTTAAGTAATATTGTTGTGAACGCTGAGGCTAAATTAGTCATTGAGACTGCAGCGCCAACAGCCAATCCAGTATCCACTCCTGTTGCACCGCCAAAATCGGCCACTTCTCCTACAGCGCCTAATATGCCTAAAGTTGAACCTGCTGCAACTAGTCATCCAGCTTCAGCGAATGTTGGTGGTAAAAAAAGTCTATTAGCAGTATTACAACAGAAATACGGGAATGACTATAATATTGAGGAAGTGAAAGATGCCATCTCGCTCAACATGGATACATTGCAACAATGCTGGAACGACTATGCTGTTAAAATGGAAAAAGAACTTAAACATTCAGTGGCAGGCACATTTAGAATTGCCACACTTCAGATAGAAGACCCTACGCATTTTACTATCACAGTACCTGCATTGACTGCACAAAAATTTGTGGAACAAGAAAGAATGCGTTTAATGGAAACCATTTGGGATCGGTTTCAAAACAGGGCCATCCAATTTAGTATTCTTGTAGATGCTGGTGAAAAAGAAGATGTGCCATTGCATTTGAAACTCAATAGCAAACAAAAATTCGATCATATTGCTAAGCAATATCCATTGGTACAAAAGTTAAAAGAGAGATTAAATTTAGAAGTGAATTTCTAAAGGCATTATTCGATCTATAACTTTACCTTAGCAAAACCTTTCTGCTTCAAGTATTGAAATACTTTTTGTCGATGATCTCCTTGAATAATAATTTCCCCATCTTTGACTGCGCCACCTGTGCCACAGTGATTTTTTAGTGCTTTCCCTAATGCTTCTAAATCTGCATCTGCCCCTTCAAATCCATACACAATTGTCACTGTCTTACCAGCCCTATGTTTGGTTTCTAAAATGACTCTAAGTAATTGATCTTCCGGAGTAAGGGTCTGTTTTTCTACTTCGGCATTCGGTTGTATATAATCCGGATTGGTACTGTACACTAAAGGCATACTTGAAAAACTATTAAAGGTATTTTTTGGCTTCTTACTCATCTTCTTTCTTACTAATCTTTAAGCAACTAATTCACCCGCATGCTCACTATCATAAATCCTTTTTTTGTGGATTGAAGCAATAAGGTCAAATTATATTTTTGTTGACTGGATAATAATTTACCAGTAAGGTATAAAGTATTGCCTAATTTTCTTTCGGCACTTTTTTCAAATCCAATAATATTTTTTTGATTAAAAAAAGCTTGTAAGATTTCATTGGCTTGTTGCGCATTCAAAGGCTTAGCTGCCACTTGGTCTAAAATACTCGACTCTACCTGGTTGTCCCAAAAAATTTGTAAAGCGCTAAAGTTGCCTGTTTGTAAATGTTGTACCAATAAATCTGTTTCATTTTGTGCATCTGCACCAATGCTACAGTGCAAAAGGGCTAATACAACTAGTATTTTGGATATTAACTTCATTTTTGTCTATTATAGTAGGATAAAGTTTGTAATGTGCCTAGTATTTTGAAACTTTGCAATATAAAAATAAACAAATTATAAGCAGGCTGTATTAAAAGATAAAGAATATGTCAAAAAAGGTAATATTAGTGATTATGGATGGATGGGGATTGGGTCAGGTTGCAAAGGCAGACGCAATTCAACATGCGCATGTGCCTTTTGTAACAAGTCTCTACCATCAATACCCTAATACGACTTTAGTGACTTGTGGTGAGGAAGTTGGTTTACCAGATGGACAGATGGGTAATAGCGAAGTAGGTCATTTGAATTTAGGCGCTGGCAGAATCGTTTACCAAGAATTACAAAGAATTAATGTTGCCATTAAAACGGGTGAATTTGCAAGTCATCCAACACTGATTCAATCTATTCAATACGCTAAGAAAAACAATAAGCCCTTACATTTAATTGGCTTAGTAAGTGATGGAGGCGTGCATGCACATACACAACATTTAAAAGCATTATGTGATTTATGTATGGCAGAAGGATTGACAAATGTATTTATTCATGCGTTTACGGATGGTCGTGATACAGATCCAAAAAGTGGCCAATGCTATATTGAATCATTAGAAACACATCTAAAAAAATCGGTTGGTAAGATCGCCAGTGTTAGTGGCAGGTATTACGCAATGGATAGAGACAAGCGCTGGGAGCGAGTTCAATTGGCTTATCATGCCTTGGTGAAAGGGACTGGAAGTACTGCTACTAGTGTACTTGAAGCCATTCAAGAAAACTATGCAAAAGACGTTACAGACGAATTTATTTTGCCAACTGTGATTACCGAAAACGGACAACCCATTGCGCGCATTCAAGATGGAGATGCGGTGATCTGTTTTAATTTTAGAACAGACCGTTGTAGAGAAATCACGGAAGTATTGACACAAAAGGATTTCCCTGAATTGGATATGCATGCATTAAAATTGCACTACACCACTATGACCAAATATGATGAGACCTATAAAAATGTACATGTTGTATTTGAAAACGATAATTTAATCAATACTTTAGGTGAAGTATTGGCAAAAAATAATAAAAAGCAAATTCGAATTGCCGAAACAGAAAAGTATCCTCATGTTACATTCTTTTTTAGTGGGGGACGAGAACAACCTTTTGAAGGGGAAACAAGAATCATGGCCCCATCTCCTAAAGTGGCTACCTATGACTTACAACCAGCAATGAGCGCTGAAGAATTAACAGATAAAATTTTACCTGAAATCAATGCTGGAAATCCAGACTTTATTTGTCTCAATTACGCCAATGCAGATATGGTAGGCCATACAGGTGTTTTTAGTGCAGTGGTTAAGGCAGTTGAAACGGTAGATACCTGTGTCGAAAGCATAGTGACTGCTGGTTTAAAAAATGGCTATACGATTTTCTTAACTGCAGATCATGGCAATGCAGATTTCATGATCAACGAAGATGGCAGTCCAAATACAGCACATTCATTAAATTTAGTTCCTTTCTTTATCATTGATAAAAGTTGGAAAGGCCCTATACAGCCAGGTAAACTAGGCGATCTTGCACCTACTATTTTGAAAATGATGGAATTGCCTATTCCGAAGGAGATGACAGGAAAGGTTTTAATCCAAGCGTAAAAAAGCTTCCTTAAATAACACAATGAAAATACATAAAGCCACTTACCTTATTTCAAGTCCTAATTACGATCAATGTCTTGTTTTACAAGCACCTGAATACGCATTTATAGGAAGGAGTAATGTAGGCAAGTCCTCCATCATCAATGCCATTTGTGGCCAAAAAGGATTGGCTAAAACTTCTTCTGCACCAGGTAAAACACAATTGATCAATCATTTTGAAATCATCAGTAATGAAGTGGTGAAAGGCCGTCAAGAGAAATGGTATATCGTGGATTTACCTGGCTATGGCTATGCTAAAGTATCTCAAAGCAGTCGTCGTAGATGGGAGCAAATGATTGAAAATTATTTACGTAAAAGACCCAATTTAAATATGGTCTTTGTATTGATTGATTCTAGACATAGTCCACAAAAAATTGATATTGAATTTGTTGAACAATTGTTTCAATGGCAAATTCCTTATACCCTTATATTCACAAAATCTGATAAAGAAAAGCCAGGTGTTGTAAAGCGCAATGTAGAAGCGTTTTTTGAAACCTTAAAAACCTTACTACCTTATTTACCCGAAGGATTTGTAACAAGTGCAGAGAAAAAATTAGGCACCGAAGAAGTGCTTAACTGTATTGCACGTTATAACCTACTTTACAACGAAGACAAAGCCTCCCATTAATATGAAAATTCTTATCCAATACATTAAGCCTTTTAAAGGCTTAGTTTTATTAGCCTTTTTACTTGCAGCTATCAACCAAACTTTTTCATTATTTGATCCAATGATCTTTGGGAAACTGATTGATGAATTTGCAAAGAATCCATTTTTAGACCCTGCTGGAAATGAACGTACACAAGCAATGTTTTTAAAAGGCGTGGGCAATATGTTGCTATTATTAGTTGGGACAGCCATGGTGAGTAGAATTGCAAAAGCCTTTCAGGACTATATCGTGAATGTGATTATTCAAAAATTTGGTGCTGCCTTATTTACAGATGGATTAAAGCATTCCATGCAATTGCCTTATCAAGCATTTGAAGATCAAAGAAGTGGTGAAACCTTATCTATCCTTACCAAAGCTCGTGCTGATTGTGAAAAATTCATCAGCTATGTCATTAATGTGGTTTTTGGTATTGTAGTAAGTGTGGTCTTTGTTTCTGTATATGCCACTCGTTTACATTGGTCCATTGTGCCAATCTATATTGGTGGTGCAAGTATGATTGCTTATGTCACTAATTTATTAAGCAAGAAAATCAAAGTCATTCAAAAAAACATCGTTAAAGAAACAACTAGTTTAGCAGGTACGACCACAGAAAGTTTAAGAAATATTGAATTGGTAAAAAGTCTTGGTTTAACAACACAAGAAATTAACAGACTCAATAACAACACCTATAAAATATTAGCGCTAGAATTAAAGAAAGTAAAGAATATTCGTTCCTTAAGTTTTATACAAGGCACGATGGTCAATGCTTTGAGACAAGTCATTACATTCACTTTAATGTGGTTGATCTTTAAAGAAATTTTGACAGTTGGACAATTGATTTCATTACAGTTTTATAGCTTCTTTATTTTTGGACCATTGCAAGAAATTGGTAGTATCATCCTAAGTTATAGAGAGACAGAAGCGTCTTTGAATAATTTTGACGCCTTGATGAAAAAACCAATTGATACGCCCCCTGCGAACCCAATTGCCGTTGGAGAGATAGAGCAGTTGGCGTTTAAACAAGTGGGTTTCCAACACCAAACTGCCAATTTTAAAGCCATTGATCAAATAAGCTTTGAAGCCAAAAAAGGCGAAACAATTGCCTTTGTGGGTCCATCTGGCGCGGGTAAAAGCACTTTAGTTAAATTACTAGTTGGTTTATATCAACCTCAGGAAGGCGAGATTTTAATGAACGGAGTGAATACGGCACAAATTGATATGAGTGCCCTTAGAAACCAAATTAGTTTTGTGACACAGGATACACAACTTTTTGCTGGCACGATCAAAGAAAATTTAGCATTCGTTGCGCCAACTGCCACAGAGGAAGATATGTTACTTGCATTGACCAAAGCGAGTTGTGCCAATATTTTAGATAAGGGTGGCAATGGCTTAGCGACAGTCATTGGTGAAGGCGGATTAAAATTAAGTGGTGGAGAAAAACAAAGACTTTCCATTGCAAGAGCATTGCTTAGACATCCTCATTTATTGATTTTTGATGAAGCAACATCTTCATTAGATAGTTTAACAGAGGAGTCTATTACAGATACTATTCGTGACCTGTCTAAGGAAAGAGAACAAATTACCATCATGATTGCGCACAGACTAAGTACGATCATCCATGCAACAAGAATTTATGTTTTGGAGAAAGGCACCGTGATAGAATCTGGCAACCACCAAAGTTTACTAGAGGAGAAGGGATTGTATTATGCCATGTGGAGACAACAAATTGGAGAACGTAAGGGCACTAATTTTATTTAGGCTCTTATTTTTCTTCTCTTTCGAATTTCTTTTTTAAGTAATCGATCACAGAAGGGTCTTCTAGTCCTTCCATGTCACTTAACTCCAATTCGATTGCTTTAGTGCTTAATCTAATTTCTATAAATGAGAATAAAATGGATATAGAAAAAGTGATTAAGCTAACAGCAAAAATAAATTTAGCAATGGCTTGATAATGAATAAAGATAAAAAACATCGAAAGCAAGGATAATAGCAAAGATGCTACTCCATATGTTTGCATTCTCTGAATAAGTTTAATTCTATATTTAAGGTTCTTGATTTGACGAAAGATCACTAAGCGATTTTCCTCTTGTTGATACTTATCGTGCAAAGCCCTCACACGGTTAGACAATGCTAAAAATCGATTGGTATAGGCCAACATAATCAGACTAATGGCCGGGAATAATAAAGCTGGGATATTCACTGATAATTCCATGATATAAAAATAGTAAAAATAAACCGGTATTTTTGCATTAACCATATGGAGAAAGAACAGTTTAAGAAAATACAATCTAGCATTCCCCAGGAACCAGGCATTTATCAATATTTTGATGATAAAGGCAAACTATTGTACGTTGGTAAAGCAAAGCATTTAAGAAATCGAGTGAGCTCTTATTTTCTTTCTAATCAACATAATTTAAAAACCATCGAATTAGTTCAGCGTATTGCCGATATCAAATTTACTATTGTTAACTCGGAACACGATGCGTTTCTTTTAGAGAACGAGCTCATTAAAAATTATCAGCCCAAATACAATATCAATCTAAAGGACGACAAGACTTATCCTTATATTGTTATTAAAAATGAGGCATTCCCTAGGGTTTTTTTAACCAGACGAAAGTTTAAAGACGGTTCTACTTATATTGGACCATTTACGCATGTATTTGCTGTTCGAGAATTGATTAAACATATTCAAGAAACCATTCCTTTAAGGACATGCACTTTACCACTGACTCCAAAAAATATTCAACAAGGCAAATTTAAAGTCTGCCTAGAATACCATTTAGGCAATTGTAAAGGGCCTTGTCAAGGTTTTCAAACAGCAGCAGACTACGATCATTCAATTGATCAAGTCAAGCATTTGTTAAAAGGAAATGTAAAACCATTGGTGCAAAATTTAAAAGAGAGGATGCAAGCGGAAGCAGCTGCACTCGAATTTGAAAAAGCCAATGCCACCAAGAAGAAGATCGATGAATTAGAAAGTTATCAAACCAAATCGGAGATTTTAACAAAGCAACAGGAAGCAATGGATGTATTTAGTATTGCCATGGAGGAAGATCAGGCTTATGTGAATTATTTAATGTTGCAAGAAGGGCGTATAGTTCAAACGCATATGTTGCCCTTAAGTACGCCATTGGAAGAATCCAAAGAAGCCGTACTTGCATTTGCCATTCATTATTTTAGAAAACAAGTTGAATCCGAAGCAAAGGAAATAATTGTACCACTTGAACCCATTGAAAAAGAACAAGGGATTAAGTATACCATTCCAAAAATGGGTGAGAAATTACATTTATTAGCACTCTCTCAAAAGAATGTAGATTATGCGTTAAAGGAATGGAAACATCGACAAGCCTTGGTGAAAGTAGGCGAGCATGCGCCAGTCAATGAAGTATTAATTGAATTAAAACAATTACTATCCTTGTCTGCGGTTCCAAACCATATTGAATGTTTTGATAACTCTAATTTTCAGGGCGCATACCCTGTTTCTGCAATGGTTTGTTTTAAAAACGGGATAGCAAGTAAATCGGATTATCGAAAATTTAATATTAAGACCGTTGTGGGCATCAATGACTTTGCAAGTATGCATGAAACCGTTTTAAGACGATATAGTTCGGTCTTACAAAAAAAGCAACCACTTCCTCAGTTAATTATCATTGATGGTGGTAAGGGGCAATTAAATGCTGCATTAGATGCCTTAAAGGAATTAGGCATTAAAGATAAAGTCACCACGGTAGGCTTGGCTAAAAATATTGAAGAATTGTTTTTCCCCGGGGATAGTCGTTCTATCTTATTGAATTGGAATAGTGCCGCCCACAACCTAATTCGAAATATTAGAGATGAAGTACACCGTTTTGGTATCACTTTCCATAGAGCTCAAAGATCTAAAGGTGCTTTGCAAAATAGCTTGGATCATATCGAAGGCATTGGTCCAAAGACAAAAGAGACCTTATTGACCTATTTTAAATCGGTTAGTAAAATAAAAACCGCCAATCACAACACATTAACTGAACTGATTGGGCCTGCCAAAACTAAAATTTTAATAGCTGCTTTTGAAAAAGAAAAGTAATAAAATTAATTAGTGATTTCAAACGAGCGCTCATAAAAAATGCGACATCAAGATGTCGCATTTTTTATTTCGATTCATTCTGAACTAGTAAACCCATCGATCTTGTTCAAAATCAAATATTTTTTGTTTGATCTTTTCCCCTTCTTGTAATCTTTTGATCGGGTCTTTGAATAAAGCGTTCAACATTTTATCATTATAATTGTCTAAAGTTGACTTCACTACATACCCATTAAAATAACGACTCTCAAATAATTCCTCCCAGGTAATACGGCTAGAGATATTTCTTGGATTGTATACTTCGGCTTTTGCAAGACTTGTTCTTAGTTCTGGATAATAGACCCAAAACAAAGGACGCTTTACTACTTTATTGCCTATTTGAATTGCAGCAATTGGAGCGATACCAATGATCCTGCTATACATTCTACTTGTCTTACTATCAAAAATCCACTGCTCCTTTAATCTAAATGTATAAATAGAATCTGGATTCGGTGCTAAGTTGGTATTGTAAATAATACTTGTATCATACACATTTGGATCCAATACGTTTTGCACCAATTGCGTATCTAAGCTTCCTTTTAAAGAGGCATTCACTTCGTCTAAACTTATTGGTGTTGTAAAACGATCATCTACAGTTGAAAAAGGCACTACACCGTCTTTCTCAATAGCACGTAAGAGCACAGCAAAGAAACGCTGATCACCATTTTCGTCATAGGATTGGTACATGAAAGTTCTATTGATTTTTTCTCTTGCATCAATTTCTTCCCAAACAAATTCACTAAATAAAGCATCCTCTTCTCTTAAATTCTCATAAGGTAATGGTAATCTTTCCTTCACGCCTTTTCTTGAATTGGTTTCAGAGAAGAAGGCGTATCCATTTCTTAAGCTTCTTTTATTATTTGCATTAAATCCACCCACTACGGTAGTATCAATACTTTTAGTAGGCTTTACATCAGAAACAGTTGGCGCTGCCACCACTTGATTATTTGTTATTGGCTTTGTAACAGGCTTAGCAATGACTGTATCTTGCTTTGATTTATCAGGTGTTGTTTTCTTTTTTGTCCCATAAGAAAACTGCGCATTTGCAGAGATTGTCATTACCAAAGAGGCAAGAACGATGCAGCTTGTTTTCATTGTTGTTTTCATAAATACCATTTTTTATTTTCCATCCTGCTTTTTTTACAAAAAGAGTCTTTCTTATTGTAAAATGAAAGTGATTGTTTGATCTAATTTTCTTGATCCTCCTCCTGGCTCAGATACTTTAATCTCTCCAATGGTCACCGTTGTACCTGCTTGACATTTTCTAATCAATGCAGTTGCGCCACCAGAGAAAGCTGGACCATTTACTTCTGCAAAATCTGGCTCATCAAATCCTTTACCAGTGGCAATAACGATATAAGATAGTACATTGAATTTCACACCTTCAAACACAAAGTCTCTTAAATCTGCAATCACACCACCCTGAGCTCTAAATTTACCAGCAGCCATATTGCCACCTGCGCTTCCTCCTACAATTGCGATTGGATCTGGTATTCTTTTTACAGGAATTAATAATTTTTGTGTTTGCTTTCCATCATTTACATTCACAACAGCTGTTCCTGTTTGCGAACAAGTCACAATATATTGTCCAGAACCTGCTTTTCTAATATTTGCTCCAGCACCCTCTACTGTTACATTGATTTTTTCTCCTCCTCCACCACCGGTGATGCTTAATGGATTTTCTAAGCCCTTATAAAATACCCTTGTTTTATCGGTAGACACTACTAATCCAGAAGGTGTACCAACGGTAAATTGAACTTCTTTCTCAACCACAGCAGTTTCACCATTTGGCTTTAAGAAAGAAATACGTACACGCTTTCTTTGAACGCCAGGTGTTGCTCCTGCAACAGATTTGTACACAGCAGATCCATCTGCTGCCACAGGAATTACCACGCCATCTATAGAAATAGTTGGTTTAGCTGCGCTACTAAATGCGCCTACACCTGCAGTAATCACTAATTCTTCACCAGACATTAAGTACTGTGAATTAGATGCAGCAAATGCGCTGAACTGATCGTATACTAATTCAACTTCGCCAATTTCTTTATGACAATATTCAACCACCTGTGCTTCTGAATTGCGAATATCATTTTGGAATTTGGTCAAAATAGTAATCGCTGCAATTGTTGGGGTCATATTAAAGTAAGCATAAGCCCAATCATTTTTTGCAGCCATACTATTAGAAGCAGGTATTGTTAAATCCAAAGACATTGTTGGAATGACCTCTTTTGCGATGGCAGGATCAATTGCAGCTAAATCTTGTTTGAATTGTTTTAATTTATTGAAGAGCTCTTCACCTTTTGACAAACCCGATTTTTTATTTAAAAATAATCTGGATGTTGCATCTAAATCATCTTCTTTAAAAGTTTCTTTACCATCTTTAATTTCTAAACCTGACTCTTCTTTTAATGCTAATTTCAATGATTCCACATAGGCATACATTTCGTCCGCCATTGCTTTTGCCTTATTTGCCTTAGGCGCCCAAATTGCCGCTTTTTCTGCCGTCTTTGGGTCTTTTAATTTTGCTTCTAATGATTTATAGATATCTTGATTCTTTTTTTGAATGATTCCATTTGCATTTGTCAAGCTTTGATCAATTGTCTTGAATGCATTTAAAATCTCACTAGATACATTCAATGCCAAGAGCGCAGTCAACACCAAGTACATGATGTTAATCATTTTCTGCCTTGGTTCTTTAGGTAACGACATTTACGCTATATTTTATTAAGTGAATTAAAATGTTTAAGTCAATAACAGCAATGTTATTATTTTCCTTGCATTGCATTGATCATTCTGCTATACACTTGATTCAATTGAGTCAAGTTATCCGCTAATTGTGTCATTTGCTCTTTTGTTCTTGCTGCTTCATGAACTGTAGAGCTCATAGAGATAGACATCTCTTTTAAACTTCCATAAAATTGATTCATTTCTTCCATCGTCTTACCCATAGATAAGAACTGATTGTTCAAATTCTTTAAACCCTCAGTTGAACTATTGATAGTGCCTAAGTTATTAGACACATCTTGAACTGTTTTCTGTACACCATTTAAAGCATTCACTAATTCAGTTGCATCTACTTTTCCACCACCCATTGCGC
>Ga0315906_10005503_pt1 | contig 15917 bp, 10 predicted proteins | sample LakEriMetagenome_4_FD_203526 | JGI IMG/M metagenome (GOLD analysis project Ga0315906, IMG submission 203526) | Freshwater fungal communities from buoy surface, Lake Erie, Ohio, United States - Buoy 2 MA122 | ecosystem: Environmental > Aquatic > Freshwater > Lake > Lake biofilm | place: USA...
GCGACGCTCTCGACGGTGCTTCAGGCCCTGCTCTCGCTCGATGAAGCGATCACCAAGGAGTGACCCATGCCCCATTCACAACACAAACCGTTCGCGGCGATGACCCGCCGCTGGCTGTTGCGGCACTCTCCAGGGCTGCTGGCCCCCATGGCACTTGCCACCCTCTCGGCGCCGAGGGCCGAAGAGATTGCCACGAGTCGGCGGGAGCCGGCTGGCCTGCCGCACCACCCGCCCCGCGCGCGACGGGTGATCTCGCTGTTCATGCATGGGGGCCCCTCGCAGATCGAACTTTTTGACGAAAAACCCCGCCTGAGCGAGTTGGCTGGAACAGAACTCCCGGAGTCGATCCGGGGGACGCAGCGATTGACCGGGATGACCTCGGGGCAGAAGAGCTTTCCAGTGCTCGGTTCGCCCTTCGCCTTTTTGCGATCCCCCAACTCAGGAAATTCGGTCAGCGATCTGCTGCCACACCTGGCTCGCCAGGCGGATCGACTGTGCATCGTGCGATCGATGACGACCGAGGCGATCAACCATGACCCGGCCATTACACTGCTGCAGACCGGGCATCAGCTGCCCGGCCGCCCCTCCGCAGGAGCCTGGCTGTCTTATGGACTGGGAGCCGAGACGGCGGAACTGCCGGCGTATGTCGTGCTGTTGTCTCGCGGGAGCGCGGCCCGTCCGGATGATCCACTCTACGCCCGGCTGTGGGGCTCGGGCTTTCTGCCGGGGAGCCATCAGGGCACCTGTTTCCGCTCGCAGGGAGATCCGGTTCTGTATCTGAATCATCCCGCTGGGCTCGATGAGGCCACCCGACGGCGGCTGCTGGATGCGAACAAGGCCCTGAATCGCGTGCGGTTCACCGACGTCGGTGACCCCGAGATTCTCGCGCGAATTGAGCAACACGAACTCGCCTTTCGCATGCAGCGCTCGATTCCCGAACTGACCGACACCCGCGACGAAACCGAGGCGACCTTGAACCGGTATGGCCCCGACTCCCAGCGTCCGGGCACCTTCGCTGCGAATTGCCTGCTGGCCCGGCGACTGTGCGAACGGGGGGTCCGCTTTGTGCAGTTATTCCACCGCGGCTGGGATCAGCATTACAACCTGCCCAGTGACATTCGACTGCAGGCGGGCGATGTTGATCAGCCGTGCGCGGCGTTATTGCAGGACCTGGCCGAGCGCGGGCTGCTGGACGACACGCTGGTGATTTGGGGAGGAGAGTTTGGGCGTACGGTGTATTGCCAGGGAACCCCGAAGGGGGGGAACTACGGTCGGGACCATCACGGACGCTGTTTCAGTGTCTGGCTGGCCGGGGGGGGAGTCGAGGGCGGACTGACCTGGGGCGAGACTGACGATTTCTCGTACAACGTGGTGAAAGATCCCGTGGGAATTCACGATCTGAACGCCACGGTGCTGCACCTGCTGGGGCTGGACCACACGCGATTGACGTATCGGTTCCAGGGACGGGACTATCGTTTGACCGACGTCGAAGGGGAGGTGCAACGCGGTCTGTTGGCGGGGTGAACAACGCTTGTGTGGGTACTGCACCGGATAAGCACACCGAACTCAGGGGGCCTGTTCGGTCGGAGAGGTGACCGCACGAGTCTCCCGAGCGACCAGTTGACGCGCCAGCCCCAGCAGTTCGGCCCGGCGGAACTGTCCTTTGACCAGGATCGCGGCGACTCGTCCCTCCAGCCGCTGGCGATCGGCGGGGGTCAGGGACCGGCTGCTGACGACGATGATGGGGGGACGAATGAAGCCCGCCAATTGATCGAGACGATCGAGCAATTCGAAGCCATCCAACTCGGGCATCATCAGATCGAGCACGACGACATCGGGGGTCCGCTGTTCCAGTTGAGTCAGGGCTTCCAACCCATTCGCCGCAAGGTCCACCATCCAACCCTCATCCTGGAAGAGTCGCCGGGCCAGTTCACTGCTGTTCGCGTTGTCCTCGACCACCAGGATGCGACGCTCACGCCCATGGCCGGTGTACTGGCCCAACAACGACGTCAGCAGATTCCAGTCGACCGGCTTGGTGAGGCACTCGGTGGCCCCCTGCAAGAGGGCCTCATCTCGATGTTCAAGAATCGACACCATCACCACGGGTGTCGCGGCAATGCGCGTGTCAGCCCGGGCCGAATGGAGAACCTGCCAGCCATTCTGTCCGGGCAACAGCACATCGAGAAGAATGACCGCCGGCTGATGTCGGCGCGCGAGTTCGAGCCCCTCTTCCCCCGAGGCGGCGACCAACACCCGATAGCCCCGCAGAGCCAGTTGGCGGACCATCAGTTCCCGCATCTCGCGGCTGTCGTCTATGACCAGCACGAGGGGGCCGGAACCAAGCAGGCCCCCCACGGGAAGCGTACCGGAAGACCGGGCTGAGCGAGTCGAACGAAATCGACCCGAAACGGATTTGCGTTCCGCCGACTTGGGAGCAGCTGCGCTGGGAGCCCCCTCTTCATCAAGCTGACGCGGTGCTTCACGGGGGAGTTCCACCGTGAAGGTGGAGCCCCTGCCCAGTTCGCTGCGAACACGAATCTCGCCCCCCATCAACTGACAGAAGCGCCGGCTGATGGCCAACCCCAACCCGGTCCCACCGTAGCGCCGCTTGGTCGATTCATCGACCTGCGAGAAGGGACGAAACAGGCGCGCCAGCTGCGAGGGGGACATGCCGATGCCATTGTCCGAGACCCGGAACAACAGCCGCTCCTCGGTAGATGAGCGGGCCACCTCAACGCTCAACTCGATCTGTCCCCCTTCGGAGAACTTGTTGGCGTTCGACAGCAGGTTGAACAGGACCTGTCGCAATTTCACCAGATCTGTGACCATCCGCCCCAGATCATCCGGACAGTTGACCAGCAGTTGATTGCGATTCTTTTCCAGGAGAGGCGAAATCAGGCCGACTACGCTGTCGATCGCCCGCCGAACTGAGAACGATTCGGGAGTGATGGTGGTCTTGCCCGCCTCGATCTTGGAAAGATCGAGAACGTCATTGATGAGGGCCATCAGGTGCCGCCCCGCCCCCTCGATTTTCTGCAGGTCGGGCAACATCTCGGATCGCCGCATCCGGGGCGCCTGCTCGACCAGCAGTTCGGCGAATCCGATGATCGCGCTGAGTGGAGTCCGCAATTCGTGACTGATGTTGGCCAGGAACGCCGACTTGGCCCGGCTGGCTTCCAGCGCCGAGTCGCGGGCGGTGATCAGGTCGGCCTGGATCCGCAGGTTTTCCCGCTCCACGCGCAGGCGCTGAAGAGCCATTCCCAATTGACTGCCGGCCGATTCCAGGATGCTCGACCAACGCTCACGCCATACCGCGTCGGGATCGGTTACCGTCAACTTCAGCAGCGCCAGCAGTCGGTCGCCATGCACAACAGGAACGGACAGTTCATTGCCCGACCAGGCCGCTGGTCCAGCCACTGGGGCATTTTTGCCGGTGTCATCGCGATCGGCGACCGCCTGCCAATGCGCCAGTTCCAGACGCAACCCCGGGGTTCCTTTCAGCTCGCGACACACCTCCGCCAGCAGGGCTTCCTCCTGCCGTTCCCCCTGCATCAGCGAGTCGAGGCGGGTTTGAAGCGCCAGCTCCTCCTGGCGTCGAACGAGTCGGTCCTCGCGTTCAAGAGCCTCTTCGAGGGCGGCGAGCAGTTCCGCAGCGTACGCGTTCGCGTTGGCCAAAGATTCGACGCGTCGCCGGAGATCCCGGTTCTCGGCCTCCAATTCGGCTTGGGGATTGGCGGGGATTTCCGATTCGCTGGACATTTGACTGATACCAGGGGGGCAGGCCCGATCCGGGCCATGGACCGCTCAAACAGTTTTCCACTAGATGAACAGTGAGATCTTCGATCGCGAGGCATCTTCAAGAAAGGTGGCGACTCCACCAAAATCGAGCCCTGGCCGCAGCTCGTCCCGAGCGACTCCCATGACCTTCATCGACGTCTCACACGCGATCATTCGGACTCCCATCTCGGCCACCAGGTCGATCATGCCCGGGACAGACTCCACCCCTCGTTGCCGCATCAGCGCCTGGAAAAAGGCGGGGCCAAAGCCTCCCATGTTCATGCGGCTGGTCCCGACTTTGTCGGGGCCCGAAGGAAGCATCGCCGCCACCATTTTCTCTCCCAGGGTTTTCCCCTGGAATCGCCGCCCGACTCGCACCGCGTTCAGTCCCCAGAAAGTGAAGAACATCGAGACCTGCATGCCCATCGCCGCCGCGCCAGCGGCGATCGTGAAAGCCGCGAACAGTGGATCCATCTCTCCACTGAAGACCACCAGGGTGACCCGATCTTCCGGGACGTTGCCCCCACCGTTCGCAACCTGCTGCCGCAACTCGGCGAGCTGATTCTCGACCCGCGACAGGGTCGACTGCCAGTCGGCCAAAGCCCCCATTCGCCGATCGACTGCACGCTCGATCAGCGACTCCAGTTCCTCCCGCGTGATGGTGATGGTCTCGGGCGACATCGCCGCGCAGTCTCCAAAGTTGTGTTTCAGCGCGTCCTCGCGGGGCTCACTGCAGTTTCGCGACGACAGCCGTCTGAACGTCCCCAGCCACCACAAATGACTTCAGTTGATGCCCCATCTTCCGCACCCACGCCTCCAGGTCGGGCTGAAAGGAGGGATCGGAAGCCAGGATGGTCAATTCATCCCCCAATTCCAACCCCTTCATCGCCCGCGACAACTTGACAATCGGCATGGGACAACTGAGACCACGACAATCCAGTTCGGCAGTCGCCATGGATGATTGCTCCGCGACAGAACCCAAACGCCATCCATCGCCGTCTCAGCCGAGGGAATGGCTCGCAATGACTCCCCCGAAGTCTAGTCCGCGCCGCCGGTCGATTGAAGCCCTCACGAATCCATGGAGTACCCTGGGATGGGCGTCGGCGCGGCTCGAAAGACATTTCGGTTTCTCAAAACGGTTGACTCCCCCTGCTCTACCACCTGGCGAATCCCCTCGATAGATTGCAACCCATGTCAGTTTGCCCCCGCGAGTCAACGTGTCGGCACTGGCTGTCGACGGGAACGCCCGCTTCCGAGGAGAGTGTTCATGCTGCTGTTGCGATGCGTCACGCTGCTGCTGTTGGCTGGCGGGGACTGGCCCCAGTTCCGCGGGCCCAATTCCGATGGCATCGCCCAGGGGGAAGTCACCCCGCTGGAATGGTCCGAGACCAAGAATGTCGCCTGGAGAGTGCCGGTCGCTGGCTTGGGCTGGTCGTCTCCCTCCATTGTCGGAAATCGTCTTTTTCTGACCACCGCTGCTCCCGAGGGTGAGGGGCTTTCGCTGCGCGTCGAGGCACTGGACACACAGACCGGCAAATCGATCTGGAGCACCGAAGTGCGGCGGCTCGAAAAGGCTCCGCCAATCCACAAGAAAAACAGCCATGCCAGCCCGACGCCACTGGTCCGCGATGGGGGCGTCTTTGTCCACTTTGGCGCCCAGGGGATGGCCCGGCTGGCAGCCGACACAGGCAAGATCGAGTGGCTCTGCACAGACTTTGACTATCCCCCCATGCATGGCAATGGTGGCTCGCCCGTGCTCCATTCCGGCAAGCTGATTGTCGCCTGCGATGGCAGCAGCAAGCCGTTCGTGGTCGCGATCGACGCCAAGACGGGCCAGATCGCCTGGCGGACGCCCCGCTCGGTCGAAGCCCGCATCAGTCACTCGTTTGTCACCGCGACGGTGGCCATTGTCGATGGCGAGCCCCAGGTGCTCGCCCCGGGTCCCGACCACTGTGCGGCTTATGATATTGAGACCGGCCGCGAACTCTGGCGTGTCAAGGCCCCCGGCTGGTCGGTCGTTCCGCAGCCAACCATCGGCCACGGATTGGCGATTTACAATCACGATTACGACAACCCCGAACTGATGGCGGTCCGCCTTGGTGGAAAGGGGGACATCACCGAGTCACACGTCGCCTGGCGTCTCAAGCGCGGTGCCCCCAGTACTCCCTCCCCCGTGCTCGTGGGGGAGGAACTGTTCTTCGTGTCTGACAACGGAATCGCTTCCTGCATCAATGCGAAGACTGGCGAGTCGCACTGGACCGAACGACTTGGGGGCAACTATTCGGCCTCGCCCATCCATGTGAATGGACGGATCCTGATGCTCAACGAAACAGGCTTGGCGACCTGGCTGGCGGTGGGCCAAAAATTCGAAATCCTCGGGACCAATGAACTCCCGGGACGAACTCTGGCCACCCCCGCCTTCAGCCGCGGAGCGATGTACCTCCGCACCGACGAATTCCTGTACAAGATCGCCGCAGATTGAGAGATCGCAGACATCCGCTGCTGCCAGATCGAGCGCAGCAGCGGATGTCGCTCTGCACAGCACGCGGTGATCTCTGGAAGAGTCGCGTGTGGTATCGCTGTTCGTCATCGCCCTGAGCGGACCGTAATCAACCGGGATCCCGCTGCCAGCATGGGATGGCCGCTCATCGGTAGGCCGCCACCCAATCGCTCAACCTGGATGGCTGCGGACAAATTCCATCAGCCCACCCGTTAGACCTACTTCGGCCAACATCCGACTCGATTGCCGTCACGTGCGTCCGGGCCAAACCGAGCGACGGGCCCCACAGACGGCACTCTCAAACATTCACTCCGTGCAAAGTCCCGACTCCAAATCGCGGTGCGGTACAAATCGCTCTACCTCGAGCCTGGCATCCCTCACCATTGCGAGGGTGGTATGACAGGCCTTTGAAGAGCCACAGGCTCCCCAAACCCTGGGCGAGTGAACAGGGGCGAAAGAGCAGGGACGACAGCCGTCACGAGGCAGCCGTCGGACGGCAGCGAATCGACGCCCAATTACTCAGCCTTTCCGGCATCGACAGTCGGCTGAGTCCGCAATGACAGCAGGTATTTCACGAGGTGGAGGAAGTCTCCTTCGGGGAGTTGTTCAGCGATGTTGGCGGGCATGGGAGAAATCCGCAGGACGCGGCGCTCGGCGATCTCGCTGGACTCGACCGCAAACTCGCGTCCCTGTTCATCAATCAGGATCAGTCGCGCCACTTCCTCCCGAGCCAACAGTCCACTGACCGTCTTTCCGCTCTTCAGCTCGATCACCGTTGAGCGAAACGCCTGATCCACATTTCGACTGGGCAGCAATACATCCTCGAGCAGGCGTTCCAATCCTCGTTGCCCAATTCCATCGAGATCGGGGCCAACCTTGGCCCCCTGCCCCTCAGCCCGATGACAGTTGGCGCAGATCTTTGAGAATACCTGGCGCCCCATCCCCGCGTCGGTGGTCGCTTTCCCATAGGCATCCCGTCGGGCCGCCAGCAACTGACGGACCCGATCATCCTCGGTGGGCAAATCGGCCATCAGGCTGGCCAGGCGCGTGGAGACCTCCGCATGGTTCTGTCCCTTCAGTCGCTCGGCCACGATGATGTCCTGCACCAGCCGGGTGCTGGCCTTCCCGTGCTCGAGTGCGGTCATCAGGGCGTTGGCCCCCTCGGCTCCCGACGCCAGCGACCGCGCGATTGCCACTCCGACCGGATCAGGCACTTCGGGCAGCAACTTCAACAACGCCTCCCGGGATGCCGGCGAACCCTGCCCACCCAGCAATTCCGAGGCTTTCTGACGGACTGGCACCGCTTCCGTGCCTTGGCGAATGAGCTGCTGCAGCAGGTCTGAGTTTGCCTCGCCATTCAGCGAATTGAGCACCTCCAGCATCAACTGCCGGAGGGGAACCGGTCGGGCGGAATTCAGAGCCACTTCACGCAGGCGGGGTTGCGCATCGACCACCCGCAAGTCGCGGGCAAGTTCCGCCCCGTTCTTCAACTCGTCGTCGGCCTGGCCCTGGAGCAGTTGAGCCGCCAATTCCCCACCCCGATTTCGCAGAAAGGGAGGCAGCGCAATCTGTCGAGCTTGAAGGGCCTGTGCCAATCCCCGCACCACACCCACCTGTCGCCCCACGTCAAGCGGCGGCAACTGCCGGTCAACCGTCTGGTAAAGCGACGCGAGATCTGCAGGAGGCAGATGGCGGGCCGCATGTGCCGCGAACTCAGCCATCCGATTGGGATCGGACCCCTCCTGGCCAAGATAGCTGGTCAGGAGCCGTCCCGCAGCCGCCGTGGGAGATCCGAGGGAAACATCGGCCAGCCGGGCAAGGTGCCCCGGATTGACCTGCACCGCCCGTGCGGCCAGACCAGCCCAAGACTCTTCGGGTTTGAGGCAATTTCTGAGCGCGATCCGCGTTGCGTGAATGAGGTGCGTGTCGCCTCCGGGGGTCTTTCGCCACAGTTCCAGCAGTGGCACGGCACTGGCCGCATCGGGAATCTGGCCGAGCGTCTCGGCCGCCGCCCGTTGCACAAAGGGATCACTGTCTTCCAGCAGGTCGCGGGCCAGTTCCAGGCGGGCCAAGGCAAAACGACTCGACTCGACCGCTGCCAGTGCCTTCGCCGCATGCACTCGCACAATCCGATCCGGGTCGGCAACCAGGCGTCGCAAGTCGGCCAACTCAAGCCCGCCGCGACGCAGCAGCACCCACAGGGCATGCGCACGGGTCAAGGCGGACTGGCTTTCAAGCAGCTTTCGAGCGACCGGCAGATCGGCATCTTGTATTCGGGCGACTGCCTGATGAGTCGCCAGTGTGCGAACCACGAGGCTTTCATGGCCAAGGGCCGCGAACAGCTCAGGAAGGGGGGACTGGGCCAGGTTGGCGACGTTGACAGTCCGAGCCGCGGCCCCCTCTTCACCACGATAGGTGATTCGCCAGATCCGCCCCTTTTCGCGATCTCGACGGGGATGGTAGAGATCGACTTCGTAGTGGCCGATGATGCAGTTGTAAAAGTCGGCGACATAGAGCGAGCCATCGGGGGCCAGCTTGATGTCGACCGGGCGGAACCACAGATCGCCGCACGAGAGGAAATCAGGCTGCTCGACCGCCTCGAAAGAGGAGCCCGTGGGGGCCAGGCGATCGTGATTGATCCGGCCTGTCACCGGATTCCCGATGAACACCGTGTCGCGGTAGGAAGCGGGAAAGTGAGAGGAATCGTAGTACACCAGCCCGCAGATTCCGGTCGATCCATGGCTGTGCTTGATCATCTCTGGACCGTATCCCAAGCCATCATGGGGCTTGCCAAAACTGGGGTAGTACGCCCCCTTCAAGAGCATATAGATGGGACGAGAATGGCAGTCGGCGGTGAATACATTGCCCAAGGCATCGAACGCCATGCCAAACGGGTTCACCTGCCCCCAGGTGAACTGCTCGATCCGGGAGCCATCGGGACGGAAGCGGTAGGTGTTCCCCGAGTTGAGGTTCATGACCTCCTCGTCGGACCCGGCCACCGCCGAGGTGTTGCGGAACCCATGACAGGCATAGACCCAGCCATCGAGCCACCAATTGAACGAACTCGCCATCCCGTGGGTATCGTCAAACCCGAACGCGCCGAACAGCGGTTCGCGACGATCGGCGGCTCCGGCACCGGTGGTGTCGCTGAACCGCTCGATGCGGGGAATGCTGTAGGCGAGAACTTCTGAATTCACGAGCGGAAGCACGCCGATGGGGATGTTCAACCCCGTAGCGAACTTCGACACCTTGTCGGGCACGCCATCGCCGTTCGTGTCGGTGATGACCCGGATTGTGTCGCGGGGCTCCCCCTCGCGGGCCGGAAATGGGTACTCGATCGACTGGGTGACGAACAGCCGACCGGCGGCGTCGAACGCGAGATTCATTGGCTTCTGAATCTCGGGCTCACTGGCCACCAATTCGATGTGGAACCCAGGCGGGAGCTTGAACAGCTTCTGTTGCTCGGCGGGTGTGAGCGCCTCGGTGGGGGCAACCAGCGGAGCATCCTGAGCGCGGGCTGCAGGCGGGACCCAGGCCAGGATCCCGAGGCAAAGCAGCGTGGCTGTATGAATGAAGCGCGGACGGTGCATGCGGAACTCCAGCGAAGTCAGAATCTGTTCGTTGAGGGTGGCGGACCCGCGTGGGTCAGGCGGCGTTAGTCCGTCACACCGATCCGCCTGCCAGAACAACGGCCATCATCGTTCCACCACGACGTTGGTGGCTTCCGGATCTGCGGCTGGTTGGCGGGACCAGAACGTGCGGGCACTCGAGCCGCCCGCCTTTCGGATTCCGGAGGATGCCCCAGGAGTGGGCCCCGCAGGAAACTCCCGGCTGCGTCCTCCAGGCAGACCGCCGCCGTCGAGGAGTGCGAGAGGAGGGACTTGAACCCTCAACCCTTTTGGGGACCAGATCCTAAGTCTGGCGCGTATGCCAATTCCGCCACTCTCGCGATCCAGGCAGTATAACAGGCTGAGCACGAACGGGTCACGCCCCCCGGACTGAATTGCGAGGCCTGCGTGACAACCCGATCGCCCAGCCGCGCGACTTGTTTTTCCCCCCTGATCGGGTTGTACTACGGATCGATTCCATGGCTTCGAAAACTCCACTCGCTCCAGTCCGGGACGTCCCCATGCACGGTGCTGAACATCTCTCCGATCCCACTCCGCCGGTCGGTGATTCGACCGCCTGGTATCGCGAATTGAACCGCTACCACTGGTTTGTGTTTGTGGTGGCAGCACTTGGCTGGCTGTTCGACACGATGGACCAACAGCTGTTCACGCTGTCCCGGACCCCGGCCATGCGGGAGCTGCTCACCGTGGACGGGGTCCTTCCCGACAAGGCCAATGTCGATTACTGGGGCCGTGTCGCCACCTCCATTTTTCTGGTCGGCTGGGCGACCGGCGGGCTGTTCTTCGGGGTGCTGGGAGATCGTATTGGACGCGCGAAAGTCATGCTCTGGACGATTATCCTCTATTCCGCATTCACCGGCCTCAGTGCCCTCTCCTGGGATATCTGGAGCTTTTCCTTCTTCCGGTTTCTGACCGGTCTCGGCGTCGGCGGCGAGTTCGCGGTTGGAATCGCTCTGGTCGCGGAGGCCATGCCAGCCCGGGCCCGCCCGTTCGCCCTGGGATTGCTGCAAGCCCTCTCCGCCGTGGGGAACATCGCCGCGGCCTTCATCAATATCGCCCTCGGACACCTGGAGGGAGAAGGGGCTTTCAAGGGGTTGTCGATCAACGAGGCACCGGTCCAATACTGGCGGATCATGTTCGTTGTCGGAACGTTTCCCGCCCTCCTGGCTGTGCTGGTCCGTCGGCAACTCAAAGAGCCTGAGCAGTGGCGTCGCGAAATTGCGGGGTCATCCAACAAGCGCCCCGTGGGGTCAATGGCCGAGCTGTTCGGCGATCCGCGTCTGCGTCGCAACACACTGGTCGGCTTGGCACTGGCGTTCGCAGGGGTCGTTGGCCTGTGGGGGATCGGTTTCTTCAGCTTTGACCTGGTTTCGAACGTCTTCCGGAAGCGTTTTGAACAGCAGGGGCTTGATCCAAGTCAGATCACCAAGCAATTGTCGCTGTGGGTGGGAATCGCCTCCGTTGTGCAGAACATTGGGGGTTTCTTCGGGGTCTACGCCTTCAGCTACGTGACCCACTGGCTGGGGCGAAAGCCAGCTTTTCTCATCTCATTCGTGGCAGCCATGCTGTCCACGATGGCGGTCTATTGGTACCTCGACCAGTTCAGCGAGATTTTCTGGATGCTGCCCCTGATGGGCTTCTGCCAGCTCTCTCTGTTTGGTGGGTACGCCATCTACTTCCCTGAGCTCTTCCCGACACGTTTGCGATCGACGGGCACGTCGTTCTGCTACAACGTCGGCCGCTACGTCTCCGCCGCAGGCATCTTCTTCCTCGGTCTGCTCACCTCACAGGTCTTTACTGAGGCCCGGGGGTATGCCGAGCCCATGCGGTACGCCGGCGTGGTGATGAGCCTGGTCTTCCTGTTCGGCGTCCTGGCACTGCCGTTCGCGGAGGAAACCAAAGGCAAGCCCCTGCCCGAGTAACGCCTTGAAGAAATCCCCCGCCCCGGGCCGAGCGCGGGCGGGGGGTTCGGTGGGCTGTCGGTCAGCAGGCTGGCCCCTGATGCCGGGCCCCTGATTTCGTCGGTGCGTCGGTCTCGCGCCCCCGAATCACGGGTGTTGGGGTTGGTCCCTCGCCAATCCCAGATGTGCTGACCCGAGGTGCTCACCGGTAACGCTGGTGCATCGACTCTCCGAGACCATTTTTGCATCGGATGGGTACTGCCCATCCGTCGCCCCAAATGTTTTTCCTTTGATCCCTGAGGGCCGTCCCGATGCCGAGACTCGAGCCGTCGCTTGAAGAGCGGATTGCTGCCACCCAGAGACCGGCGGGCAGGCTCGCCGGCTACCAGTGCTGGAATCAATTGCTGTTTCTGCATTGGCGTGTCCCCGCCGCGCTGGTCGCCCCGCTCCTCCCCGCTGAACTGACCCTGGACACCTGGGAAGGGGACGCCTGGGTCGGATTGATCCCCTTTTCCATGGCGGGCGTCCGCCCCTGGTGGGCCCCTCCCGTCCCAGGAATCTCCAATTTTCTCGAGACGAACGTCCGGACCTATGTGCATCGCCAGGGGCGCGACCCGGGCGTCTGGTTCTTCTCGCTTGAGGCCGCCAATTCCCTCGCCGTCCGACTCGCCCGCTGGGGCTGGCACCTTCCCTATCATCGGGCCGCCATGACGCACGACGCTCGCGGTCCGCTCCATTCGTGGTCGAGCCAGCGACTGTGGCCGGGCACGCCGGGGGTGGGCTGCGACATCGAGGCCGAGTTCGGCGAACCCCTCTTCGCGGGAAGCAGTGCGGGAAGTCCCGGTCCGGGGCACGCCCGCCCCGGAACCTTCGAGTACTTCCTGGCGGAACGCTACCTCCTCTTCTCCCGGGCCCCGGGACCCCAGGGAACCCTATGGCGGGGTCAGGTCTGGCATACTCCTTATCCACTGATCTCGGCGAGTCTGCGGAAATGCCGCCAAGACCTGCTGCCTGCCGCCGGATTACCAATCGATCGCCCCCCAGATCACATCGCCGCCAGCCCCGGAGTGAACGTCGAGATCTTTCCCCTGGCTCCCGTGGTCTGACGAGCCCAGCGGGCTATAAATAGGTGCAGTCAGTGCCCTGGCTTGGCCGCTTTCCTGGGAACGGTCACCCACTGGCACCATTGGGATCAATCCAACCCTGTTAGTCCTCTGTCTACCTACTGTCTGGGAGTCGAGCGATGCGGATTCTCGTGAGTGGTTCAACGGGATTGGTCGGCTCGGCCCTCATTCCGTCTCTGGTCGGTCAGGGGCACGAGGTGATTCGGCTGGTTCGGGCCAAGTCAGGAAGTCCATCGAAAGAGATGGCCACTTGGGATCCGGACACTGGCAAGATCGACCTGTCGGGCGTTACGCCGATTGACGCGGTTGTCCACCTGGCGGGGGAATCGATCGCCAGCGGCCGCTGGAATGCGGCGAAAAAAGTCCGGATTCGCGACAGTCGAGTGCTGGGTACCCAGACCCTCGTGCAGGCGCTGCGTGCCCTGAGCCAACCTCCGTCCGTGTTCGTTGGGGCCTCGGCGATTGGCTACTACGGCGATCGTGATGCGGAGACTCTGACGGAGCAGAGTTCGCTGGGGACGACGTTTCTGGCTGACGTTGTTCGAGACTGGGAGCGGGCCTCGCAACCGCTCTCGCTCGCGGGGACCCGGACAGTTCTGCTGCGCTTTGGCGTGATCCTGTCGAAACAGGGTGGGGCGCTCCAAAAGATGCTGACGCCGTTCAAGCTGGGTGCGGGGGGTATTTTAGGGTCCGGCAATCAGTACATGTCGTGCATCTCCCTCCGCGATGTGGTTCGGGCTGTGGAATTCTCGTTGACGAACCCGGCAGCCTCAGGCCCACTCAACACGGTCTGTCCTCAGCCGGTCACAAATCGAGAATTCACGAAGACCTTGGGAAAAGTGCTGGGAAGACCGACGATCTTCCCGATGCCCGCCTTCGCTGCCCGACTGGCGTTCGGGGAGATGGCCGACGCACTGCTGCTGAGCAGTTCGCGAGTCGTTCCCGAGGGACTGACAAAGGCCGGCTTCGAGTTCCTCGATCCCACTCTTGAAGCAAGTCTCCGCAGCGCGTTGGCATGACCCTTGGGCCAAAGCCTGGGCGAGGTTCCGAGCTCGAGCCTCCGCTGACTCTGGCGCCCGACGCTGGCTGTGAGTTTTGCGAGCAGTCAGTCGCCGGTCTGGGCTCCATTCCCCCCGGCCCGAGACCTCCCCCGGGGGGTCGGCGGATTCCATTCCAGGAATACCTGTCGCCACGATGTCTTTGGCTGCAAGTACTTTGAAGTGGCGGCGGATTTTGATCGCCACTCGACAACTCGCTTCGCATCCCTCAGGAGGATTTTCACCACAAGGTTGTGTCGGGGTTGGCTCTCTTGAGGTTGCTGAGCGTTTTCAGCAGCTGATCGGCATCCACCAATCTCAGATCGAAGAGCCCGGCTTGACCCACGTCGGGATGTCGTCTAAAAATGGACACACGCCGGTTGATTGCACATTCACCCGACGCGAGTTGCTCCCCGCTGGTGTAACGGTAGCACGAATGACTCTGGATCATTCAGTCCACGTTCGAATCGTGGGTGGGGAATTGAGTTGATTCTTAGTGTGCACACAGTCCAACACTGGACACGTGATCCCTCAAGGATGTTCGGGTGGACAACAGCAGGCAAACGCCTGCTGTTTTTATTGGCAGGGTGCGGCATTCGCATCCAATTTGGTCGGATGATGCGCTCAACCTCTGGGTAGGCCCTCCCAGTCGGCTCACTCAGGTCACCGGCAGTCCCTGAGCGGCTCTCTCGAATTGGTGGGCCGATCTTTGGCGGGAACGGACCGCTCTCCAGTCGAAATCGGGCAGCATCAATACCGAGCCTGGGCCAGCCTTCTGCGATGTGCCTCGACCGGCGACCGCCGAGCCGACTGCAGTTTGCCTGGCTCCCGTCCCCGCCCTCCAAACAGGAAGGCCACTCCCGGGTGTTCAACGTTTTTGGGCGGTTGGCTTACGCCAAGAGCCCTTCGACCACGTTGCCATGTACGTCGGTCAGGCGAAAGTCACGTCCCTGGAAGCGGTAAGTCAGCCGCTTGTGGTCGAACCCCAGCAGGTGCAACAGCGTCGCGTGCAGGTCATGCACATGCACCGGGTCGCTGGCCACGTTGAATCCGAACTCATCGGTCTGGCCATAAACATGACCCCGCCGAATCCCCCCACCCGCCAGCCAGATGCTGAAGCACCGGTTGTGGTGGTCGCGGCCGTCATTCCCCCCCTGGACCATCGGAGTTCGTCCAAACTCGCCCCCCCAGATCACGAGGGTGTCGTCCAGCAATCCCCGCTGCTTCAGGTCGGTGATCAAGGCCGCACTTGGCTTGTCTGTGTCGGTGGCGTTCTGTTTTACCCCGCCCGCCAGGTTGCCGTGTTGATCCCAGACCTCGTGGAACAACTGGACAAAGCGAACTCCCCGTTCAACCAAGCGACGTGCCAACAAGCAGTTGCGGGCGAAATTGGCCTGCTTGGGATCGGTGATGCCGTAAGCGTCGAAGACTGCTTTGGATTCGCCCGACAGATCCATCAATTCGGGGGCACTGGTCTGCAGTCGATAAGCCATCTCGTAGCTTTGAACGCGGGCGGCGATTTCGGGATCCCCGGCTCGGGCGTGGGCCAGGCGATTGAGTTGCCCCAACGCATCAAGTGACGCCCGCTGTGATTCCGCATCGACCCCCGCCGGGTTCGACAGGTACAGCATCGGGTCGCCCGTGCTGCGGAACGGAATCCCACCGTAAAGCGAAGGCAGAAACCCCGCTCCGTAGTTGCTGGCCCCCCCGCTCGTCCCCTTGGCGCTCGTCAGCACGACGTAGCCGGGCAAGTCGGCAGATTCACTTCCCAGGCCGTACAGAGTCCACGAGCCAAAACTCGGCCGGCCAAACTGCTGGGCGCCCGAGTTCATCATGATCTGTGCCGGGGCGTGGTTGACCGCCTCGGTCTGCATGGAGCGGACCAGGCAAATGTCGTCGGCAATCTTGGCGGTGTAGGGCAACACCTCGCTCAGTTCCATGCCACACTG
>Ga0315906_10005507_pt1 | contig 15906 bp, 14 predicted proteins | sample LakEriMetagenome_4_FD_203526 | JGI IMG/M metagenome (GOLD analysis project Ga0315906, IMG submission 203526) | Freshwater fungal communities from buoy surface, Lake Erie, Ohio, United States - Buoy 2 MA122 | ecosystem: Environmental > Aquatic > Freshwater > Lake > Lake biofilm | place: USA...
CAGATCGCGCGACAGGAGGAGCTCGTCAAGCAGCTCGGCGAGAAGCGCGAAGGCGACGCGCGGACCCTCGGCGAGCAGCTGCGCCAGATCTCCGAGCTGCAGCAGAAGGCTTCGAGCGCCGCGCAGACCCTGTCGAGCGCGCTCCGCGACAACCGCCAGCGCGGGCGCTGGGGCGAGATCTCGCTCCGCAACATCGCCGAGCTCGCCGGGCTCGTCGACAACGTCGACTTCAGCGAGCAGTCGAGCCTCGAGGACGACGACGGCAACCGCCTTCGTCCCGACATGACCGTCCGCCTCCCCGGCGGCCGCTTCGTTCCGATCGACGCGAAGGTGCCGATGAACGCGTACCTCGATTCGCTCGATCCGAGCCTCTCCGACGCGGATCGCGCGACCCGGCGGCTCGCGCACGCGCAGGCCCTGCGCACGCACATGCGCGCGCTCGCGTCGCGCGACTACGCGCGCGCGCTCGGCGGCGGCGTCGAGATCACCGTGCTCTTCGTGCCGCTCGAGAGCGGCCTGATCGCGGCGCTCGAGGAAGACGCGACCATCTACGACGAGGCGATGCGGCAGGGCGTGATCATCACGACCGCGTCGACGCTTCTCGCGCTGCTGCGGACCTGCGCGCTGCAATGGCAGCAGGCGAAGCTCAACGAGAACGCGCGGCTCATCGGCGAGCAGGCCAAGGAGCTCCTCGAGCGCGTCGTGACCTTCGCGGACCATCTTCAGAAGGTCGGCAAGGGCCTCGAGACCGCGTCGAAGGGCTACAACCAGGCGGTCGGTTCGTTCAACACGCGCCTGCTTCCGAGCGCGCGCACGACCGCGGAGCTCGCGCATGAGCTCGCGTCGGCGCCGGACGAGCTCGAGCCGAGCGAGACGGTGGTGCGCAGCGACGTCGCCGGCCTCCCGCCGGCGTGACCGCGCGCGGTCCACGCGCGGTCCGCGCGCGCCGTCTCGTCACTCCATATGCCCGACCGGGCGCAGGTGCACGGTCTCGCCATGCAGGAGCGCGGGGCAGCTCGCGGCGATCGCCTCGGCTTCGGCGACGGTCGCCGTCTCGATGATGAAGTAGCCGGTGAGGCTCTCCGCGTTCACGTCGATCGGCTCCGCGGTCGGGTTCCGTCCGAGGGTCGCGCTCAGGAGCACGCCGCCGCGGCCGACCGGGTTGCCTTCCTTCAGGACGCCGCGCTCCTTGAGGTCGCGCGCCCAGAGGCCGTACTTCCGGTAGAGGATGTCGCGCTCGGCGCGCGGCGTGCGGTGCCACGCGTCGCCGCGCTCGTACATCAGGATCGCAAACTGGAGCTTCTTCGGCGCCGCGGCCTGCTTCGGCGCGTCGGTACGGCCGCCGGCCGCGCAGGCGGCGAGCACGAGGGCGGGAGTGAGGAAGGCGATGGCTGCGAGCGGGGCGGTGTGCATGGCGGATGGTTCAGGCTTGCGCGTTCGGCGCGAGCAGGCGCTTGATGGCGAGAAGGATCGCGACCGTGACCAGCGACGCGACGATCGCGCGCGGGCCGCCGGCCACGGCGCTCGCGACGATGGTCCATCCGGCGAGCGCCAGATAGACGATCGGCACGATCGGGTGGAGCGGCACGCGGAACGGCCGCGGCGCGTCGGGCATGGTTCGCCGGAGCACGATCACCGCCGCCACCGAGAGCGCGGAGAAGGCGTTGATGAGGACGGTCAGCAGGTCGAGGATGTCGCCGAGCTCGCCGATCAGGAGCGCGGCGAGCGAGGCGAGCAGGACGACGTCGAGCGCGCGGCGGGGGATGCCGCTCTCCTCGCGCACGCCGACCCATGACGGGATCTCGCCCGCGGTCGCCATCGACTCGAGGATGCGCGCCGCGGTGATCGTTCCCGAGACGATCGTCGAGAAGAAGAGCAGCGCGATGACGCCCGACATCACGAGTCCGGCGGTCTTGCCGAACAGCATCGTCGCGGTGACCGCGCCGATCGCCTGCATCGGGCGCCCGTCGGGCTCGACCATCGCCGCCGGATCGATCACGCGCAGGTAGACGAGGTTGGTTCCGATGTAGAGCAGGAAGACGATGCCGATCGCCGCGCAGATCGCAAGCGGCACGTTGCGCGCGGGGCGCTTCACGTCGCCGGCGATGTCGGCGCCGGTCGACCAGCCGAGGTAGGCGAAGCTCACCGAGAGCACCGCGGCCGCGGTCGCCGCGGAGAAGAGCCCGGGCGGCGCGCTCGCCGCCGCGGCCGCGGGCGCCTCGAGGCGCTCCGCGACCGGCACCGAGAGCCCGAGCACCACGAACACCGCGCAGAATCCGATCTTGAGCACCGCGAGCGCGGTGTTGAAGGCGAAGCCCGCGCGCAGGTTGACGAGCTGCGAAAGGTACGCGGCCACGATCGCGGTCACGGCGATCGAATGGAGGCTCGCGGGCGTGGGCAGCAGCTTGTTCACGTACTCGGCGAGCAGCAGCCCGACCACCGCGATCGAGAGGAAGTACCCCGACAGGATGGTGACCATCGCGACGAGGTAGCCGGTCGGGCGTCCGAAGGCGCGCCGCGCGAACTCGACGCTGCCGCCGGAGCAGGGAATCATCGCGCCGAGCTCCGCGAGCGACAGTCCGCCGCAGAGCGCGAGCACGCCGCCGATCACCCACGCCGCCAGCACGTTCTCCTCGGTGCCCACGCTCGCGCCGAAGCGGCCGGTCAGCGAGAAGATCCCGCTTCCGACCATCGCCGCCACGATCATCGCGGTCGCGCCGATGGCGCCGATCACGCGGTAGCGGTCGTTGGCGGTGGGTTCGTTCACGCGTGGTGCCGCTCGGTTCCGCTCACGAGGGGATTCGGCACGACGGCTCGAGCGCCCGCACCTCGTCGACCATGGTCGTCAGGTCGCGCAGCAGGCCGTCGGCCACGTCGTAGATCCAGCCGTGGACGCGCACGCCGCGCGCGGCCGCCGCCTGCAGGACGGGCGACTCGCGCACGTGCACCACCTGCACCGCCACGTTCAGCTCGCAGAGGCGCCGCGCCTGCGCCGCCGGCGTCGGTTCGCGCTCGACCTCGTCCTTGTAGAACTTGGCGATGTCCCGGACATGGCGGATCCAGTGGTCGACGATGCGTCCCTCGCTCGGCGAGAGCGCCGCGACCACGCCGCCGCAGCCGTAGTGGCCGCAGACGATGATGTCCTCGACCTTCAGCACGTTCACGGCGAAATCGAGCACCGACAGGCAGTTGAGGTCGCTGTGGACCACGAGGTTCGCCACGTTCCGGTGGACGAAGACCTCGCCCGGCGGGAGGCCGATGATCTCGTTCGCCGGCACGCGGCTGTCGGCGCAGCCGATCCAGAGGTAGCGCGGCCGCTGCTGCGACGCGAGCGACTCGAAGAACCCGGGGTGCTCGCGCTCCATGCGCGCCGCCCAGGCGCGGTTGTTGGCGAGCAGGCTATGCAGGTTCGGCATGCGCGCGATCGTACCCGATCACGGGTTCCGGTCGGACTTCAGCCGGGTGGTCCGCGCCGGCGACTCCGGGGTGCTCACGATCACGAAACGCTGCAGCGGCGCGCCACCGTCGGCAGGAGCCGACCGCAGGATTCCGAGGATCGCCGCGATGTGCTCGTTCACCGCGCGCAGCCTCGCCGCGTCGAGGCGCGCGGCGACGAAGTAGGCCTCCAGCTCGGACTCGACCCCGGTCGGAATCGGCCGGCGCGCATAGCTGCGGATCGACTGCGAGGCGTGCCGCGCCGCATCGGTCATGGCGCGGCCGACCGCGCCCGCGAACTCGCGAAGCCCTTCGCCGCTCGTCGGGTCGAGCGGAATCCAGTCGAGCGCCGGTCCTCGGCCGTAGACCTTCTCGAAGCGACGCTTGCCGCGCCGCGGCGCGGACTCCTCGAGGAAACGGGCGTCGGCGAGGATCGCCACGTGCGGGTAGAGCGTCGTCTGCGGTCGGCCGAGGAGCCGTGCCATGTCGGCGACGGACATGGGCAGGTACGGCTCGATCGCCGCGATCAGGTGCATGCGGACCGGCGAATGGAGCGCGCGCCACTGCTCGGCCCCGAGCCTCGGCGGGATCGGTCGGCGATCGGTCGGATCGACGGCGTGTGGCGATTCTGGATTTCCTCGCATGTATGACCTCCGAACGGAACCGGGTCGCGTGGCCGGAACGCCGCCACCTGCTCGCGGCGCCGATCTCACCGCGAGGACCCGGATCCCGAATTGTGGCTGACCTCAGGTGTCTTCCTCGAGGGGAAGCTCGAACGAAAGCGTGGACGGAACCGGTGGATAGGGCGCTTCCACGCGGAACAGATGGAACTCGGAAGGCGACCACCCGAGCGCCGCGAAGGCGTGCTCGAGCAGCTCGCCGTAGCGGGCGAAGCCGTCGAGCTTCGCGCGCCGCACGCCGGAGCCGAGCGCGTCGACCGCGAGGCCCGCGGGGATGCGGTCGGTCGACTCGTGCAGGAAGGTCGACGGCGTCGAGTTGAGGTCGCTGTAGAGGATCGCCTCGGGTTGCGCCTTCGGTCCGACGAGCGACTCGTGGACGATCAGGTCGAAGACCGAGCGCTCGACCGGCGTGCGGTGCTTCGAGAGCTGGAAGATGCCGTGATGGCGCTTCGAGGTCCGCACGGGCTGGATGCCTCGGAGCAGCGAGCCCTGGAAGACCGTGAAGCGGCCTTCGGAGCCGACGCCGCCCTCGGCGAGCTCGAGCGAGCGCGTCGGCCGCTTCACCGCGGGCGGGCGCAGCGTGGGCAGCGGATCCGTCGAGAATTCCTGCAGGATGTGCGGCGCCGCGGCCGCGCGGTCCGCGTCCGGATCGAGCGGGACGAGCCGCGTGGGCACGGGCTTCGTGCCGCGGTCGTCGACGACGAACGGCGCCTCGAGGAGCCACGGCGCATCGGAGCGCAGGCGCTCGACGTCGACGAAGCCGCGGATGGTCGCGCAGTCGAGATGCTTGCCGCGCGGCGCGGGCCCGATGATGTCGGCGCGGATCGCGAGGCGGGCGCGCACGCCCCAGACGTAGCTGCCGCCGAGGTAGAGCTGCCGGCGATGCTCGACATCGATGCGCAGGTCGGAGCCGCGCGCGAGGTCCGCGGCCATCATCTCGAACGCCTTGCGGTCGCCGGCCCACGCGACGCCGTCGGCGAGCGCGCGCTCGAAGGCGGCGTCTGCGGCGGTGATCGCGGCGGTGGCGGCGCCGGCCTTGCGCGCGGCGTCGAGCACGATGCGCCAGCCGGTCGCGCCGGGCAGGTGCCGCACGCAGGCGAACGGATCGCCCGACTGGGCGATGCGCGCGACCTTCCACGCGAGCTTCAGGTCGAGCCCGAGCGCGGCCACGATGTCGACGGGTCGCGAGCCGGCCACGCCGGGGACGGTCGCGAGCATGTCTCGCACCAAGGCCTGCAGCGCCGCCAGCCGCTCCCGGATCTCGGGAGTCGACGCTGAGGATGGCTTGCGCACGGCGGACATGAACGGACACTCTACCCAAGGTTCGCGGTCGAGCCCGCAGGCGCGCGCTTGCAGGCGTCGCTCCGTCACGCCGTCACACGCAGCGGAACGCACTCGGCGACCTAGCCAACCCTAGCACGAAGGATTTGAAAATCGCATACCTTGGGACGCGTGGCGCCGTTATTTTCCGGAAATCATGCGGATCTCGCGGCCATCCTGCCGCGGCTTGGCCGTCTGACGATCGAGGTGCCGTCGTGGGGGTTCGCCGACACCGGCACCCGGTTCGGCAAGTTCCTGCAGGACGCGGCCGCGCTTAGCCTCGAGGACAAGCTCGACGACGCGGCGCAGGTCCATCGCCTCACCGGGTGCTGCCCGCAGGTCGCGGTGCATGTGCTGTGGGACCTCCCGGCGGGCGGTGCGCCGGCGCTCGCCGCGGCTGCGGCCGCGCGCGGACTGCGCATCGGTTCGATCAACCCGAACGTCTTTCAGGACCAGTGCTACAAGCACGGCTCGGTGTCGAACGAGGATCCCGCGATCCGTCGGCGCGCAGTCGACCACATCCTCGACTCGGTGCGGCTCGGCGAGGCGGTCGGGTCGCGTGCGCTCGCGCTGTGGTTCGCGGATGGCACGAACTATCCCGGGCAGGGCAGCATGATCCGGCGCAAGCGCTGGTTCGCCGAGGCCCTCGCCGAGGTGCACGCCGCGATGCCCGCGTCGATGTCGATGCTCGTCGAGTACAAGCCGTTCGAGCCCGCCTTCTACCACACCGACATCGCCGACTGGGGCATGGCGCACGCGCTCGCGCGGCAGGCGGGCCCGCGGGCGAAGGTGCTCGTCGACACCGGCCACCACCTGCCTGGGCAGAACATCGAGCACATCGTCGCGTTCCTCGCCGACGAAGGCATGCTCGGCGGCTTCCACTTCAACGACCGCCACTACGCCGACGACGACCTCACGACCGGTTCGATCGACCCGTACCGCGTCTTCCGCATCTTTGTGGCGATCGCCGAGGCCGAGCGCGCGCTCGGGCGCGACCTGCCGGTCGAGTACATGATCGACCAGTCGCACAACCTGAAGCCGAAGATCGAGGCGATGGTGCAGACGGTGACGACGGTGCAGGAGCTCTTCGCGAAGGCGCTGCTCGTCGATCTCGACGCGCTCGACGCCGCGCGGCGGCGCGCGGACATCGTGGCCGCCGAGGAATGCCTGAAGCGCGCCTTCGCGACCGACGTGCGCGCGGCGCTCGCGGAGTGGCGCGCATCGCGCGGGCTGCCGGCCGATCCGCTCGCCGCGCACCGCGCGTCGGGCTACGAGGCGCGCGCGGCCGCCGAGCGACTGCCGCGCAAGCGCGCGTCCGGAGGTTCGTACGCATGAGCGCGCGGCGCCACATCGCGATCGATCTCGGCGCGTCGAGCGGGCGCGTGATCGAGGTGCGCGTCGGAGCCGGCGAGCTCGAGACGGTCGAACTCCATCGCTTCGCGAACGCGCCGGTGGCCGCGCGCCATGCCGGCGCGCTGCGGCTCTGCTGGCCGTTCGAAGCGATCTGGGAGGGGATCCTCGAGGGTCTCCGCGTCGCCGCCCGCGACGGCGCGGTCGACTCGATCGGGATCGACTCGTGGGCGGTCGACTACGCGCTCGTCGACGAGGCGGGCGAGCTGGTGCGGCCGATCGCCGCCTACCGCGACCCGCGCACGCAGGAGCCGTTCGCGCGGCTGCGCGCGTCGATCGGCGACGCCGAGATCTATCGCACGACCGGCATCGCGTTTCAGCCCTTCAACACGCTCTACCAGCTCGCGGCCGACGCGGCCGATCCGATCCGCCCGCTCGAGCGCGCGCACCGGATGCTGCTCGTGCCCGACTTCGTCGCCTGCCGGCTCACGGGCGCGATGGTCGCCGAGCGCACCAATGCGAGCACGACGCAGCTTCTCGACGCGCGCACGCGCCGCTGGTGCCCGCGCCTCGCCGCCGCCGCGGGCGCGCCGATGCGGCTCTTCCCCGAGCTCGTCGACGCGGGCGCGGCCGAGCCGATCGGCGGCCTTCTCGACGAGATCGCGGACGAGACCGGCCTCGCCGCCGGGACGCCCGTCCTCGCGGTCGGCACCCACGACACGGCGTCGGCGGTGCTCGCCGCGCCGATCGATCCGGCGCGCGACCTCTACATCTCGAGCGGCACCTGGTCGCTCGTCGGCGCCGAGCTGCGCGACGCGGTCACGAGCGACGACGCGCGCGCCGCGAACCTGACCAACGAGCTCGGCGCGTTCGGCTCGGTGCGGTTCCTCAGGAACGTCGCCGGCCTCTGGCTCGTGCAGCAGCTCGAGGCCGACTTCGCCCGCGCCGGGCGGGCGCGCTCGTGGACGGAGCTCGTCGCGCTCGCCGAGGCGGCCGAGCCGCTGCGGAGCGTCGTCGACCCGGATGATCCGCGGCTCTTCGAGCCAGGCAACATGGGCGAGCGCCTGCGCGACGCCTGCGCGGCGCGCGGCGAGCCGCTGCCCGACTCGGACGGCGCGCTCGTCCGCTGCGCGCTCGAGAGCGTCGCCCTCGCGACCGCCCGGGCCGCGCGCGCGATCACGCGCGCCGGCGGGCTTTCGCCGAGGCGGATCGTCATCGTCGGCGGCGGCTCGGCGAACGGATTCCTGAACCAGCTCGTCGCCGACGCGACCGGCCTTCCCGTCGAGACCGGCCCCGTCGAGTGCACGGCGATCGGCAACGCGCTGATGCAGCACGCGGCGCTCGAGGGGATCGGCTCGGCCGCGCCGCTGCGCGCGCTCGTCCGCGCGGCGGGCCGGCGGGGGGCTTGCGCCGCGGAACTGCTCCCGAGAAGCGCGATGAGCGCGTGCATGCAGGACGCGGCCGCGCGGCTACCCTGAGCGCCTTCCCGACCGAAAGCCCGACCGAAAGCACGGCCTTCCATGACGACCGCAGCGACCTCGCCCTTCGTGAACCGCACCTGGAACGACGCCGACGCGGCGCGGCTCGACCCGGTCGGGCTCCTCGTCTATCGCTCGAACCGCCTCGGCGACGACCAGCGCGTCACCAACACCGGCGGCGGCAACACCTCGAGCAAGATCGTCGAGAAGGACCCGCTGACCGGGAAGTCGGAGCGCGTCCTCTGGGTGAAGGGCTCGGGCGGCGACCTGCGCACGGCCGGGCGCGAGTTCTTCTCGTCGCTCTCGCTCGAGAAGCTCGAGCAGCTCAAGTCGGTGTACGCCGCGCGCACGCCGCGCGGGATCAAGACGCAGGCCGAGGACGACATGGTCGACCTCTACCGGCACTGCACCTGGAACCTCAATCCGCGCGCGACCTCGATCGACACGCCGCTGCACGCGTTCGTGCCGCGCGCGCATGTCGACCACACCCATCCGAACGCGCTGATCGCGATCGCGGCGTGCACGCGCGGCGAGGAGGCGATGCGCGAGGTCTTCGGGCGCGAGCTCGAGTGGCTGCCGTGGATGCGGCCGGGCTTCGAGCTCGGCCTCGCGCTCGAGCGGCTCTGCGCCGACCATCCGAACGCGGTCGGAGCGATCATGGGCCAGCACGGCCTCATCAACTGGGCCGACGACCCGCGCGAGTGCTACGACCTCACGCTCTCGCTGATCTCGCGCGCGGCCGAGTACCTCGCCGCCCACGACCGCGGCGCCAAGACCTTCGGCGGGCGGAAGGTCGCGCCCGCGTCCGACGACGCGCGGCGCGCGCTTCTCGTGAAGTTCCTGCCCTTCCTGCGCGGCAAGGTCTCGACGCGGCGGCGCATGATCGGCACCGTCCACCACGACGCGGCCACGCTCGAGTTCGTCTCGAGCGTCGATGCCGCGCGACTCGCGGAGCTCGGCACCTCGTGCCCGGACCACTTCCTCCGCACGAAGATCAAGCCGCTCTTCCTCGACTTCGATCCGAACACGGGATCGTTCGACGAGCTCTGCGCGAAGACCGAGGCCGGACTTGCGCAGTACGTGAAGGACTACGCCGCGTACTACGACGCCTGCCGGCATCCCGACAGCCCGGCGATGCGCGCGCCCGAGCCGACGGTGATCCTCGTCCCCGGGATCGGCATGATCGCGTGGGGCTCGTCGAAGTCGGAGAGCCGCACGACCGCCGAGTTCTACCGCTGCGCGATCGAGGTGATGAAGGGCGCCGAGTCGATCGGCGGCTACCGCGCGCTGCCGCGACAGGAGGCCTTCGACATCGAGTACTGGCGCCTCGAGGAGGCGAAGCTGCAGCGGATGCCGAAGCCGAAGCCGCTCGCCGGGCATGTCAGCGTGATCGTCGGCGCCGGGAGCGGCATCGGCCGCACGACGGCGACGAGCTTCACCGCCGACGACGCCTGCGTCGCCTGCGTCGATCTCGACGCGCGCGCGGCCGAGGCGACCGCGCAGGAGCTCGAGAAGTCGGTCGGCAAGGGGATCGGCGTCGCGGGCAGCGGGATCTCGGCCTGCGGGCCGGCGATCGCGCTCTCGTGCGACGCGACCGACCGCGCCGCGGTGCGCCGCATGCTCGACGACGTGACGCTCGCCTACGGCGGCATCGACGAGCTGGTGGTGACGGCGGGGCTCTTCCCGACGCCCGGACCGGACGGCCGCACCGGCGACGCCGATTTCATGCGCGCGATGCAGGTGAACGTGCTCGCGCCGGCGGTGCTCGTCGAGGAGGCGGCCGCGACGATGGCGCCGCAGAAGCTCGCGTGTTCGGCGGTCGTCACGACGAGCGTGAACGCGGTCGTCGCCAAGAAGGGCTCGAGCGCCTACGACGCGTCGAAGGCGGCGGCGAACCACCTCGTGCGCTCGCTCGCGGTGACCTTCGCGCCGTTCCTGCGCGTGAACGCGGTGGCGCCGGCGACGGTGATCGAGGGCAGCACGATGTTCCCGCGGGCGCGCGTGATCGCGAGCCTGCGGAAGTACTCGATTCCGTTCGAGGAGTCGATGACCGACGCCGAGCTCGTCGCCTGCCTCGGGCGCTTCTACGCCGACCGCACGCTGCTCAAGGTGGTGATCTCGCCGCGCGACCAGGCGGCGGCGATCCGGTTCCTCGCCGGGCCCGAGAGCTCGCGCACGACCGGACAGGTGCTGCATGTCGACGGCGGACTCGCCGACGCGTTCGTCCGCTGAAGTCACGTCTGCTCAGATCACGGGAGCCTGCGATGCAACGAGTCTGCTTCACGCTGCGGGTCAAGCCTGACCGGCTGGCCGAGTACCGCGAGAGCCACAAGGCGGTCTGGCCCGAGATGCTCGCCGCGCTCTCGCGGCACGGCTGGACGAACTACTCGATCTTCCTGCGCGAGGACGGGCTCCTGATCGGCTACCTCGAGACGCCCGACTTCGCGAAGGCGGTCGCTGGCATGCAGAGCGAGGAAGTCAACGCGCGCTGGCAGCAGGGCATGGTGCAGTACTTCGAGGCCTTGCCCGGCGGGCGCGCGGACACCTCGATCGTGCCGCTCGAGGAAGTGTTCCACCTCGGGTGAGGGTCAGGCTGCGAGCCAGACGAGCAGGCCGGCGAGCGCCAGAAGCGCGGCTGTCGCGATCAGAAGTACGGGGATCGGCTTGTCGCTGCACCACTGGTCGATCGTTGCTCGCAGGCGCGCTGCCGGGGACGGGCGGGGCTTGAGCCAGGCGGGTTCGCGAACATCGCGGAGTGCGTCGTGGTCCGTGTCGAGTACTTCGTCGCGGATCTCATCGGCAGCCTCGCTCGCGAAGCGCAGCGCTTCTTCGACGGTCGGTGGAGTCGAGAGCCCGAACTTCGCCGCGATCTCCTCTGCCGAGGGTCGATCGGCAGGATCCAGCGCAAGCACCTCGTCGATCGTGGCGTGCATCGCGACGGTTTGTGCGCGACGAAGTTCGCTATGCCTATCCCAGAACTCGCGGAACGCGGGGTCGGTCGGAATCCCGCCGCCGCGCATGACCCGGATGTGACATTGATTGAGCAGGTCTTCCACTCGCCTCCGGACCTCGCTGCGCAGCAGGACTGCGTTCGACTCCTGCGCGCCGACGATCATCTCGGTTTCTCTGTGAAACATGCGAACGAACGCGTGGATCACTCGGACGCCGTTCCTCGTGAGCGCCTGGTCCCTGCTCATCGGCCGAGCACTCCGTCGATCCATCGCGTGAGCGCAGGCATGACAAGGAGGAGTCCGAACAGCAGTCCGGAGGTGGTGAGGGCAAGCACGACCTGCTGGAGCGTCAGGCGAAGCGCGCGCAGGCACGCCGCGCGCTCGTCTGACGTTCGGGGAACGCGCGCCGATCGTGTAGAAGCGAACTTCTCCCGCTCGCGCTCGAAGTTGATGCGCATCCGCTCCTGCACGTCCGTGAGCGCACGGATGGCGGCGAGGGTGGTGGCGACTTCGGCTTCGAGTTCTGTGTCGTCATCGGATTCGTGGTGCTGTTGTTCCGTCATGCTGCGTTCCACGCTCGGAGCGCGATCCGAAGGATGCAGAGGAACACGTAGGCAGGGATAAGCAGGACGCAGGTGACCGTCATGGCCATGCTGATCCGTTCGACCCAGATCCGGAACACCCGGCAAGATCGATCGAATCGACCCCACGCCGAGGTGGGATCGTCGATCCGGAGCCGCTCCTCGGCGAGTCGCCGGCTCGCCTCGATCGCCCGAAACTGTGCCGCCACCAGCGTTTCGATTGCCGCGCGGATCGCGCGGTCATGTTCGCGTGGAATCGGTTTCGAGTCGTCCATGGTCGCTTCCTTTGCGCTCTGGTCCGGTGGTTCGCCGCGGTGGTGCGGTCACGGACCGCACGAACCCCAGCCCGACAGCACGATGGCGAGGTCCGTGCCGCCAACGAGGCCGTCGCGGTCGATGTCCGCGGCCGAGCCGGTGGTTCCCCAGTCGTTCAGGATGCGGGCGAGGTCGACGCCGTTCACCTCGCCGTCGACGACGACGTCGGCGATGCACTGGCAGCCGTCGATCACGCCGTCTTCGTTGAGATCGAGGCCCGGCGACTTCGCGATCTCGTCGAGATCGCAGATGTCGTTGCCGTCGCAGTCAATTGCACTCACGCTCCACTCGACGATGTAGTCCGCCTGGTAGTTCGGCTCCATGTCGTTCCAGAATCCGTTCGAGGAGTAGAACAGCAGCCAGTTCTCCTGGCCACCCTGGTTGTTCGGCTCGCCGATGTACCAGTTGGTGAAACTCCAAGGCTCGCCGGTGATCCAGGTCCACGATCCATTCACCTTGATTCCGCCGATGTGGCACGGAACCGTGGTGCCGATCTCCGCGAAGCTCGCGATGAAGTCGTTCTCCGCTGCGGATCCGATGGTCGCAAGGTGGGCCCCGAGCGCACCAGCGCGCTGGCTTGCGGTTTCCCACGACACGCTTTCGCGGATACGGGCGTAGTAGTGGCCGTTTCCGCCGTCCTGAACCCGCCATTCAACCGCATTCGGATACGGCGAACAGTCCCCGCCCGCCGCGCCGGGAGAGATGACGAGCGGTGCGGTGGCGACGAGCAGGGCGGTGATCGGGTTCTTCATGGTGCAATCTCCTCGGGTTGGACGCTGTCGCGGGGAAGACGCATGCCGATGGGCGATCGTGGGTCCGCTCGACGATTTCCGCGAAGTTCCACCCGGCCTATCGCTCGATTGCGTGCATCCGCACGGCGCCCGAGGAGCCCATCGCTCCCGATCCCGCCTCGGGAGCGCCCAGCAGCAGCACGGTCTGGCCGTCGCCGCGCCAGAGATCGAGGCCGTATCCGAGCTGCTCGCCGCGCGTGAGGCCGCGCAGGGTCGTGGTCCGTCCGCGCTCGACCACATCGACACGCCCCGTATCCGCGTCCGGCGAGTCTGCGCGCGGTGCGGAGACGGCCCAGCCATTCGGAAGCAGTGCGACCCGAAGGCCGAGCAGCTCGCCATGTCCGGTCGGGCGCGTGACCGATTCGCCCTTTCGGGCGCGCACGAAGGGCACGCCCGACCCGCCGTCGACATCGATCGGATCCTTCCAGTCGGCCACATCGAATCGCGTGATCGGAATCTCGACGAGGTAGGCCTGTCCACTGTCGTCCTCGGCCCGCGCGATCCCGCAGGCGCCGATCGCGATCCGCAGGAACGCGTCCTGGCCATCGCCACAGACCTCGCCGTCAACCGCGATGCCGAACCATTCGTCCGCGCGGCCTCCGACGAGCGTGCAGAGCGGGCGCAGCGAAGGGCTGAAGACGACGACCTCGCCGCGATCGCCGCTCGAGCTCGAGCCCAGCGGCGCGCCCACGATGAGGAATCTCGCCTTCCCCATCGCGTCGCGGGCGACCGCGCCTGAGGCTCCGAGGCCGCGCTGGCCTTCGGACAGCCAGTGAACGACGCGTGGTTCCCGACGCTCGAAGAACTCGCGGCTTCCGTAGACGATCTTGACGCACCCCTCTCGATCGACCCCGAGTGCAGACTCGCCGATGACGGCGTCGCTGCAACCGTCGCCGTCGAGGTCCGCGCCCTCGAAATCGTGGATCGGACCCTGGTTCGCGTCGATCGCGATCTCGACGGCAGGATGCGACGCGAGGTCGGTGCGTCCCGGTGCCGCGAGAGCAGGCGTTCCCTTCGCGAGAAGCACCGAGTCGTGTGTGTACGGCGACGCTCGCATCGATGCGCCGAAGTCGGCGACGCCGTCCCCATCGAGGTCGCCGGGCGCGACGAGCGTGATGCCGATCTGCCCGCCCTCGCGCGGCCCGATGAGGACATGGGGCGCCGGCTTCTCGCGGCCCGCGATCGCGCGGCCGTTGTAGATGTGGAGCTCTCCTGCCTCGCTTCGCCAGGACGAACCGATGCGGCCGGGTGCGAGCGGCGCGCCGACGAGCACCTCGGGCAGTCCGTCTGCGTCGAGGTCGCCGATGACACGGACCGACGCGCCGAGCTGCATCTTCGGATAGTCGCCGACAGCGAGCGTTCGCAGCCCCGGCGGCCGCCACATCCACCAGAGCAGCGCCGCCGACGCGACGACGCCAACGCCGACGGCCGTCGCGAGCGGACGGATCCGCCCGGACGAACGCGGCGCGCCGCGCAGCGCCGCCGCGAAGGCTCGGCAGTCGGCAAATCTCTCTGCCGGATCGCGTTGAAGCGCCCGATCGATCGCCTCCGCGAGCGCGGTCGGCAGCGTGGGTGCGACTTCGCCGATCCGGCGCGGCATGGCGCTGCGCGCGAGCTCGAGCTGCTCGGCTGCGGTCGCGGCCACGCGATGCGGTGCTTCCCCGGTGAGTGCGACCATCGCTGTGGCGGCGAGGCTCCACTGATCGCTCGCGGGCGAGCAGGCCTCCCCGCGCGCCTGTTCGGGCGACATGTACTCGGGCGTCCCGGCGCCGACCGGGCGGGCCTCCTGATCCGCGATCCGGCAGGCGAGGCCGAAGTCGATCAGGACCGGCGCGCCGTCGCGCGCCCGGACGATCACGTTTCCCGGCTTGACGTCGCGGTGGACGAAGCCCGCCGCGTGGATCTCGGCCAGCGTGTCGGCGAGGCTCGCGACCGCCGCGACGATCTCGCGCTGCGACGCGCGCAGTCCGAAGGTCGTGAAGTCGTCTCCCTCGACGAATTCGAAGGCGATCCACGGCAGGCCGTCGCTGATGCCCGACGCGATCATCCGGGCCAGCCCCTCGATGCGTAGGTTCGAGAGCGCCTCGAGTTCCTGCCAGTAGCGGCGGGGGAACCCCCTCGTCGAGTAGCGCAGGACCTTGATGCCGATGCGCGCGCCGGACGAGTCGTCGGCCGCCCGGGCGATCCAGATCCTTCCCTGTCCTCCCTCGCCGACCCGCTCGACGATCTCGTAGCCATCGATCCGAGGCGGCCGGGCGCCTCCGAATTCGCCTCCTTCCTCGCCGCTGCCCTCGCCGGAGTCGTGCAGTCCGCCGAAGACGCGGGCGGCCGCGGCCGGCGTGTCGATGGCACCGGGATCGTCGGGCGGGGTGGAGTCGTGGTTCGGTTCGTTCATGGACGGCGCTTCATTTGAACGGCACCTCGCGGGGGAGAGGGTTCGAGATGACGATTCTCTGCACCATTCCTCTAGAATGGCGAAGGATGTCCTCGACGAGTTTCGTCACCACCCGCTGGTCGATGGTCGAGGCCGCGACCGGCGACGACCCGGTCGAGCGCCAGCGGGGGCTCGACGAGTTCACGCGGCTGTATCGATCGCCTTGCGAGGCCTGGCTGCGCGCTCGGGGCGACGGCGCGGACCGTGCGGAGGAGACGGTGCAGGACTTCCTGTACCGCGTCATCTTCGAGCGCGGCTTGCTTGCGACCGCGGAGCGCGGTCGATCGCTTCGGGCGCTCGTGATCCGGGCGCTCCAGAACCATCGGACCGATCTGTTCCGCCGCGAGACGACCCAGCGGCGTCACGAGGAGGCCGCGGCGGCGGGACGCGACGCGATCGAGGAATCGGCCGCCGAGCGGGCGTTCGACCTCGAATGGGCGCGGACGCAGCTGGCCGAAGCGGTGGAGCGGACGCGCAGGAAGTCGCTTGGCTCCAAGCACGACGCCGCGTGGCGCTGCTTCGAGCGCCGGGTGCTCCTCCCCGCGATCCAAGGGACGCGTCGGCCCGGCTA
>Ga0315906_10005508_pt1 | contig 15905 bp, 11 predicted proteins | sample LakEriMetagenome_4_FD_203526 | JGI IMG/M metagenome (GOLD analysis project Ga0315906, IMG submission 203526) | Freshwater fungal communities from buoy surface, Lake Erie, Ohio, United States - Buoy 2 MA122 | ecosystem: Environmental > Aquatic > Freshwater > Lake > Lake biofilm | place: USA...
CCGACATCCGCCGCAAGCTGGCATTGTTTTGCAATGTGAACGTAAACGCGGTCATTGAATCCATAGACGCATCCACCATTTACGATGTACCACTGCTGATGCTTAAAGAGCAGCTTGACAAGGTGGTTCTATCAAAGCTCAAGTTGCCCATGCGGCATGAGCCCGATATGGAAAGCTGGAAGAGCTTCCTGGGTAAACTGAAGAACCCCACCTCCGAAATCCGCATAGGACTCATTGGAAAGTACATCGAGTTGAAAGATGCTTACAAATCCATTGCAGAGGCACTTATTCACGCCGGGGTTTCCAATGAAACAAAGGTGGTTGTGGATTGGATCCATTCATCCAAAATTGATGAGGGTAATGTTTCCGATAAGCTTCGCAATTTGCACGGCATCCTTGTTGCTCCCGGTTTTGGTGATCGTGGTATCGAAGGCAAGATTACGGCCATCCGCTTTGCTCGCGAAAACAAGGTTCCCTTCTTGGGAATTTGCCTGGGTATGCAATGCGCAGTCATTGAATTCAGTCGGAATGTTTTGGGTATGTCGGGTGCCCATAGCACTGAAATGGATGTTGCCACCAAGTATCCGGTCATTGATATCATGAATGACCAGAAGAAAATCACCCGCAAGGGCGGCACCATGCGACTCGGTGAATACCCATGTACCCTTACGAAAAACACAAAGACGGCTTCTGTTTACGGAAAGCAGCGCATCATGGAGCGTCATCGTCACCGCTACGAGTTCAATAACAAGTACCTCAAAAAGTTTGAAGATGCCGGTATGATGGCAGCAGGGGTTAACCCCGATAGCAATCTTGTTGAAATCGTTGAGTTGCGCAACCATCCATGGTTCATCGGTGTGCAATTTCATCCTGAATACAAGAGTACCGTAGAAAACCCTCATCCCCTCTTTGTGAAGTTTGTCAAGGCCGCTTTGGAGCATGCTCGCTAGTTGCGTTTTGATTATCTTTGCCCCCTCTTTTTAACATCACTATGGATCGTAATTCCATCATCGGACTGCTCCTCATCGGACTGGTTCTCATAACCTTCAGTTTGTGGACCGCTCCTTCAGAGCAGGAACTCGCGGAACGTAAACGAATTCAAGATTCCTTGACTTTGGCGCAACAGCCCAAGGCTGCAACCCCACCTCAAAAGGTTGCAATCACCGATACAATTGTTGCCTCCAAAATTGATTCCACAGTTTCACCCGACTCGGTTAAAAACATTGCCCAGCAGAACCGTTACGGCCTTTTTGCTCCAGCTGCCACCGGAGCAGAAGCGTTTTCTTATTTGGAGAACGATGAGCTGCGTGTGACGTTCACCAACAAGGGCGGCCGCGTTCTTTCAGTGGAACTGAAGAATTACAAGACATTTAATGGCAAGCCCCTGACCCTTTTTGAAAGCGACAGCACCCGTTTCGCATTCAGCTTCTTTTCACAGAACAAGGACATCACCACATCCGACTTTTATTACACGCTTCATAAGGAATCGCCCGGTGCGGTCACCTATCGCTTGTATGCAGGCCAGTCGTACATAGAGCACGCCTACCGACTACCCAAAACCGGATTCATGCTCGATTTCTCGGTTGCGTTGTCCGGAATGGATAAGGTCATATCGCCGAACTTGAATTTCATCGCTCTCGATTGGCAGCAAAACATCTACAAGAAAGAGAAGAGCCAGGCAGCAGAGGCCAGCAACTCCACGGTGTACTACAAATATCCCGATGAGGAGGCTGATTATCTCTCTGAGACCTCGGATGAAACCCTTGATCTACAGACCAAGATTCAATGGATTTCTTTCAAGCAGCAGTACTTCAACACCACCCTGATTGCCAAGAATGGTTTTGAGAAACCAACAAAGTTGTCGGTGTTGCATTACGAGGATTTTGATTCATTGGCCAAGTTCATGAAGGCCGGAATCACTTTGCCATTCAGTCATAAGTCGCAGGAGAATTTCGACATGACCTTCTATTTCGGCCCCAATCATTACCAGACCTTGAAGTCGTACGAGTTGGGAATGGAAAAGCTGGTGCCACTGGGTTGGGGGATTTTCGGATGGGTGAATAAATTCATCGTGATACCGATTTTCAATTTCCTCAATGCGTTCAACTTGAATTATGGTATCATCATTCTCATTTTGACAATTGCTATTAAGGTCATGCTGTTGCCACTCACTTACAAGGCATTCCTTTCCACTGCAAAAATGAAGGTGTTGAAACCGGAGATGGAGGAGATTCAGGCCAAGCACAAGGATGACCCCATGAAGTCTCAGCAGGAGCTGTTGGCAATGTACCGCAAGGCAGGAGTGAATCCATTAGGTGGGTGTTTGCCCATGCTGCTGCAGATGCCCATTTTGATTGCCATGTTCCGTTTCTTCCCTGCCTCCATCGAGCTGCGACAGGAATCATTCCTTTGGGCTGATGACTTATCCACTTATGATTCCATTTTGGATTTGCCATTCACCATCCCATTTTATGGCGACCATGTGAGCTTGTTCACCATCCTGATGACGGCTTCCACGATTCTGTATACGCACATGAACATGCAGCTCACTGCCCAAAACGCGCAGATGAAATGGATCATGTACCTCATGCCGATCATGTTCCTTGGCATATTCAATAACTTCTCCTCTGGATTGAGTTATTACTATTTCCTGGCCAACGTCATATCTTTCGGACAACAGTATCTGTTCAAATTGGCGGTGAACGAAAAAGCGATTCATGCCAAGATCCAGGAAAACAAGAAGCGACCCCAAGCGCAAACCAAGTCAAAGTTCCAGCAACGATTGGAGCAGATGGCAAAGGATCGGGGAATGAAACCTCCCAAGCGATAATACCCATGCGCACTTCCTGTTGTTTGGTCTTTTGCATGTTTGCGATGTCTTTTTTCGCATGTACGTCGAGCCAGCAAACCCCTGTTAAACCTGTTTACAAGGAGGACGCTTTGTATCCCGGTGCAGAGTCAGATTCGCTCGTTGCCTACCTGGAGCGTACGCGATGCTTCGGCATTTGTCCCGTTTATTCCATCAGCATCTACAGGTCTGGTTGCGTGGTTTATGAAGGCAATGAGCATGTGAAGCCACTCGGCAATTATTTCACTTTTTTGAGCCGTAACGATTTGGTATCGATCGGAGAGAAGGCGGATCAGTTGGGGTTCTTCAATTTGAATGATGAGTATCGCAATCCATATCTTACCGATTTCCCCACCGTTCATGTAGAGGTTCGTTACAAAGGCAAGAGGAAGCGTGTGTTGCATTATGATGCCGAGCCGCCTCGTAATTTGGTGGAGATGGAGGATTACATCGATAAGCTATTCAATGAGCAAACGCGATGGGTTGCTTTTCCAGTACAGAACTACAAGGATTGACCTATATCAGGTTTCGGGTAAAAGCCGTTGCCTATCTTTCGCTAAATCACGAAATTCGCTAAATCAAATCGAATCATCATGGAAACTATGGACATCCCTAAATCGCATGCCAAAGGACTGGAAACCAGTGATTTTCTTCCTCTCAATGGCACCGATCATATTGAGTTTTACGTAGGTAACGCCAAGCAGTCGGCTTACTTTTACCAACTGGCTTTCGGTTTTGAGTTGGTGGCTTACTGTGGTCCCGAAACCGGGGTGAAAGATCGTGCCTCCTATGTGTTGCAGCAAAACAAGATTCGTTTTGTGCTGACCACCCCCATGCACCCGGGATCTGAAATCAACGACCACATTGCCAAGCATGGCGATGGTGTGAAGGTTTTGGCATTGTGGGTAGATGATGCCGAGAAGTCGTGGAAGGAAACCACATCTCGTGGTGCAAAGAGCCACACCGCACCTTACACGATCAAGGACGAGCACGGTGAAGTGAGACTGGCTTCAATTCATACTTATGGCGACACTATTCACACATTTGTAGAGCGCACCAACTACAAGGGCATATTTCTACCCGGTTATGTGCCTATGAAGAGTCGTGTGCAATCCACTTCCGTGGGATTGCAAGTGGTTGACCATTGTGTTGGCAATGTGGAACTGGGCAAGATGAACGAGTGGGTGCGCTTTTATGAGGATGTGATGGGATTCAAAACCATCATCACCTTCGATGACCAGGATATCTCCACAGAATATTCGGCTTTGATGAGTAAAGTGGTTGCCAATGGAAACGGATATGTGAAATTCCCTATCAACGAGCCGGCTGAAGGAAAGAAGAAATCACAGATTGATGAATACCTCGAGTTTTATCATGGTGCGGGTGTTCAGCATATCGCTGTGTTAACACATGACATCATCGAAACCGTTACCGAACTTCATAAGCGCGGGGTTGACTTTCTTACCGTGCCTACCACATATTACGATACCCTGCAGGAGCGCGTAGGTAAGATTGATGAGGACATCGAGTCATTGAAAAAGCTGGGTATACTGGTGGATCGCGATGATGAAGGTTATTTGTTACAAATCTTCACCAAGCCGGTGGAGGATCGTCCAACGGTGTTTTATGAAATCATCCAGCGCAAGGGTGCCAAGTCGTTCGGGAAAGGCAATTTCAAAGCGTTGTTCGAAGCCATCGAGCGCGAGCAGGGCAGGAGAGGGAATTTGTAATCATCCGAATCCAATTTATGAAAAAAGGGAGACCATTGATGGCCTCCCTTTTCTTTTGAGGATTGAATCGTGTTACTTCAAAATCACCATCTGCTTGGTGTCAATGGAAACGCCATCCACAAACAGCGAGTAGCTGTAGGTTCCCGAGGCAAGTGAACCGGCATCAAGCATCAGGTGGGTGTCTTTGCAACTCAGCGGAACGGCTTTGATGGCACGGCCTGTGGCATGATCGGTAACGAGGATGCTGGCGCTTTTGCAGTTCGCTGGTATGCTGAACGGAATTATGGTGGAGTTGTCGGCAGGGTTGGGGATGTTTTGTCCGAGCAGGATTTCTGCACCTACACCATTGGTTTCAATGCGTATGCTTCCGCCCTGCATGTTGCCTCGTTTCAGTTCTTCTACCATTTTAAGAAGCTCTTCGTTTTGTTTGGCGAGCTCCTGCACCGCCTTCACCAATGGAGTCACGAATTCAGCATAGCGCAGTCCATACAAATCTCCATTGTTTTTAGACCGATCCACACCACTGAAATCAAATCCAAGGTTGCTGGCGGCTGATTCAACCTCTTGTGCAATAAATCCGGTATAAACGGTTTTATCGCCTTTGCCAAGCATGTTATCTGTTCCAGTGATTTGTTTCATGTTGTCGAAATCCAATCTGTACGTTACGGGACGAAGCTGAAGGATGAAGTCCAACCCGGGAACATTTTCTTTTATTTCACGCTTCACCCGTCCATCCGATAAGCTGGTCCAGTTAACGATGCCACCGATGGAATTAACTTCGGCGTTTCCGATGCGCACTTGGTTGCTTGCAGTAATGGTGGCTCCGAAGCCCAAGGCGGTTGAGTTGGTGAGGTTGTTCGTGTTTGCATTTGCGTTTGCGCCGATCAGCGTATTGCCTGTTGCAAAGTTGAACACATCACCGGCTGCAAATCCTACGGCTGTGTTGCCGGTTCCGTTGGGCGACAATCGGAGTGTTCCAACACCCATTGCCGTGTTTTCGGATCCTGTGGTGATGGCTTGTCCTGCAAAATTCCCGAACATGGAGTTGTTCACACCAGATGAGTTTGACAATAATGCCGATGATCCGAATACGGTGTTGGATGGCTGTTGTCCATTTCCAAAGCCAGCGATAATCGTTCCTATCGCAATATCATTTGTTGTTGTAAGCTCACCGTCAATAGCAATCCCCGTAGCGGTATTGGATACGTTACTGTTGATTAATTGGGAGCCGTTCCAAGCTGTAAGCTTATTAGATGACAATCCGGTGCCTGTTAATCCCGACAAATCAGTTGACCAAAATGGTATTCCGGCAATGATTTTGAGCACCTGTCCGCTTGAGCCCGCAGGCAGTCTTGTGTAATCAAGACCATTATAATACATGATGTCACCTACAGCATCACCACCCAATGCGATTTTGGTGCCGGTAACGCTGTTGCTTTGGATGTCAGCTGTGCCAACGGAGTTATCTGATATTTCGAGTGATCCAACTACACCAGGAGACAACTGAAGGTCACCATTTGAACTCAGTGAGGCATCTCCCGAAAGGGAAACCAAACTAAACCCACTACCATTGGAGATCAGTAGGTTTCCACTTAAGCCACTGCTGTTGAATAGTTGTGAGGGATCGATGTTGGTTATGCCTGAGCCGTCGCCAACCAGACTTGCAGCGGTAAGGGTGGAGCAAAACAAATCACCTGAAAGGTTCATGAATCCAGCACTGATGTCGGTTGATCCTGCAGGGTTGGAAATGTTGATGCCTCCAATGTTGGGGTCCAATCGGATTATGGGCACTTGGGTGAGTCCACCGTTTCCATCATCAATCGTGATGTTTTTACTGGCAATGATTTCTTCAGAACTAATGCTGGAACTAGCGAAGGAACCCACCACCTCAAGGTTTGAGGATGGAGTGGACGTTCCGATGCCAACCGAGGTGAAGTTGTCACCAATTTGTATCTGGTTGCTGTTGTTCAAGGACAATACGGAGATGCTCCTGATACGGTAAAGGGAATCCGTATTGATGCTTCCCCCTCGCACATCGAGGCGAAATAGGGGGGAGGTGATTCCGATTCCAACCCTTCCGCCAGTTGTCAGAGACATGCGGGTGCTGTTATTGGTGCGGAATCGCAATGCTTTTAGGTCGGTAGTTCCTACAAAATGAACGTTGGGGTCAGTTCCGGCATTTCCGTTGATGTTCCAGGATTGGGAGTGAAGATCAAATCCAATCGACATGAAGACCAGAAGGGCTAAGGCCGTTTTTAGTAAGCGTTTGATCATGATGGATGGTGTTTGTTTTTTTAAGATTAGGCAATATAATAAATTTTACAACAGAAACCGAATTTGAGTCCTATTGATCTTTTCCGACTTTGTTAAATACTGATATTGAGTGTGATAAGCATCAAATTGACCCTAGACTTTTAACAAACAAAGGAAGGGTCAACTATGTTTCGTCCAAGTTGGAAGACCTCGAAATCTATCTGATGAGGTTCCAGAAAAGTTTCAGGCCTTCAAAATGCTTTTCCGATAGGTTATAATTCAGCTTTTGAGTGAAGTACTCCCTCGCGAATTTTCCAATAGTTGTGTCTTGTTGCTCCAATTCCTGGATGATATCCTCCAATTGTGCCAGTCCCGACTCCAATGCGGAAACAAAGGTTCTTAAAAACAATTCATCCACCTCCATGGTGCTCACCCAGCACGCGAAAATGAAGGGTAGTCCTGTCATCTGCTTCCACTCAGCAGGCAGATCCAGTTCGTAATGGTATCGGCCGCGAAGCTCAATGGCCCGGTCACCAATCACAACACCTGCAGTGGTGCCACCTATTTTTTTCTCAAACCCGGAGGTTGCCTCAGTGAATTTCGGATGGATTTTCCAATGGTCTCTACATAAAACCTTGCAAAGGTTAACGGATGTCATTGATTCATGGTCGAGCAGTATTTCGCTGATCTCGTTCAACGGACACTCGCTGAAAAGCATTACCGATCCAACGGCCCCATCGGCACCTATGCCCAGTTTGGAGATGATGATTGATTTCGGTAATAATGGGATGGATGCTACCGGAACCAAGCCGATATCCACCTCGTTGTTTATCAGTTTTTGTGCGCAGACCTTTGGAGGTTCAATGTTCAATTCGATGCTGCCTGAAGCTTCCAGCATTTGCAATCCCTTCAGAAACGGCTTTGAATTCAGATAGGCAACACACGAAACACGAATCTTCTCCATTGAATCTTCCTGTTACGCTGGAATCAATTGTGAGTGGAGGATCTTGAAGACAAGTTCACGAAGCAACTCGTTTTCATCTGTGCTTCGGTTTCCTACGCCCTTCGATCGTAAGTCGTATTCATGTAGCCATCCCACAATCCTGATGCAACTGCTGAGCGAGTAATTGCGTGCCGCGGTTTCATATTCCCTCATGAAAAAAGGGTGCACCTTCAAAGCCGATGCCATGTTGATGCCTGGTGCGTTTTTGAAAGCATGCATGGTAATGATCTTGTTAAAAAATCCGTGAAGGGTTCCAACAGTCAATACAAAAGGGTTTGCTTTGCGGTTTTCCCCGAAATAATCAACGATGCGGTTTGCCTTAAGTATGTCTTTGCGACCCAAGGCCGTTTGCAATTCGAACACGTTGTATTCTTTGCTTATCCCGATTTCCTTTTCAATGATCTCTCCGGTTATTTCGCCACCTTTAGGCAAGCTGATCATGACTTTATCAAGTTCGTTGGTGACTTTCGATAAATCGGTTCCCAGGTAGTCGGTAAGGAGTTTGGCGGATGGCTCGGAAATTTTGAAGCCTCGTGCTGCCACATATTGGTTGATGAATACCGGCACTTTGTCCTCATACAAGGACTTTGACTCCATTACTGTTGCGTGTTTTTCAATTTCCTTGAACACCTTCGTTCTTTTGTCGACTGATTTGTGCTTGTAGCAAAATATCAGTATCGTTGAACTGAGCGGTTTTTTCAAGTAATCGATCAGTGGATCTTTCTCGCTGCTTTTTCCTTTTGTGGCTGATTCTTCCTCACCATCTTCATTACCTGCCCTTCTTCCTTTGATCAGTCCCTTCAGTTCTTGGGCCTCACGAACCATCACGACTTGGTATTCCGACATCATCGGATACCGTTGTGCCATGCTAATGACCGTGGTCAGGTCCGTATCGCGTCCGTATACAATTGTTTGATTGAATCCCTTTTCCGTTTCATCCAAAACGGACTTCTCCAATAACTGATCAACCGTGTCAATGAAATAGGGTTCTTCTCCATACAGGAAATAAATCGGCTGGAACTTCCTTGCCTTTACATCCTTAACAATAGATTCGAATGTAACAGAAGCCATTTTTAGAACCGCAGGTGTTTTACCGTTAGACCATTATTGATGAGTTCGTTCAACGAGTCGATGCCGATACGCAGATGCTGATCCACGAAATTTGCAGTTACTTTTTTATCGCTTGCATCCGTTTTGATGCCGTCGGGAATCATGGGTTGATCGGATACCAACAGCAAGGCACCCGAAGGTATTTGATTTGCGAAGCCGGCAACAAAAATGGTCGCTGTTTCCATATCGATACCCATGCACCTGGTTTTTTGGAGGTATGCCTTGAATTCCTTGTCATGTTCCCAAACCCTACGATTGGTAGTGTAAACCGAGCCGGTCCAATAATCTTTGCCATGGTTACGAATGGTGGTTGATACTGCTTTCTGTAAACTGAATGCCGGGAGCGCCGGTACTTCCGGTGGCATGTAATCGTTGGAGGTGCCCTCACCCCTTATGGCTGCAATGGGCAGGATCATGTCGCCGAGCTTGTTTTTTTTCTTGAGTCCACCACATTTTCCTAGGAACAGGCAGGCTTTGGGATTGATGGCACTCAACAGGTCCATAATGGTCGCTGCGTTGGCACTGCCCATTCCAAAATTGATGATGGTGATACCTTTGGCAGTTGCGTTCGGCATGGGTTTGTCCTTGCCGTTCACCTTGACTTTGTGCCACTTGGCAAACAGTTCCACATAATGGCTGAAATTGGTCAGCAGGATGTATTGTCCAAATGATTTCAGCGGGGTGCCAGTATAGCGGGGCAGCCAATTGTTTACGATGTCGTTTTTGTTTTCCACAGAGGTTGAAAAATCAAGTTAAAATCAGGGAAGGTGTTAAATTAGCGGTGTGACCAAGCTGAATCTGCCACCCTTTGATTTCAACATCCGTTCTTCAGGGCAAAGTAAGGAAATATTCGACTCTTTCAGGAGGAAATACATCGTATTGACACCCGAGGAATGGGTGAGGCAGCATTTTGCGGTTTTTTTACGCGATCAATTACATTACCCTCAGGGATTGATGGCCTTGGAAGTCGAATTCAAGAGTAATGGTGTTTCAAACCGTGCCGATATTGTGGTTTATGACCGGTCGGGCTCACCTTGGATGATTGTTGAATGCAAGGCACCTGAAGTGAAGTTGTCACAGGATGTTTTTTATCAAGCATCGCGTTATCACTCAGGCCTTGGTGCATCTTTCATAGCCATCACCAATGGACTTGTTCATTATTGTTGTGTTTTAAAGCAGGATGGATTTGAATTTGTAAAGTCCTTTCCTGAATATCCAAACCCATGAAACATTTGAAACGGATCGCACTGCTTTTCACCTTTTTGTTGTTTGCACTAGTAGCGGTTGTCACCGGATACCTCAAACATGTTGTTCCTTCCGAATCCGGTGAAGTAGTTGTTCCCGGCATTGGCGATTCTGTTGAGGTGCTGTATGATTCATACGGCGTACCCCACATTTATGCTCAAAATGATACGGATGCCTATTTCGCTTTGGGATTTGCCACCGCACGTGAACGGCTTTTCCAAATGGAGTTGCTGCGCAGGGTGGGGGCAGGAAGGTTATCTGAGGTGTTTGGCAAGGATTTGGTCACAACCGATGCTTTTTTCAAGACCTTGGGGATAGAGGAAATGGCTCGCATGCATGCGGCCTCCTTCATGACACAGATGAACGGCGATTGGCAACGAAAGGCACGGGCGTATTTGGATGGCATCAACTATTTCATTTCAACTGGTCCCATGCCACCCGAATTCGTTGCTTTGGGAATACAACCGGATCGATATACGCCATTGGACATCTACCTCATATCGGGTTACATGGCATTGAATTTTTCGGAGGCGCTTCGGGTCGACCCTGTATTGCATCGCATATCAAAGCTTGGTCCGGGTTATCTTGAAAAGGTTTGCCCAGACTGCGACTCCTCATCAAACTTGAGTAATAAAAACACCATGGCTGCCGCCGAACGGGGTTTTGTTGAGCGCATCGAGCGAGCAATGGCCGGTTTGCCTGTGAAGGTTTGGACAGGAAGCAATGCGTGGGTGGTTTCGCCTTCGAGGACATCCACCAAAAGTGTGTTGTTCGCAAACGATACGCACATCGGATACCAGCAACCTGCTGTCTGGTTCGAGGCGCATTTGAACTTTCCGGGCGCAGACATTTATGGAAAGTACATTTCCGGAATGCCGTTCCCACTCGTAGCACACAATGGCGTAGTATCCTATGGGGTTACCATATTTGAAAATGATGATGTGCAGCTGTACCTGGAGCAGGAAACCGCGGACGGAAAATACATACATCGCGACAGCATCAAGTCATATGTAACGCGACAGGAAACCATTCATGTCAAAGGTGGCGCCGACACCACATTCACGGTTCGTGAAACGGTTCATGGTCCTATTGTTACAGATGTGGTTGGACAAATCGATTCACTTGGTTTGGGCCCAGTGTCATTTTGGTGGATTTTTCTACAGAAGCCCAACACGGCTTTTGAGACCTCCTATGGTATGGCTTATGCCAAAGACATGGATGCTTTCCGTCGGGCAGCATCGTTATTGAACGCACCGGGTCTGAATATCGCCTATGGTGACACCGCAGGCAACTATGCTGTTTTCGCAGGAGTACGACTTCCCAAATACCCTTATCCAGGCAGTACCAAGTTGATTGCAGATGGAGCATCCGGTAAATATGATGTAGTGGAGTATCTGCCTTTCGAAACCAACCCGAATCGCATCAATCCTCCATCTGGATTTGCGTTTTCGGCAAATGAGAACCTTGATACGCTATTCAACACCATGCCCGGTTATTATCCACCCTTTGATCGGGCGGACAGGATTAAGTCTTTGCTTTCAGAGGATTCATCTGTAACTGTGGAGGACATGGCTCGTTGGATGATGGATGATGTTTCCATGCCTCATCGTAACAATGCCCGTTTGTTGCACAGTGTTTTGGAGCCGCTGGTTGGCGGTGATGCCACTCCGGATGAGTTGTTCGGGATGTTTTTACTTGCCTCATGGGACGGCAGCCATTCATTGGATGATCCTGCACCATCACTCTATTATTTGACCTTGTCGGGCATCACCGAAAAGATGATGCTTGATGAAATAGGTGAAACCATGTTTGAGGCCTTCAGGAATACACATCAGATGAAGCTCTCCTACACGTCACTGATCTCGGATTCCAATTCCCCGTGGTGGGATGATGTTTCCACTTCTCGGCACAGAGAGTCCAGGGACGAAATCGTGCTGGGTTCATTCAAGGAAGCGGTTAGTTATTTATCCGGCCGATTCCCCAATCGCAGTGGCTGGGCTTGGGGAAACATGCATTCTCTTCAGCATAAACATGCACTTGGGCAGCTGCCACCGTTGAATCGTTTATTCAATGTTGGTCCTTTTGCGGTTCGTGGCGGTTTGGAGACCATCAACAACATGGCTTTTCACATGGGTAGTAACAAGACCTTTGAGGTCGCTTATGGGCCTGCAATGCGGACAATCGTGGATTTGGCAAGGCCCGAGGAGGCCATCAGTGTGCTTCCCACAGGTCAGTCGGGTCACGTATTAAGTAGGCATTATGATGATCAAGCAAAGCTTTTGGCCAATGGCTTTTTTCGTCCAATGCTGACAAACAAAAAATCAATTCAGCTTCAATCTGAAGGCAGGTTGTTGTTTGTTCCTGCGAAATGAAAATCAGTTGTGAAATCCAGATTTTGGTTTTTCACCAAACTTAATTTTGAATCGGCAGTTGAAAAACCATAAATGGTGGCTTATGTGTTTTAAGTCGTAAACCACTAGTCGCTTTTCGGTCTGAAATGCAGCGAAATCGGTACGCCGGTGAGCTTAAAATGTTCGCGCATCTGGTTTTCCAAGTACCTTCTGTAAGGGTCGCGAATATATTGGGGAAGATTGCAGAAAAAAGCGAAGTGTGGGTTTCTTCCCGGCAGTTGCGTGACGTATTTTATTTTGATGGATTTGCCTTTGGTGGATGGGGGAGGGTAGTTTTCGATCACTTGCAGCATTACCTTGTTCAGGGTGGATGTGCTGATACGTTGCTTTCGGTTCTGGTAAACCTCTAAAGCGATTTCAAGTGCTTTGTGGATGCGTTGTTTCTTTAATACAGATGTGAAAATGATCGGAATGTCATTGAACGGAGCCAGTTTTTCGCGAATCTCTTCCTCTATCAACTTCATGCTTTTCTCTTTGCCTTCAATGAGGTCCCACTTGTTCACCAAAAGAACGATGCCTTTTTTGTTGCGCTCGGCCAGCCCATAAATGTTGATGTCTTGAGCGCTAAGTCCTTGGGTAGCGTCAATCATCAAAATGCAAACATCAGATTCTTCGATGGCACGAATGGTGCGCATTACCGAGTAAAATTCGATGTCTTCCCTCACTTTGCCTTTGCGGCGCAATCCGGCGGTGTCAATCAAATAGAAGTCGAAGCCGAATCCTTTATAGCGAGTATGGATGGTGTCGCGGGTAGTGCCGGCCATTGGGGTAACAATGGTGCGCTCCATGCCGAGCAGGGTATTCAAGAGGGACGACTTACCAACATTGGGTTGTCCAACGATGGCGATTTTAGGTAGATCATCCTGTTCAGGTTCTTCTTGTGGGAAATCCTTAACCACTTCATCCAGCAACTCTCCGGTTCCGCTACCGCTGATAGCGGAAATATTGAAAATATCCCCTAGTCCGAGTTTGTAAAACTCTGCGTTTTCAAATCCTCTTCCAGCATGGTCAACCTTGTTGGCTACCAGCAGCACTTTCTTTTTTGATTTGCGAAGCATACGGGCCACCTCTTCATCGAGATTCGTCAAGCCCGTAGTTACGTCCACCACGAACAGTATTACGTCAGCTTCGTCAACAGCTAGAACCACCTGCTTCCTGATTTCATCTTCAAAAACATCATCAGAGCCTTGAACATATCCGCCAGTATCGATCACGGTGAAATGATGGCCAGTCCAATCGGCTTTGCCATAGTGTCGATCGCGTGTTACTCCGGAAAATTCGTCTACAATCGCTTTGCGCTCTTGTACCAATCGGTTGAAGAGAGTTGATTTACCCACATTGGGTCTGCCTACTATGGCTACTATGTTTGACACGATTTAGTTTTTTTGGTTGTAACCGAAACGGTCCAATGTTTTTGGATCATTTCGCCAATCGGATTTCACTTTCACTGTCAATTCCAGGAACACGTGCTTGCCAACGAATTGTTCAATCCGCTTCCGGGCTTGTGTGCCTAGGTTTTTGATGGCAGTGCCTTTGTTGCCAAGGATGATTGCTTTTTGAGACTCCCGATCAACAAAGATTTCGCAACGGATTCTATCGATATTCTCGTCCTCCTTGTATTCGGTTATGTTCACTTCACAGGAATATGGAATTTCCTTGCTGTATTGTCGTAGGATTTGCTCGCGGATGATCTCGGTAACAAAAAACCGCACATTCCGATCACTTAAGTCGTCTTTTGGGAAGTAGGGTGGGTTTTCCGGAATCAGCGTCACTAATGTTTCGGTGACCTTCTCGGTATTGAATCCTTCCAATGCCGATATGGGTATGATCGCCAAGGGGTTCAGCTTTTCTTTCCAGTATTCTACGGCTGCTTCCAGCTGCTCTTGATTGGATGTGTCGATTTTATTGACGGCAACAACTACGGGTGTTTTTGTTTTTGCAAGTCGTAGTTCCAGCTCGTCGGCTATTTTTTTCTCACCACATTCTACAACAAGTAGGATGGCATCGGAGTCCTCAAGTGAGGCGTCCACGGCATCCATCATGCGTTCTTGCAATGTGTAGGCGGGTTTGAGAACTCCGGGGGTATCTGAAAACACAATCTGGTAATCCTCGTGGTTGAGAATCCCTTTGATGCGATGCCTGGTGGTTTGTGCCTTTGGATTTACTACAGAAAGTTGCTCCCCTAGCAAAGCGTTAAGCAGGGTGGACTTGCCAACGTTCGGTTTACCCACTATTGCTACAAAACCTGCACGATGTGATTTCATTTTGCAAAAGTAAGCTTTAAGTGCCACTACGACACCTTGATAATTAATTATTTGTAATTGCTTAGTTACTGTGTAGCATGAATGGCTAAATACACAAGCCAATGCACTCCGAAAGTAAATTAACGTTGTTTGGATGGAGAACTGTTTATTTTAATTACCTTCGCAGTCCTCAAAACGCAGATTAATGTTGTTTTGTTGATGATGCGGGGTGGAGCAGTGGTAGCTCGTTGGGCTCATAACCCAAAGGCCGTCGGTTCGAGTCCGGCCCCCGCTACTAAAGAAAAGCCGAGGTGAAAGCCCCGGTTTTCTTTTTTTCGGACCGCTGCGTGCTTGCACGTAGAGCGGAAAGAAAAAATGAAAAACAGGATTTGCGGAGCAAGTTCGGCTTTTCGTTAAGTATCCTCCCCCAAGGTCCGCGGTGAAGCTGCACACAGCTTCTCCGCAATCCGGCCCCCGCTACTAAGACCTGGCAAAATTGCCGGGTCTTTTTTTTGACTTTTCTATGTTTTGGGCTTACGCCATCTTTTCAGAAAAATTCAACAAGATATACGTCGGACGCACCAATGATATCCAAAGAAGGATTAACGAGCACATTGGCTTGACCGAATTCAAATATTGGACTGCCAGCTACCGGCCCTGGACGTTGTTTTATTTGATTTCGTTTGAAACAAGGTCACTTGCCATGGCAGAGGAAAAAAGGCTCAAATCAGGAGCAGGTCGTCGAATGCTTCGGGGTATTTTGAAACAAGGGGTGGAGTCCGCCCCTGGCGGATAGCTCGTTGGGTTCATAACCCAAAGGTCCGCCCTTGGGCGGATTCGATCCCGATAGCCATCGGGACGGCCCCCGCTACTAAAGAAAAGCCGAGGTGAAAGCCCCGGTTTTCTTTTTTTTTGACTTTTCGATGTTTTGGACCTACGCCATTTTTTCAGAAAAATTCAACAAGATATACGTCGGACACACCAATGATCTCCAACGAAGGATCATCGAGCACAATGGTTTGACCGAATTCAAATATTGGACTGCCAGCTACCGGCCCTGGA
>Ga0315906_10005511_pt1 | contig 15905 bp, 25 predicted proteins | sample LakEriMetagenome_4_FD_203526 | JGI IMG/M metagenome (GOLD analysis project Ga0315906, IMG submission 203526) | Freshwater fungal communities from buoy surface, Lake Erie, Ohio, United States - Buoy 2 MA122 | ecosystem: Environmental > Aquatic > Freshwater > Lake > Lake biofilm | place: USA...
AGGAACTGACCTACCACCAATTGACTTACTTATTGGTGGTAGTCCTTGTCAGGGATTTTCATTTGCTGGAAAACAATTAAACTTTGAAGACCCAAGAAGTGCGTTGTTTTTTGAATTTGTTAGGTTAATGGAAGAGTGTAAACCAAAATATTTTTTACTTGAAAATGTTGTGATGAAAAAAGAATTTGAAGATGTAATAACACAACATATGGGTGTAAAACCAATTCTTATAAATAGTAATCTTGTTTCAGCTCAAAATAGAAAAAGACTTTACTGGACCAACATTCCTAACATACAACAACCAGAAGATAAAAATATAAAAATGTCTGATATACTTTTAAGTGGTCAACATATAATTGTGTCAAATCAAAAAAAGACGCATAAACCTGGTGGAGACAAGTCGGCAACATTACTTGCTAGGGACTATAAAGGATTTGGTAATCAACAAATGAGTGGTGTTATGGATAATGGAAATATTAGAATGCTTACACCAGTTGAATACGAAAGATTACAGAATGTTCCAGATAATTATTCATCTACAACATCGAACACACAAAGGTATAAGATGCTTGGTAATGGGTGGACAGTAGGTGTTATAGAACATATATTCAAAAATATGGAATATGAATGTATTGAGTCTATTTGATGGGGTTTCCTGTGGCCAACTGGCACTACAAAGAGCTGGTGTTAAAGTAGAAAACTATTTTGCATCAGAAATTGATAAACACGCAATTAATGTGACACAACACCATTTCCCAAACACAGTTCAGTTAGGAAGTGTAGTTGGTTTAGATACATCAACATTACCAACGATTGATTTATTAATTGGAGGGTCACCTTGTCAGTCTTTTAGCAGATCTGGAGATAATACTGGTTTTGATGGTAAGAGTGGTTTATTTTGGGAATATATTAGAATATTAAATGAAGTTAAACCAACCTATTTTTTACTTGAAAATGTTGAAATGAAAAAGGAATGGGAAAAAATTATTACTGATGCTGTTGGTGTTGAACCAGTTATGATTGATAGTAAATTTTTTTCAGCACAAAAGAGACAAAGATTATACTGGACAAACATTCCATTTGACAAAAACATTGAAGATAAGAACATTCACATACTTGATATTTTACAACCGAATGGAACTGAAAAAACAATTAACGACCACCCATTGGTCCTTGACATTAATGAAGAAGGGTTTAAAATCCGTAATGGAACAAAAAAAGGTTATTTATATGCCAACAATGGGGATTGCGTTAATTTGGAAGTACCAAAAAGTAAAACAAGAAGGGGAAGGGTTAGTATTGGAAAAACTAACACACTAAACACCGCTTGTAATTATGGTGTTATTGTGGATGGAAATATGCGAGAACTAAATATTTTAGAATATGAACGACTCCAAACATTACCAGATAATTACACATCATTGGCAACACTCAACCAAAGGAAAAAAATGATTGGGAATGGGTGGACCGTGGATGTAATTTCTTATATATTTCAAAATATTTATCAAAAAAGTTTGGTAGATTAGAAAAAACAACATATCTTTGTATTGTTAATCTGATTAACACTTGAGTTTCTCCAGAAATGAAGAAAACACGTAGATATCGGCGGTTTCGATATCTGGCAAAACTGCCACCCTCCTAGTGTGTGGGTTTAAAAGTTCTAAAAGGGAGGATTTATTCTCCCTTTTTGTGTATTTATATTTATGAAACTAATAAATGTATTAAAGGAAACAATACTATTAACAGAAAAGTTAAATAGAAAATATAGGTTATTTCCTAATATTACAAAAGACAAAAAAACTGCTAGAGTATTTCAAACGGCTCACCAGAAAGAACACAGAAATGGAGATCAAGAAGAAAATAATAAAGTTTTAGAAAAAATCGCAGATGGTACGTGGAAAACTGGTGCTAACAGTTTAACAATAAGAAAACAAATATTTAGAAATTTAGATAAAATAATAAAAGAGTTTTCCGAGTTTGAAAACCCAAACGATAAAGTAATTTTATTTATTGATAAGTTTAATAACCCAAATTATCCTAAAGAAGAACCAACCTTCATTGAATATGTTCTAACAACAGAAAAAAAAGACGATAAAAATTGGGATTTTGAGATATTAAGTTCCGCACACTCAAAAAACGGCGATTACTTAAGAAGTTTAAATAATGATAAAGTTGTTAGATTAACCGAAGGGTTTATTTACAACTTCGATAAAATCATTTATTTATAAATTAAAAAATCTAATATGAAAGAAAAATTTTTACCCTGGTTTATGTTATTTTGTGCTCTTGGGTTATCTGGGACCGCGGCTTATTATAGTGTTGTTGGTTTATCCGTAGTATTTGTCGGCGTCGCAATCCCAGTAATTATAATGGGAACATTTCTTGAGATTTCTAAAATTGCAATTGCAACATACCTTCACGACAAATGGAAAGAAACCTATGGTGCTCTTAAAATATATATGACAACAGCACTTATAACATTATCTATAATAACATCATTGGGTATCTACGGTTTATTAAGTACTGGCTTCCAGGGTAACATCGCTAAACTTGAAATTAACGAAAAACAAATAAAGAATGTTGAAGTTAAGAAAAAAAGATTTGAAGAAATAAAGACAGAACTAACAAAAGAAAAAACAACACTTGATGGTGACATTACAAAATTAAGAGATGGGCTTTCAACAAACACAACAACTCAGACCGTTGACCAAAAAACAGGTCAGTTAGTTACAAGAGCAAATAACGCAAATAGAAAATCGTTTGAAGGACAATTAAAAGAAGCTCAAACAAGAAGAGACACCATTTCAAAAAAAATTGATAACTACAATGATAGTATAACCAAGCTTGATGTACAAATTCTTGATATGCAGTCACAAGATATTGGTAGTAGTGAACTTGGAGCAATTAAATATGTAAGTGAATTACTTAACTGGAATGTTAAAAGAACTGCAAATCTTTTCATATTGATTTTAATTTTTGTATTTGATCCATTGGCTATTACCTTAGTTATCGCAACAAACCAAGCATTTAAAGGAAAAAGAAAAGACGAGAACACCCCACAAGTACCCCACAACCAACCCCCAACCACCCCCAAAGATACCATACAAGATACCATACAAGATACAGACCAAGTACCGACCAAGTACCGACCAAGTACCGACCAAGAAGAACCTTTATTTGAAAATATTGATTACTGGATTGATGTTCCAATAGAAACAACAACAACTACAAGTGATATTGGTACCATAAAAAGATTAACATACACTAAAAATGTTTGAAATTCTTGATAAAAAAATTGATAATAAATTTGGTGTTGAAAAAAACAAAATACAGATTGTTTTAACACACACTTCAAGAAACGCTGACGAATATTTAACAGCAATTAGAAATAGACACAACAAAAAATATAACAAGGTTCCGCACTATGTAATAACAAGGGAAGGCATTGTTTTGCAAACAATGGACGATGAAAAATATGGTAAATTATTAAACAACCCAATATATGATAGACAGTCTATTATAATTTCATTAGAAAATCTTGGTTGGTTAGAAAAACAACCATTAAAAAATCATCACATTAACTGGTTGGGAAGTATTTATAAAGAGAAAGTGTTCAGTAAGAAATGGAGAGACTATTTTTTTTGGGAACCATACACTAGAATGCAGTTAGATAGAACTGCCGAATTGTGTATTAAGTTATCAGAAAAATTTAATATCGAACCAATCTGTATTGGACATAATACAAAAACAAATAGATTGGAAAGCTTTAGCGGTATAATAACTAAGTCAAATATTGATGAAGAATCAACAGACTTAAGTCCAGCTTTTGATTTTGAATATTTTATAAAACAATTAGACAATGAATAATTACGAAGAAATTAGAAATTTACTTAAAGCCTCAAGAACTATGCTTGGTGGTGAAAAAATGATTAAAGAATCTTATGAAATCAAAAAAAGATATGGTTTGATTTTGGAACAGCCAGAAACTGAAGATGGAAAAATAGATGAGCCAAACAATATTACCAAAAAGGACAACCCTATGGACAGTATCAAAAAAAATATTGAGTATGAAACTGCAGATGAAGGTGAACCTGGTGATGATAAAGAAGAAAAAAAATCTGATAAAAAAAAGGGTTATAGAATTTCTGGTGGTATTCTTTATATCCATGGATTTAGTGAAAAAGATTTACAACTTACAACTGACGATAAACTAGCATTTCAGGAAAGTATGGATGAATTTGTAAATGAAGTTGCCGAAATCGTTGATTTCAACAAGTTAAATTTATACCCAAACAATGTTGAATGGTCTGGAAAAATTACTGAGTATGATTTAGAATTTTTCTTTTCAATAGGTGAAAACAATGGTGTTTATATTAATGGAACAATGATGCAGGTTGATGAAGAATTTTTAAAGATGATGAATAAATTAAAACAGTATTATGAAAAATTCAAAACCAAATGGTCTAAAGTAATTGCAACAAGAAAGAAAACTAAAGAATAATGAAAGAATTTTTTATTAAATATTTTAGGGAAATTCTATTAGTTGTATTAATAGGTTTGGTTGTATTTTTATTAATAAAAGTTTACACACCAGCACCAGATAAAAGTGATTTACTAAAATATAAATTGGACCAACTGGACCAAAAAATTTCAGACTTAAAACAAAAACAAAAACAACTAGATGATTCAATATCTGGGTACAAAAGAAATATTGAAATAATTAATGAAAATATTGAAAATATTAGATCTCAGAAAACAACAATAAATAATTATTATGAAATAAAGGATAGGGAAATACCAAAGTGGTCCAATAAACAAGTTGATAGTGCTTTTAGAACAAGATATAAATATTAATTATGAAAAACATAATATTTTTTATTTTTCTTACATTTTCATCATTTGTCTTCACTCAAAAGACAAATGTTGATACTTCTATTATTTGTTTTCCAACAGAAATCGGTAAAGAAGTTTTAAAAGATTTGAATGAATTGGATAAATTAAGAAAAACAAATATTTTAGATAAAAAAGAAATTGAAGAATTTGAAAAAAAAGTTAAAGACCAAGATTCAATAATTTCAAAACTAGAAGAAAAAGATAGGAATAATGAAATTTTAGTTAAAAGTACTGAAGAAAAATATAAATTATTAGAAGAAGATAATAATGATTTAAGAAAAGAAATTAAAAATATTAAAATTAAAAACAATATAATAGAAATTGTTTCAGCGGTTATATTTTCGACCATAACATATATTCAATTATTTAAGTAATGGCACTAAGTCAAGGAGATAAAAGGGAAGTTGAATCTTTAATTAAAAAAGAAATGAAAGACTTTCTTGGGTCAAATACTGCAAAACAATTTGAAGATAAGTTAGTTGAAAGAATTACCAAAGAAATGAAAAAAAATGGTAAATTAAACAGTGAAGTTAAAGACTTAATAATCAAATCGTTCAGAGAATTCTATACAATTATGTATCAACAAAGAAGTTTCTGGGAATCTAAATTCAAAGGACTATGAGTGAATCACTTTTATATAAATTTAATGAAGCACTTGGTAATGCGGCAAACGACTACGGCCTTAGAGGTTCTGAAGTTAATAATTTAAAAAAAGAATTTTCTTCACCTGTAACAGAAGAAGAAAAAGACACAGAAAGAAATTCACCAAAAGATTATTTAGCCCATCCAGATGATATGAAAGAAATTTATTTGTTGGTAAAAAATAAAAAACTTTCTGCAAATAAAATTAAAGAAAAAATCAAAGATTATCTGAAAGAACCAGAAGAATTAAAAGCATTCTTAAATTCAATATTACACAGTAAAGGTAAAAAAAGTGAAAACAAAGAAGCTATGGGAACTGGTGGTGGATATGCTGCATTAGACAATACACCACTATTTTCAAAAAAAGAATTTAAAGAAGCAACAAGTTCTAGTTCTGTTGGACAGTACGATACTAATAGTTTTCAAGACATTAAAATGAAAGGTAATACACCAAAAGGAAAGGGTAGATCATGGCGTAAAACACAACTACCAGGAGGAAAATTTGTCCAGGTTAAAAAAAAATGTAAAAGATTTCCTTATTGTAATCAAGGAGACATTAAAGCACTTAATATCTGGGGTGAATCAACAACTGAAAAGGTTATTGAAACTATGTCAAAAAAATACGGATTGACTGAAAATGAAATAAAAGAAATTATATCTAAAGAATTTAGGTCAAATCCAAAGTACTAAATATTTATAATAAAAAACAAAATGAGAAACTCTAAAGAATATTTGAAAAGACTGGCAAATAAAATAATTCTAGAAACATTGGAAGACAAAGCTAATGAAGTAATGGAAAAGATAAAATCAAATTCATTTGATTATGTTGGTGAAGGTAACGTTTGTGAGTGCGGTAGTAGAGAATTTTATGAAAGAGAATGTGTTGAATGTGGTGCGATGAAAAATGGTGCAGAAATGCTTGAAAAACTTCACGGAAGACAACATAAATTAGATAAAAACAAAAATGGAAGACTTGACAAAAAAGATTTTAAAATGCTAAGAGGTGACATGCAAGAAAAAGACTGTATGGAATGTGGTGGTGGAATGAAAGGTGATTTTATGGAAGGTAATGTTTGTGAATGTGGTGGTGATATGAGAGAAGGAATGTGTATGGAGTGTGGAAAAATAAAAGATGAAATTTTAGAATATGTTTCTAATCAGTATGGTATCGGTGGTATGGAGTTAGAAGAAAAATGGAAAGGTAATGTTAAAGTTAAAAAAACTGGTGAACACGCCGGTAAATCAATTTCAGATATTGATTCAAGAATTAAAGCTTTAAAAGACTTGAGCCAAAGTTACCAAGATAAAGGAGAAAGAGTACCAAAGAAATTAAAAGAAAAAATGTCTGAACTATATTTTGCTAAAAAATCAAAAAAAGGATGGCCTGGTAAAGGAAAAGTTGATGTTGATGAAGAAGTGGAAGAAGGAAATTTATTTAGTGGAGAAAGAGATAAGGCTATTAAAGCGGGTAAATCAAGTTTTAATGTTGATGGTAAAACATACCCAGTTAAAGAAACTTTATATAGATTAGTAGATGGTGATGAAAGTGCTTTATTTACTGAAAATGAAGTTATTGATATTATCGAAAACATTGTTAATGAAGAAAAGAAAAAAGAAAAAGATAACATTAAAAAAGGTGTTACACCAAAAGGGCTTGGTAAATATGAAAAGGTTCACAAAGATTCAGGAAAAGAAAATGAAGACTATTTAAAATCTGTTGCAAAAAAGATGATTGACTACATTAAAGACGGTTCAAAAGGTAAGTATGAAACAAATCCTAAACATTTTCCAAAAGGAAATGGACAATTAGCTAAAATGGATAAAAAAGCTTATGAAATTGATGAAGAAGGTACAGATTTTAATATGGAAATTGGTGGACAAAATATTCCTGATTATGACGGAAAACCACCTAAAAAAGAAACAATTGAAAAACAAATTAAAGGAAGTTCAGATAATGGTAATAATCAAGAATGGGCAAATGCGGATAACACAGGAGTAAACGATAAGTTTGCAGAATATTTTGAATCTGACCAATTAGCAAAATGGAAAGACGAATCATATGGTAGAGTACCAAGTCCCGTTTATGATGAAAAACCTAAAAAACGTAAGAAACGCAAAACAGTTAAGGAAGAATTTGAAAGAATTTCAGAATTAATGAATTATTCAAAAAAGACCCAATAATTTACAAAAGTCATAATTAAACTTATTATTCTCCATAAGAACTATCTTATGGAGAATTTTTTTAATTACCTAACACAACAATTAGAATATAGTGAAGTTGACATCTGGTTCAAAACAAATAACATTGTATTTGAAAAAATGGACCTATTTTATGATTTTACTTATACTCTTGTAACAATTCTTAACGACACTTATTTAGGTGGTATTGTAGAAGACAATGAAAGTAAAGTTGAGATGTCTGATGATGACAACCTAAATCATTTTAATTGGTGTTGGAAAAAAACAATAGAAACATTTGAAAAAGAAAATATTTTAATAAATGACGTAGGCGAACACTATGAATATTTCAAAGACTTCTTCAAAGAAATTTTTTATAATCATCCAGAAGATAAAGTTAAAAAGTCTATACCTGAATTTTTTGTGGATATGTTTGACAGAAAAAAACCTTTTACAAAATCAGACTTAGATGTTATATTAACAATATATAGGTCTATAGATAGTAATATGACCGTTATCTATTGACAATCTAATAATTAGAATTAAATTATATTAATAATAAACTTTTATAATAAAAAAAAAATGGAAGAAACGACAATTCAAAAAGTTAAAAATTTAGTTGAATCATTAAGTTTTGATTACGACAAATTTGAAAAAGGAAACAAAACTGCAGGAACTAGAGTTAGAAAAACAGCTCAAGAATTAAAAGACTTAATGCAAGTTTTAAGAAAAGAAGTTCTAGAATCTAGAAAAAATTAATTATGTTAGGAATCAATAGTATTTTTTTATTCCTATTTGTTTTTTCAGTTTTAGGCGTTTTAAGAATTTTAGGTATGTTTATTTTATCACTATTCAATGAACCACCAACTGTATTAACATTTTCTAAGACTGAAATTATTATTTTTGGTATTTTTCTTTCTTATATAATAACTTACTTATTAAATTAAAAATTATGACATTTTATAAAGAACTAGAAAAAGTATTCCCATATATGAAATCAATTAGAAAACTGAAAGGTTATCTTTCTATTGATGTTGAAATTTCACAAAACTGGAAAATACCAAAAAAATTTACAATTGAAGGAAAAGTGGTTGAACAAGAAAATCCGCAACCTAATATGAGGTTAATTTCTTTTGTTTCAGACTTTAATGAACAAGAGGTTTCCAAAACGATAAATAATATAAAATCAATAATTGATTACAATAAGGAGCTTGAAGAAAAAGAAGTTTTATTTATAAATAAAGTTGAAGAATTAAAAAAGATTTTTGAAAAACAAAATCTAGACAAACTACAGACATTAAAATTTGATATAAAAGAATTTAATTTAACAGTAGAAGATGAAGACCAAACAGGAAAACCAGATGGAGTGGTTACAGAATGAAATTAAAAAAGATCAAGAAAGTTTAGAAAAAGAAAAACTAGATTTCATACAACAAATTAAAAAACTAAAAAAAGAAGAACTATTACCAATTAAAAAAGAAAGGATTTCATTATGGCAGAGAATAAAAACAGTTTTGAAAATATCCTAACAAACTTAGCATTGATTGTTGATGGTGTACAAACTTTGTATCCAAAAAGTAAGTCAGTTTTAATTTATGAGTTAAATCAAGATGATTTTAACAATGTAAAATCAAATTTTAGAAATTTAAAAATTGATGATTATGAAATTAAAATTGATATTTCTGGAAGTGAAATTATTTTTATTTTAGAAAATTCTTATAAAATAGAACCTACGGTTGAGGAACCTGCGGTTGAAGAACCAGAAGAAGTTATAAAATTAACAAAATGGGAAAAAATAAAGAATTTATTTACTAGGAAAAAAAGTAGTTGATTTTTTATATAGAATTGATTTTGAAATACCTTTAGACTCCAAAAGAGAATAAAGGTATTTTTTTTGTGGTAATGAGGAGTCTAAAACAATAATACAATCGGTTCTATTTTTTTCTGTTAAATATTTTTGTAAAACTTGAGTAAAACGAAAACAATCTTCATCACACTTTAGTGAAAATAAACTAAACTTATCATCGTCCTGGACAACAATTTTATTGTTTAATTTAGAAATTAATTTAATCGACCCACGCTTCAAGTATTCAGAAATAAATTTATCTATAGAAATTTTTTTATTTTTTGAAATATCATATATTAATTCTTCTATTGAGTAGCTTGAAATTTTAAGAACTTTATAGTCTGGATCATCAATATCAACTTTTACTTGTCTACCTAAATCGTCTTTAATAAAATAAGAATCAAAATTAATTGAATCTTTTTCTAATAGACCAATTTCAAAACTACATAATTTACCATTCTCAACACCCTTATCAAAAACAACTTTGTTGTTTTTAATTTGGTTATCAAAAAATTCTTTTGCCCTTCGATAGGTTTTAAATTTCTTGATTATTTTTTTCCTTTCTTTATTTTTGAATAAAACTATTAGATATTTCATAAAATATTTTTTATCTTTATATAAAAATATCAAAAATAAACAATAAATGAATACTGATTATTATTCTATACTAGGTGTTGAGGAAACTGCAACACAAGATGAAATTAAAAAAGCATATAGAAAGTTAGCAAAAGAAAATCACCCAGATAAAGGAGGTGATGAAGAATTATTTAAACAAATTTCTGTGGCTTACGATATTGTTGGTGATGAAGAAAAAAGACAAAGATATGACATGGAAAGAAAAAATCCATTTGCTGGAATGGGTGGTGAAATGGGAGCTTCTTTTCAAGAAATGTTTAATAATATGTTCAATCAACAAAGACAACCAAGAGCTCACACAACTAACGTAACAATCAAACTTGGAGCTTTAGAGTCATATAAAGGTGATAAGAAAAACATATCATTCAGAAGGAAAGCAAGTTGTGATACTTGTACTGGAACTGGTGGTGATAAAAGGGTCTGCCCAACATGTAATGGGTCCGGACAAATATTAAGACAAATGGGTAACGGAATGTTTATTCAAATGGTATCAACACCATGTAATGGTTGTGGTGGTGTTGGATCTGTATTAGTTAATCCTTGTTTTGTTTGTGCTGGTACTGGCACTAAAGACGAAATAAAAAATGTTGAAATAAAAATTCCACACGGTCTTGACGATGGACAATTTTTAAGACTCCAATCTATGGGTGATTTTAGAAATGGAATTTATGGTGACTTGATTTTACGAATACAATTAGAAAAAGAAAATAACTTTACTAAATATGGGAATAATTTGGTCTATGACGCTTTTTTCGATTTGGAAGACTTAAAAAAAGAATCATTTGAAATCCAACACCCAGATGGACCACTTACTGTAAAATTCCCAAAACAATTTGACACTTCAAAACCATTAAGAGTAAAATCAAAAGGATTTAAATTAGATACGGTTGGTGATTTATTAATAAATCAATTTGTGAAGTTTCATAGAGATTAAAACAAAGAAGATATATCTTGAACTAATCTTATTCCACCATAAACTGCTAATAGTGATATGATAGTTCCTAACGTAAAAACTAATCTTTGTGTTCTAATAACACCTTTGTTTGATTTACAAGCTTGACACCCTACTTTTGTTGCTTCTTTATTCTCCATTTTTTTTATTTTAAAAATAAATCAACTTAATTGACTTATAAACAATAAATACTTAATTTTTTGATGTTTTATAATATTTATAAATAAAATAATTTATGGAGTTAGTTGGACTTTTATCTAAAGTTGTTAAAGAAAACTTGACAACAAAAAAAATACTTTTAGAATATCCTGAATCTACAATTAAAAAACTTGTAGATAAATTTTCTAAACAAACAGATGATACTGAAGATAATATCAGAAAAACAATTGCTGACTTTGAAAGATTTAAAGCTGCATTTGATAACGAAGACAAAGACATATTCAAACATTCGTACGAAAAAATTAAAAGTTTAATTGCCGATAAAGCAACAAAACAAAAAAGTAAAAAAGACCTTGAAGGTATGGTCCAGGACTATCTTGAAAAATGGAGAGGTACCGTACAAGTTGACTTACAATTAACAAAACTTAATATCAAAAAGTTTTTTGAAGTTAAAACACATTTTCCACAACTTAAAGAATTCAAAAGAGAACCAATATCTTACAATCCATCACAATTAAATGAATTGGTTGGTAAGTACTTTTCAAGGTTCAATAACCAAGGAATCAATGAACTTGTCGCTGCTATAACACAAAAATTTCACGAAGAAAATCCTGAAGAAGATGTAATGACAACATTTTTACCTAGAGCAAAAAGATTTGTTAAACACTTCGAATTAATACCACTTAATGCTAAGTTAAGTAAGTTTATGAACTTTGAAGAGTTTGAACATATTGTTGATGGTTATACACCAATGGAAGAAAGCGAATATACTGTTCCAGAAATTGATTTAAGTGATGTTAATATTCCTTATGAAGATGATGATGTGTTAATATTTGCACCAGATCAAAAACATAAGTGTATTAATATTAGAAAAAAACATGCGCCAGATAGAAGATGGTGTACATCTTGGGAAGGATCTGGAAACTATTACTACAATTATAGATTGAACCAAAACCTTACTTTATATTATATTATTAATAAAAATTTACCATCACATGATTTAAATTACGCTACTGTAGTTTTAGTTGATAGATATGGTGATATGAGACTTGCAGATGGTTCTAACTCTGGAAGATATGCTGGTAGTACAGTAATTCCTTGGAGTGAAATAACTAAAAAAGTTCCAGTTTTAGATGGTAAAAAACAATATTTAGAAGCAAAACCATACACAGATGAAGACCAAGCTAAATTACAAAGATATAAAAGTTACAGTTTAAGAACTACTGATCCTATCGCTGAACTTGGAAGTGAAGAAGAAGTTGAGTTATGGATGGAACTTAGAAGTCCTGACTTTAGCCATATGAATCAAGGTGATGAAATATTTGGAAATCTACCAGAAGAATTACAAAAGAAATATATTGGTTTAGGTAACGAATTAACTGCTGGAATGGTTAGAAAATTATCACCAAGTGGTATGTCTTATTATGTTTCTAAAAAGAAAGAAAAATTACTACAAAAAACTTTAAAAGATCTTTCAGAAAATGACATGGAAGTTATTTTGAGTAAAGAAATGAGACCATATTTAAGAAGTCTTAAAGAAAAATATAGAAGTGAACTTGCAACAGATTTTAAACCTAATTTTGTTGGAATTAATTATCCAAGTGATGCAAACGCCAAGTATGCCAGAATGTTTGGTTTAGAAGAACTATTTGATTTAATTCCAGACGACACAAGATTCTTACAGATTGAAAACAAATCTAAAGATAAGGTAATTTTAAAAATACCTGCAAGTATTAGTAAATTTACAAATGTAAGAACATTGGTATTTGAAAACATAATTGATGAACTACCAGCTGAAATTGGTGAACTTAAAAGATTATCATTTTTAAATTTGACAAATAACGAAAAACTTACTACTCTTCCAGAGTCGATAACTGAAATTTACTGTTTGGATTTTATTTCTGTTTTAGGTTCAGACAACTTAGTTAATGGTATTGAAAATCTACCAGAAAAGGTTAAAAACTTTTTTGATATTTCACCAGGAGCAACACTTTGGGACACAAATAGACCAGACGAGTATTTTGATTTATGTGACGAAGCAGAACAAGCAGCACCTTAAAACTAATTTAGAAACTATGAAAAATGTAGATGTCGAAATTTATCTAAATCAACTGATAAATTTCTTTGAGAATAACCCCAATGATTTAATGACATTAATTGGGGATTTACAAAAAGATGACTTCTACAAAAAGTTAAGAGAAAGGTGTGAGAAAAATTTAGAAGAAGGAAAAGACATTGTTCTATCAAAGGATCAAATTGTAAGTGTGGTTGTTGAATTAAAAATTCCTGAAATCACAAAACAAAAAAAGAAATACTTGGATAAGGTAATTCAAAAGACAAGTTTTGGAGACATTATTTTAAATTAAAATTTATATTATGAAAAAATTTTTTTGTTTATTAATTAAAAGAGTAACTTTTGGAAAATTTTGTTTTGGTTGGTGTGAGATGAAATAATTTCAAATAAAATTTGGTAATTAAAAAAAAATTACTAATTTTGTTCTGTAATTAAAAATCTAAAATATGTTATATACACCAGAATTAATCAAATCAACAGCACCATCAGTATTTGCAACTTCACCGTCACCAAAAATGACAGGCAAATACACATTTGTACCAACAGAACAAGTAATCGAATTTTTTGACCGTGAAGGTTGGCAAGTATCATCAGTAAAACAAACAGGTAAAGGAATTCATAGTCTTCACGAAATTAAATTCCGTAATGGTGAATTACCAAAAGTTGGTGACACTTTGGTTGAGGCAGTTGTAAAAAATTCACACAATGGTACCGCTTCTTTTTCTATGGGAGCTGGTCTTTTTAGATTGGTATGTTCTAATGGTTTAACAGTACCTACAGCTGTAGCTGAGAAATTCTCAATGAGACATAACCAATTTCAATTAGATGATGTAAAACAATTAGCAGATTCATTTTCCAAAAAATTACCTATGATTGAACAATCTGTTGGTCGAATGATGGGTCGTGAATTAACAACTGATGAAAAAATTGATTTTGTTAGAGAATCTGCTAAAATCAGATTCAATTCAGAAAAAACATTACACGATTTAGAAATACTTGGATTACTTACACCAAACCGTAAAGAAGATGAAGGCGATGATATGTGGAAAGTTTTTAATGTCATTCAAGAAAAGTTTATCCGAGGTGGTGTAAAAGTCATAAACAATCGCGGTAAGGTTTCAAAAATGAAAAGTATAGATAGCATTATTTCCCAAAACAATATCAACACAAAACTTTGGGAATTGGCAGAAACAATGATTTAATAATAAAGTGGTGACTTTTCACCACTTTATTTTAATATTGAAATATGGAATCAAAAAAATTTTTTGAAAAAGAAGATGAATTTTTAAAACTATTATACGATAAAGAAGGAAAACTATATTCAAAAAGTCGTATATTTGCTAGGGTCAAAATATCACCAGAACTATTAATTGAAAAAAAATTTACTTTAGAGTATTGTGATTTTAATATGTATGAAGATGGTTTAATATTCACTGACGCAATTTTAAAAAACAAATCTGGAATGTTTGTGTATTTATCAAGAAAAGATGGTATGGAAACGTATTATCAAATCAAGGTTTATTTTGAACCAGATAAAATAGAAGAAACAAAGTTCTTCATAAAAAACTTATTAAAATTAAAAGAAAACGATGGAAATTAGTAGTGTGGATTTACAAAATCAAATTAATGCCGGAAACAAAGTTATTGTTGAATTCTGGGCTGAATGGTGTGGACCATGTCGAATGATGAAACCAGCATTTGAAAAAGTTGCAACTGAAAATACGTCAGATGTTAAAATGTATACAATGAATGTTGATTTAAATAGAGAAGTTAGTGCCGCACTTGGTATTAGAAGCATCCCAACGGTTAAAATATTCAATGCCGGTCAAGTTATTGAAACAAAAGTTGGTATGTTAAGTGAAGGACAAATAAACGGATTAGTAACAGAATTAATAAATGGATAAGTTAGCAGTTTTATTCACAATGAAGGGATGTCCTTTCTGTGTAGACCTTAAAGAAATGTTAGATAAAGAAAATATCCCATATGTAGATCGAGATATTCACGAACACGAAGCGGAATACGATTTATTTGTTGAAGTAACGGGGAATGAATATGTTCCGGCATTTATGTTAATTGAATCTCCAGAAGATAACCCAAACACAGAACTTTTTGCTCCTGATAGAGACTTTGATGATATCAATGAAGGTTTTGAAATAATAAAAGGATTTTTAGTTGATTAAATTAAAAGCCCCACTCTCAAGGTGGGGATTTTTTTATAATGTTGATTTTAACTCTATTTTGTTTCCTACTAATTTCCAGGGCCCAGTTTTACCAATCTCAGTGTAATCAACAACATTTTTTAATATTAAAACATTATTAGATTTTGGGTGAAAAAATGTACCAGACTCTTTTACACATTCTAAATGTATGTTAGAACCTAATCTTTTGAATAAACCACTATTTTTGGTCTTACAATTTTTTTGAAAATTATCATAATCTTTTGGTTTATCAATTGTAACTTTTCTTTCTTCATTAATAATTCTTTTAACAATACGAGTTAAATCAGATTCTGTAAGTCTTATAA
>Ga0315906_10005512_pt1 | contig 15902 bp, 21 predicted proteins | sample LakEriMetagenome_4_FD_203526 | JGI IMG/M metagenome (GOLD analysis project Ga0315906, IMG submission 203526) | Freshwater fungal communities from buoy surface, Lake Erie, Ohio, United States - Buoy 2 MA122 | ecosystem: Environmental > Aquatic > Freshwater > Lake > Lake biofilm | place: USA...
TGTGGGATAGGCGGCCAAAAGCAGCCGCGCAGAGAGAATATAGTTCGGCTGGCTTAGGGTGTCCAGTAGGTGATGCGAAATACTTCTCCCACAAGGTTTTCTGCGAGTAGGTTAGGTCCGAAAACCAACCTAACGTCCTTGTTGGGTGCTATGAAAATTTCGTAGTCTTCTCCCTCGCCTTCGAATAGAGGGATGCGGTCTAGGAAAGCAACCACAGAGCTATTAATTATTTCTGTTGACGTCAGAGTAATGTAACCGTTTAGTTGGTCCTGGGTTGTCACTATGAATTTTGTTTTTACTGCTGTAGGAGCTGGCCGGAATTGCACCCAATCCGAGGCTGCTGTTTTGTCCTTAGATATGTAAAGGACTGGAGGATTGACTGACTTGTCGATTACGATTTGGCCCTTGGTCTCTGGTACGAAGTTCGGAGGACCTTCCTGGAAGTCAGCCCCTGTTATATTATCGACGGCTTGTAAGAAGTCTGTAATTTGACTGCTAGTGATAGCAATTGGCTGCGATTCGATGGAGGTAACTCGACCTTTCTTGTCAGCCGAGAGAAAGAAGGTTGTAGAAGCAGACGCTGAAGAAAACGCGGTTTCTCGCACTTCCTTCAGTAAGAGACCAGAAGACTCGCTCGCCTCGACATCTCCTAGTGTAGCGGTGTCTACTTCTACAATTTCTTCCGAGTCGTTCCCGACGTATAAGTGCCGAGGACTCAGCTTGACAAGGAACTCTGCAAAACGGTCGATAGCGTACAGATTGGCTTTTGCCTCGGCTGTAAGCTTGTCCGACACGAAGAGTTTAAGGTTTTTGGTACGAGTGGTTGTGGTAGCCACGGCGAGATAGTCTCCTTTGCACTCACCGTGAGATTAGCTAACGAATCGCCTAAGTCAAGGAATTATATTCGTTTGATTAGGATTCGCCAGCCTGACCCGGTAGGTACTTGGTTGGAGACAAGGTCGATAGTATTGAGAGTTGTACGTTTTACGCTGTCGACTAAGATGTCTTCGTAGTCGTCCAAAGAGTAAATCTGAATTATCAGGTCGCGAGAGTTCAAGTTATGTGTGACTTGTAGGCTAGTGCCTGTCGTCCAGTTTGTTGTGAAGGCCGCGCCAGACAACTCGGTGAGAGACTGGATTGTGACTTTCTTGAGAGCGCCGGAGTCCGAAGCGTCTGAGACTAAGATGTGGTCTGTTCCGGCTGGAGTGACTTCAGTCTTACTTGTAATAGCTTCTGGTTTTAGGGCCAGAGTTAGGCCTGCGTTCTCGTCGTCGTAGGTCGCAGCGATGTCGTCTGAGCTACCGACAAGGCTCGAGCCGACCACGTCCTGAACTGCTTCAGTAAAATCGGTGACTTGCGATGCAGTGACAGCAATTGCTGTATTGGAGGCTGCAGTGATTCGGCCCTTGGCGTCTACGGTAATGCTAGGCACTGCTGACTCAGAGCCGTAGGAGGCCGCTGTCACGCCGGAGTTTTTGAGAGTTAGTCCCGTCGTAGTCGATGCAAGGACGTCACCGAGGGTTGCTGTACTTACTCCGGTTGGTGTTCCTGAATCACCGATATAGATGCTATTTGTAGGCAGTACCGTGAGGCCCACGCTAGCCCAGGTCAGCGGGACTTCGTCGGTCTCGGTCGTTGCGTCCATGACCAGGGCCTGCCCGACTACGCCTGGTGTCGACGGTAGGATGAAGTTGTAGCTGGCCGGTAGGGCTGCGGGGGCTTTGATTCCTGTGGTATTCGAGTTTGTCGAGTTGCGGACTTCTATAGCTCCCGAAGTGACTATGTCCTGGTCTGCAAAGTCTGTGTCGACCTTAGTTCCGGCCAGTTTATCTTCACTTGCGCTGGACCAGTCACTGTTTTTTACTTGGCCTGTAAGATTAAGTTGGTCGTACTGAAGTTTGCCTGCAGCCGTAGTAAAGTCTGAGGCTTTGATGCTGTTAGTCAGGTTTAATTTGCTGTATACAATCTTATGACCTGGGTCAGAAGAGATGTCGTCGTTTTTGATTTTAGCAGTTAAGTCTATCGTATTGCTGATGTCGATTGTCTTGTTCGAGATAGTTTGCGGTGAGGAAGTATTGACAACCGTTTGTGTACCGGCAGGGAAGGTCGCGACGACAGCCCCGCTTGCTGTGAACTCGATAGGACAGCTAACCGTGAGATTGCCTTGCAAAGACACGGTACGGTCTTCCGAACCTGTATTGATTGTCAGGGTTTGCTTGGTAGAGTTTAGTGTAGTCAGTTTGAGTTTGTCGTTAACTACGACTGGAGCCTTAAAGACTGCCTCAGAGACGGGCCAAAACTCCATGGTTAGGGCTTTGTTGTTGGCCGTACCTAGGTAGAGTCTACCATTGTCTTTCGTGCCGTTGACGTTCTCGTCGCCGGGTTGCAAGACGATGTCTGTTTTTGCTCTGAATGTAATAGTTTCGGAAGCGTCTAGGTAAGTCGTGTCACCTAGACGGTCCAGGATTTCAAGGTTGGTTCTGGCCTCTGCCGTTAGGTTAGAAGACAGGAACAACCGCAGATTGCGTGTACGTTGAGTCGCCATGAAAGAGCTCCGTCCTAGCTAGAGGAGAGCTCCTTATGCGAGGGCTCTCACAACGATGTACTGAAGAACGTGGTCTGCTGCTGGGTTAGCACTCATGGTTACAGCGATGGAGCCGTTTGCAGCGGCTGCAGCGACGACAGACACGGGAACAGCGCCAGCAGTCTTCACACTAACCAATACAATATCACCTGTTTTGGCTGATGCAACTGGAATTGTCTCCGATGCGTCTCCGCCAACGGTATTAAAGGTTCCTGCAGTCACGGTCTGGAAAGGAATTGCTGCAGCGACTGACTCGAGCAGTTTGCGCTCGCGTTGGCCGAACCGGCGGGAGGGATGTGCGCCTGCTTTGTCTGCTTCGGATTTAAGATTGATAGCCATGGTATCGTCCTTTCGTAGGGTTATTACGCAGCTAGACTAGGGTAGCTGCCACCCGCTTGTGTTATACTTACTTTTTCTCGGACTTGCTAGAGGGCTTCTTAGGCATCTTCTCTTTCATGTCGTCGTACTTGGACTTGCCAGCTGATTTCAAGGAGATTGCTACTGCCTGGGCCTGCGGTCTACCAGACTTCATTAGCTCTTTGATGTTTTCGCTGACAACTTTGTCTGACTTACCTTGCTTGAGTGGCATTTGGAACCTCTTCTTGTGGTTGGATACTCGACAACTTTTCGGTAATGCGCTTAAGGTAGGTGTTCTTCGGGACAGAACCAGGATTTGCTACCGGTTTTGGTTGAGGCGGAAGCGGCTGATTCATAGATTAGGTCCTAAGAAAGGGGGCCTTTCAGCCCCCGAGCGACTTATTAGGTCGTAGGTGTTGTGAAGTTCTCGATTTTCAAGCAAGCCTTAGGATGCTGATTCACGAGAACGCCCAAGCCGAACATGTAGCTCACGAGTTTCTTCTCGTGTCCGCCGCCGCTTGTAGGACGCAGGTGGAACTTGCTGGAAGAGCCAGGAACTTCGACTGCTTTGAAGTCTGTTCCAACGAACTCAACGCACTTGCTTTCTTCGCCTTTGCCGCTTGGCAGAGCGTACATCTTGTCTTTCTTGCAGAACTCAGATGTGACGAACTCGACTGCGTCTTCAGCGTGTTGGTAAATGAATTTACGAACACCGCGAGTAGCGTCTTCGACAGAGTTGAAGCGACGGTCAGTTTCACGACCTTCGATGAGGCTGTCCAGTGCTTCAGGAGCGCAGAGCAACTGAGCGTACTTGTAACGGCCTTGACCAACTGCAGTCTTAACAGCAGAGAGTGCTTGCTGAATGTGTGTCACGTCGATTGGGTTTCCGCCGCAGCTCTTGATAGTCGAGCCTGTGACGCCAGCCATGCTGATTCCGTGGATAAGGCGAGAGTCGTTTGCAACGAGTGACTCAAGACCTGCGATGATTTCTGTAGCTGTTCCGTAGTCGCCAGGAGAAGCGAGGTTAACCAAGGAGTGGTGGCTTCCTTTAGTTCCGCGATAGAGCAATTCGCCAGCTGTGATGTCGCTTGTCGTCACTGCCACTGCAGCACCGTTTGTGTCGAGTGCCTTAACAGTCACTTTGTTAGCAGCGCGGTCGATGTTAACAACTTTCCATGTATTAACAGATGCAGGCATTTGCTCAGCTCCGGAAGAGTCAGCAACAACCAAGAGGTCGTCGAACTCGAACCAGCCGATGTGGCCGCGCTTGCCGTTAGAAACGTCGAGCTCGAGAACCAATTCGCCTGTTCCTGAACCAGCGACAATTCCGCCAACTTTGACTTCACCGAGAACGCCGAGACCGTCGTTATAGAGGTCAGCAGCAACACGGCGCTTCAGATACACGAGTTTGTCTTCGAGTTCCATAGCCAGGTTGTCAGCGTACTTAGCAGGAGCCATTTTCAAACGCTCGAACAACATGTAGTCGATTTCGATTGTAGCGTTGAGCTCTTTGAAGATAGCGATTTTTTCTTCTACTGCAGAACGCTGAGCAGCAGGGAATGCACCAGCAGCGCCGATAGCAGCGTACTGAATAGCAGCAGGTCCGCCACCGACTTGGAACATGAAGCGATGCTCACGTCCGCCGGGCATACCGACTGTCATTTGTTTAACAGATTCCCAGTCGCGGTGGTCACGAACGAGCTGACGTCGGAACCCTTTCGAGAAAGTAATCTGCAGTAGTTTACCAAGTACTAATTGGTCAACGTTATTAATTGCCATGGAACAAAACCTCCGAAATTAGAGCCGAAAATTACTGGCCCCGTAGTAAGAGCCGGGTTAAACCTCTGATATCTCCGGCATCAACTCTTGCATTAACATTTTCTTGCATCTGCTGTCTAGTAGGGTTAGCAACGGAAGTAGCCTTAGCTGCTACCTTTTGTTGGACTTCGTTCTTCTGTGCGGAGGCAGCTTTTTGTACAGCCTGTTTTTGACTAGACTGGAATTTATTGCGTACCTTAGAAGAGACGTCTGACATGATTTGCTTAATAGCTGCGTCTGGGATGTTTGGGTTTTTTGCCTCAAGCTCGGCTAGTTGGTCGATAGACTCGCGCCAGATAGCTCGGTTGACAAAGTCTTCCAGTTCCGAGTCTCCGAATAGACCGTCTACCCGGATGGAGTTGAACTGACGCTCGAGACGGGAATAGAGTACGTCTTCTTGTGCCTTAGCTTTTTGGCTTTCGATAGCTTGCTTTTCTGCTTCGAGTTTTTTACGCTCTGCAGCGGTAAGTCTAACTGTTTTCTTGAGTTGGTCCTCGCGGTCCATTGCAGCAAGTTCGGCTTCGGTTGCGTACTTGCGGGTTTCACGACGTTCGATTTCTGCGTCGAGGATAGCCTTAAACTGTCCAGGCTTGCCGTAAAGGAGGTCGACCAAAGCCTCGATACCTTCTTCAGCAGCAGTCTCGATGTTCTCGAAAGCTGAGCGCATGTCTTGGTAATCGGGTTGGATTTTAGAGATTTGCTGCTCGAGTTCAGCGGCCTTGCGAGAAGCAGCGTAGTGCTCGGCAATGAAGCCTTTGATGGCCTCTTTGTCGTTAAAGTCTAACTTAATCTTGGCTGTCTTACCGTTGTCAAGCTGGACCTGGACGACGTCTATCGGAGATACAGTCTGGTCTACAGCCGGTTTGGCTGGCTCCGTTGCTGCTGCAGCTTGTTGTGGTTCTACTGCGCCCAGTTCTCTTTCGATGTCTTCTTCCGACATAGGAGAATCTAAGTATTCTGGCTCAATGCCCAGACTATTATCTGGACTTGCTTCGATTTCGTTCATTGCTTCAAGTACAATATCGGTCATGTTTGCTGAGGGTGTAGTGCTCATGTGTTGTGGCCTCCTTCGGGCCACTGTATTGAAATTTCAGACTAAGTCAAGTAGTAGGAGGAGCTCCACCGCCCATAAGGGCTGCTAGTGGATTTGCAGGAGCGGCAGGGGCGGGGGCTGCCTCGGCTGCGCTTTTGGCTGCCATTTGTTCGCGCTCTTTAATGTGCCGCTCTATGAGGGCTTTGTCCTCTTCGGGCAGTGCGTCAAACTCGGCAGACATGATGTAGGTGTAAGCCTCCTCGAGCATAGCTCTGTGTTCTTGCAGTTCGCGAGGTGCGATGTAGACATTGTTTGCTATCATGCGCTCGAATATTTCTCGCTGTCTTGAGGCTGCAAGCTGTGTTCTATCAATGAGGGAGTCTAGCTCGTTTAGGCGAAGCATTCCCAAGATTGCTCGCGAGGTCATTCCGGCTTCTTTAAGAAGCGGAGAGAGTTGCATAATTTCTTGACGACGAGCCATTGGGTCAAGAGAGAAGCTTGTACCGTACTCGACAACAAGGTCAAACCCGCCTTGGATATCCGCGCCTTGTAGGTCAATGGTCTCAAAGGCTCGCTCCTTGCCTAACACCTTAATTGTACGGGGTGTATCCCAGTATTCTTTGATAATACCAAGGTAGGATTTGTAAACATTTTCTACGAAGCTGACGTACTTGTTGAATAGACGGCGACGAACCATGTTGGACTGTTCGACTGCGTATTGCATCGAAAAGCCAGATGTTTCACGGGATTGTTGTCCGATAAGAGACTCGGTGATGCCCATGATGTCGTCAAGGTTTTGCTTCATGCGGTCGCGGATATTAGGGAGAGCCGCAGGCATTGGCATTGGTTCCATGAAATTTGGAGGAATAGCGCCGGTGTATTTCACAATGTCCCAAGGAGAGTTCGTGATGGAGCCTTTTGCGACTTCGGCTGACTCTGGGATAAGCAGTCGTGCAACGCCGTGTGCTGCGAGGATATCCAACATGACGTTGTCTAAGCGGTTCAGTATGTCCTGCAGCGCCGAGGCGTAAGCTACGACCGAACGACCCCAGTACGTGCCTGGGACGTCGATGTCTGTTAAAAGGTGGTAGGGCAGTTTAGCGTAGGGTGCGCCCTTCGAGCCGTCTTTGTTTACGGTATGGAAACGGTGCGGACTAACCGACAGGGGTGTTAGTTGTGTACCGTCGACAAGGCACCAGCAATACCGGCCTTGCATACCGTTTTCTGGGGTTCCTGTTTCCCAGTACTGATAGACACGGACGACATCGTAATAGGACCGCTGAGCAATGACGGACTTCGAGTAGGCTGTGTTTGCCGACTCGTCCTGGCTTTTCATGCGGTACTTCTGTAGTTGGTCTTTTTTGTCTGGAAAGAGACGACATGCAGTCTCGTAACGCATGGCAATTTCTTCGAATACAAAACGAACATCATCCCAGGTTGTAGCATCCGGGTCTGGATAGACGAACCAAGGAGAAGGTACGGTATAGGAGAAGTCGCCTTCGGTTTTGACTTCGTTTGTTTCTTCGTTGTAGGAAATAATCTCGCCGAGGTCTGGGTCGAATAAAGTCTTAGCGAATCCGTTACCGTAGACTAACGTATTGAGATTAACCTGGTCTTGTCGTTCTTGCATTCTATACTGGCGAAGCCCGTAGCGGACGCAGCGGTCTGCGGCATCGGCTCTGCGACGGTCTTCTCGGTCGGATGTCAAAGGCTTAGGAGAAACTGTGGGAGGATTTGAAGACATCTGAGAGTGGAAGAATCGGACGTTCTTCATAATGTAGTTGGTTGCAATGTTGTTTGCTGCGCTGTCAACCGGAGCCAGTCCTAGTTCGGAGACAGACTCGTAGGACATGTTGACGTCACCGCCGGAGAAGAACTCCTCGAACCGCGTCGCGTAGGCTGCTCTTTCGTTTTCTTCCCACTGACGTTCGTGGACGAGCCTGGCTTGCTTAGCGAATTGCAGGCGTTTCTCGAGCTCTAGCTTTGCTTTGTCTTCAGTATCCCAAAGGTCCAGCATGTAGGTAGGCATGGTTTACCCCTTTTTCTTTTTCTTGCTCTGGACCTTATCAGGAAAACGAATTTGAAGCAATTTAAAAAGACTTTGTTTTTCGCCTTCTTTGGAAGTAGTCTTGCTGGATTCGTTTGACTCTTTCTCGGGAGAGGCCGACCCAATCATTAGTAGCATTTGTGACTTTCCCTTTCGCTGTTTCGCTTTGCACTCCTGGCAGCCGCAGGAACCCTCGCCTTGCATAAATAGTACCTCCTCTGGCCCACAGAATGTTTCGCCGTAGCTGTGCAATTGCTTCACGCTCGATTCGTAGGGCACGCTCCTTCTTGCGAAGCTGAATGCCCAGGAATGCCGCAAAGACAAGGACTGTAATAGACAGTAACACAGTAATTACCAACGAGTCCATGGTCTACCCCACGCCGTGCGTTTTACCCGAGATTGGGTCTGTTGAGTTTGTGCCTTCTGTTGGTTGTATTCCCTGATTTGCTGGTCCCAGGTTTTTTTGTAGTCGACTTGATTTCCTTCGTATTTCGGTCTGTTGTCTACAAAGTAGTTGAGCGCGTCTGTTAAGTGGTAGTCGTGAGCGTGAGAGATTTTTGTGGGATTTACCTCAGACCACTGAGCGGATTGCAGTTCGTCGACGAGGTCGGTGCACCAGGGTGCGATGAACAGGTTTAGGCCTAGAGCTTGGTTTGTCGCCGCTATCATGTCCAGCTTACGGTCGGATTTCTTGTAGACCGGCATGTAGTTAATACCTTGCGCTGCTGCGATTTGTTGGTACCAGGTCGAAGCACTGTCGTAAATTCGCCGAACAATATTTATGCCGGAGGTTCTACGCAGGACTTCTTGCAATGTTTCCATTGGGTTTTTGGTTTTTATGTAGTCAGAACGTATGATATACCAATGGCCTGTCGCTGGGTCCTCGGCTGCCACGATAAGGCCGTGCTCGGAGGCCGCTGCGGGGTCGGAAGACTCGACGTGTCGCCAGGCTGGACTATAGTGGGAAGGTAGTTCTCTGACGCAGTTAGGCGAGTAGTTGTAAACGCCACGCTCGCCGACAAGCCAGTCGCCGTGGAGAATAGTGTTCATCATGGCTTCGCCCATAACTTTAGCTGTGTCGAGCTGGACTTGCTTTTCTTCGTCGTCAATGGCTGGATTTTCCAGCATGTTGAGCCGGACTGTCATAGCCAGTCGTTCTGGTAGGGAGTCGAGGAAGTGTTTGACTCCGGGGTTAGGGACCTTTGGTGTAAATGTTAGAAGCGTAGGCCCACCATTAATCATAACGCGCTTGGAGAGCTCCTCTATGATTCGCTCGCTGAGAGGAAGCTCGTCACACCAAGCAGCGTGTCCCGTAAAGGACTGCACGGCCTGTTGAGCCTGGTTGGTGTTGTGGTGCGAAAAGTAAAGTATGGTATTGCCGTTGTGCTTGTTGATGACCTTCTGCAGAGCTCCGCCTTGCCTGACCTCCCGGATGGCGTCTGGCTCGAAGACTTGGCCGATAATACGGCGGTGTAGGGATTCTTCGACTTGCTTCGATGTACGCCCGAGGACGTAGAGCTGCAACGGCTCGGTCCACTCGGGAGGGCGAGTCCAGGTGATGCCGTCTTCGCGGAACATTGTGGCGAAAGCTTTAGCGCCGGTGGAGGATTTTCCTGAGTTATGCGTAACCAGGCCGTTAGCCAAAAGGTATAGATTTGTTGGAGAATCTACGTGTAGGTCGTAGGTTTCTATTTCTCCTGCTGGCTCTGGCTTAAGACTTATATAGGTAGGACGACTGCGTTTACCGTAGTTGTCATATTCTGGTTTCCAGTGCTTTTGTTCGGAAACAAGATGTGGTTGTAGCTCCTCGTAAATACGCTTAATATCATGTGGATTTCTGCAGGATATAGTCCATACAGGAGCATTTGTGTACTTTGGCCTATCATCGATGTGCCAAGATACAGGTACTTGCCAGAGAGATAGGATAGCCCATTCTAAAGCTTTAAGCACCTCTGTCGCCTGCATACTTACGCTAAACATTACTGTTTTTGCTTTGACACTACCAGTCAGACAACCGTCTGTGTCCACAACTCCGGCTACAAACTGCACTAGAGATTTACGAGACCAAGTTTTTATTGCAGTCAGGTTTACTGTTTTTTCGTGAGCATAACGATATTTACACCAATCTTCATAATATGAAGGTTCTTTGCAATTCTTTAATATCCAAGTGTAGTTAGATACATGTTGCCTAACAGCTTCGCCACCAAGTAAAGCTGCAACCTTTTGTGGAACACCTTCTTGGCCGGAGATGGATAACCTAGACTCTCTTGAGCAGCCATCTCCAAGCAAAGCGCCTAGAGCATAAGGAGCGAAGGGCTCTACCATGCCAATGTCTGCTTTTACAAAAGTTCTACGAATGGGAGTTTCTTCAGAGTAGTCAAGCGTGGTGGACTCTATATGACCTAAGAATTTTGAACTTTTGCGGGCAAACTCTGCTCTTTGCCAGACGTGGTGTTCTGTTGCAGTTGCCCAGACTTTTCCGCGACTGCTCAGGTTGTAGACTTGCTTTGGTCCATTTTCAAAAGTGTTAAGAACCTTAATAGGCTTGCCATCTTCCGAATATACATAATCGCCTGGCTCAATTAGCTCAATAGGCATAGCTCCGCCAGGGGTCATGACTAACGTTCCCTTGGCCAAACATTGGTTACCTGCTCTTACCACGATATATCGGGCTTTTCGGTAGAGGACAGCGTCAATGATTTGTTGCTGGGCAGCCGTAGGTTTAGAGCCTGGTCGAGTGGGGTCGAAGGCTTCTAGGAGTTCTCGAGTTTTGAGTTGCTCTGCTGCAGCAGCGAGCTGCCGGAGGAGCAGGTCAGTTCCCTTGGCCATTGACTTTCTTCTTTCGGGCTGGTTTGGTTAAGGCTTTGTGGAGTTTCTCCACCTCAACCATGGAGACGTCTCCGATGCTTCGCACATCGCAAGCGTCCAGTGAAAGGACTTTGCGTTTGTCGGCGTAAAAGTGGTAAGCCGTAATGGAGCCGTCTTCGCAGTAGACTGCTTCCCAGGTTTCTGCCGAGACCACAAAAGATGCGCCGTTGGATAGCAGTACAGAGTATTGATGTTTGGTTTTAACTGGAGCTCTTAGGCTCGTTACTGTCTGCATGGCTTGACTCCTCCGAGGCTTCCAACATATCCGGTTTTACTTCTTCTAGCAATGGGCGAATTAAGTGGGCGTTTTGTTTGAGGAATGCCCTAAGCTGGGCTACATCCATCGAGTCAAAACGGGTATTTGTCTTAGTTTGAATTTCGGCTGCCTCGTACTGCAGGAGAACTTTTAGGATGGCTACCTTAGAAGCTGAGGCTCTAGGGTCCGGGTCTTCCAGTACTTGTGTGACTGATTCTAGGGCTTTGTCTGTTAGGTACTTTATTTTTTGTCGTGTTTCGTCTTTGTTTAGGAACCAAGCCTTAAAGCCCGGCTGCTTCCACCAGGTATGCACCGAGTCGTTATGGCAGAGGGTAGCAGCCTGACCCGCACTAATGGCCTTGACGTCAAAGATGGCACAGGTCGGGTCAGTCAAGGCAGCCAGCAAAGCAGCCTTGGCTCGTTTCTGCGCTTCTGTGGGCCTGAAGGTATCGTTTATGAGTCGATTGATGATTACATCGGGCTGAGGCTTTTCCTGTTCTGCAGGTCCTGAATCGCGTTCGAATAGTGGCTTTTTTCGTTCCATAAGGGTTTCTCCACTTGAAAGATAGCTTTACCGTTGATTATCGTTAGGTTGTTGATAAAACCCCGGGCTGCAAGAAACTCGAGGTCTTTCTTTAGCCTGAGTTTATTCATTTTGTACAACGTAGCAAAACCAAAAACTCGAATGCGTATGTAACCTGTTCCGAAGCGTTCAAGGTAGTTGTTCTCTGCGTATAGCAGAAGAGTTAGTACCTTGTACGGGCGCATCGGGGAAAACTTAGGCTGACCGCCTTTGCGCTTTTCGGAAATGGCATCTTGCATATTTGGCTGCCTCTTTGCGTCGCTTCTCGGTAAGCCCTGGGAGTCGAGAGACCCAGCGAGTGAAAGACTCTTCCGAGTCGAATCGATTCAGGGCTGAGAGCATGTCTTTGTAGAACATACCGGGCCTTACAGCGGAAATCAAGGGTTTAGAAGGCTTATGCGCTGCCTTATGAGCTTGAATAGACTTGTAGAGGGCACCGTGCGCTTTATAGGTTTTAGCTTTGACTCCCCATTGGTAGGAATGGTCGGTACATTCTATGACTCCTAAGGTTTTTAACTCTTTAAGCATACGACTTACAGTCATAGGACTGACGTCGAGCTGGGCCGCAATCTTCTCTAAAGGAAGGTTAAACGATTCTAAGAGGCCCCAGCAAGCAGTTAGGATTTGGAGAAGCTGAACACGGTCGGCAGTCTTAGCCCACAGTCTTAGTTCTGGGGCTAGCTGGTCCAGGCTAGACTGGTAGTAAGTCACTGACTTGCTTACTGTGTTAAGGATAGTCCTACTCTCCTCCCCACCCTTGTCGGACCCTGTCTTGACGGTCGGGGGATTGCCGGTCAACCAGTCTGCTATTTCATTGACTAGCCTCTCGTTGACATAGCATCGGGTTGCCCCTGCTCTGTCAAAGAAGTGGAGTGTCTCTGGAAGTAAGTCTCTGAGGAAGCTGTCGATGTTGTCTGGTGTTTTGCCGTCGAGTACGATGAAAGCCTTAGTAAAGCCGCTGACGCTTTTCGTTACTAATGCGTAAGGTAGCGAAAGCTCTAGTGCATTACGGAGGCGCTCTTGAGTCCAGCCTGCCGGTAAGTCCTTCGGGTCGAAGTCCAGGCATAGCATGTTTTGCAGACCGAGGATTGGCAGTCGGTCTTTACGAAGGGCGGTCGTGTTTTCAAGTTGTTTGTCGTAGAATCGTGTGCGGAACCATTGAGTTTGGTTACCGAGGTCTCGTGGCAATTTGTACTTGAGTGTCGGGCCGTTGGGTACTTTTAGTTCTTTAAACATTTTACACATCCTCTGTTGACTGTTAACCCCGACTTTGGTATAACTCAATCAGTCGTCACTGTCAAGTGGCGCTACACATCCCCCCCCCTCGGCACAGCTGTCCCCCCGGCTGTGTCTTTCTTTTTTGGCTTAGCCTGAATGATGCCTGACCGGCGGTGCCGGTCGTACTCGTATTTGTAGTCCAGCCGGACTTCGCCCAGGTAGACATAGCCAGTCAAAGCCAACCTAATTCGTACAACAGAATAGACCGCAGTCCAGCTTTCGTTGCGGACGTGCAGCTCCCGGTCGGCCAACTCGGCCAGCCGGACGAGCAATGCCTCGTCACGGGTTAAGTCTAAATCGCCCTGCCAGACCTGGCCGAGCCCATCCAGGTGTACTTTTGCATTGAAGACTACGAGATTCTTAGGAAAACACTTTCTATAGCCAGACTTGGAGCCGGCAATCATACGGCCAGACGGACCAAGGACCAGCCGGACCAGGTCTTGGTCGGTCGGGATTTTGTCGGTCGAGTTTTGCATAACACACCTCTTGTCCCACAAGTTTAGCACTTCCGGGGGGTTAGGTCAAGCCCGGTTTGGAGGGTCTAAGCCCCCAGTGTGGAAGGGGAAATTCCCCCTCGCCCACCTCGCCGGCCCCACTTGCCCCTTTGCCCCGCCTCAGCCTGCCCCGCTGGCCTCGGTCGGTCCGGTCGGCGGACGGCGGCTGGACAGGCCAATCCCCAAGCCCTGCTGGCCAAGCCCTGCTGGCCAAGCCCTGCTGGCCAAGCCCTGCTGGCCAAGCCCTGCTGACCCTTGCCGGGCTGGAAGTCTTTGAAACTCCAGGACTAAAAATATTTCTAAAGTTTTTTTGGGGAGCTCCGATAAGAGAAATGTAAGCCGGGGATGCTCCCCGGTCTGACACCGAGGAGTCTAACATGTTCCAGATTATTTTAGACGGAAAGCTTTGGGCCACTGTTGACACCGAGTTGGAGCTGGAGACTTATCTATCGATGATAGCTACCTTTGCTCCCCTAGCTAAGGTCTTAATTGAAAAGCCCTAAAGTTTCTCCGAGACTGACCGATAGGAAGATTAACAGCGGGAGACAGGCTCCCGCCAGATTGACAAAGAGGAGTCCGACGATGACTACACCAAAGATTGAAATGACATACGAAATTCACGTGACACTCAACGGTGTCGAGCAATTCAGATACACCGACGATGTGGCCAAATTTCTCCGCGACCACGATATCACTGAGGATTTTTGTTATGATATCAGATTGGTCCGTTGGCATGAGGACTTGCGAGATTTTGTTGTGTGAAAACTCTTAAAGTTTTTCCGAGACCTACCGGGAAGGGAGACACGTTATGAAAACCGCTGAACAGCTAGACCGAGAGCTAGACTGCGAAGTCCTGAAACTCATCCGGGAAGTCGAAGCGGAGCTCCTCGCGCAGGGCCTAGAGCCCTCGGAGTATCTGACTCTCTTCGGTGTTCTCTTAGCAAAGAAACTCGAGGACTGACCGCCAACACCGGGGCTCGACAGAGCCCTCGCCACACGGAAGGGGATACGCAATGGACTACATCGAAAAGACACGCGAGAGACTGACTGCCCTAGGCATCGACTACGACACGCTGCCCGCTAACATCGGCCTCTCCGACGGGAACACCAAGCTCAAGAAAAGCGGCATCGTGTCTTTCAATCTTATCCCGATTGTCCACTGCCCGCTCGCGGGTGCATGCAAGGCCTTCTGTTACGCGACAGTCGGTCAGCAAGCTTTTGCCTCGGGAGTGAAACGCCGCGCCGCTGCATTTAAGGCGACACTCGCTCCTGACTTCGTGCAAGCGATGCACGCGGAAGTCGGTCGCTGGAAACGCAAAATTAAGGCTATCCGAGTGCATGACTCCGGAGACTTCTATTCAATGGACTACCTGCAGGATTGGCTTGAAATTGCGCGCCTTAATCCCGATGTGAAATTCTATGCCTACAGCAAGTCCTTGCCTTTCATCCACCGGGCATACGACCAGGGGCTTGTCCCGGTAAACTTCCGGCTCATCCAGTCGGTCGGTGGACTCGCTGACTCTCGCATCCGGACTGACTTGCCGCATGCACGCATCTTCGGAACCCTCGAGGAGCTGACCGAGGCAGGATACGCGGATGCAAGCGAGACCGATGACGTCTCTGCCTTCTCCGACACACGTTTCGTCGGGCTGGTAGTGCACGGTGCACGCAAGGGCAAGTTCAGCGGAACCCAGGATGCACCAACAGAAATAGCTAAAGTTTCCTGACGAACAGCCGATAAGTATATTGTAAATCAGGAAGGGAGTGAAGAATGACTGCAATTGCACGCTACAAAGAGCTCGAAGGGCACCCAGTCTTCAAGTATAACGTCGAGATTATCGTTCTGACCAACAACAAGCGAGTGAAAATCGCTGAGATTAACTGCAAAGACGAGACCGAGCTTGCGCAAGCAACAGAATGGACTGACTTCACACTGAAAGGCGAAAACTTTCAATCTTCGAAGGGAGACGGACAATGAAACTTCTATTGACACCCCAGCATAACGAGCGATACACACACACCCGGATATTCATCCATCCAGCCTGTGAAACGCCGCTGGAGAACCTACTCGAGCGAAACGACCGACCCTACAGGCAGTGGAGAAAAGATGTGCTGCCCGAAGTGCTGAGTCAGCTTAACTTGCCTGCAGACACTAGGGTCCGCTGGTCCCAATTTGCGGGCTGCACTCTCTGCCCTTGCTCCCCAGGTTTTATTTTGAATGTAAGCTTAGCTAGAAAAGACGTTCACGTTGTTTTAGGCGAGGAGAATGCACAATGACACACAAAATAATCTGGCATAGTTTCGACGGCAAGCTTGCACTGACTGCAGAGAACCTAGTCCTGGTCTACAAGAACGACCGGTGGTATCACACAGACTCGCCTCGCTGGCTCGAGAAGGTCCGGCTGCAGCGAGAAGACGAAGCGACCGAGCGAGGCATTGAACAGTGGAAACGCTACAGAAGACGATGAGTCGAGCCCGAGCACAGCGAGGGTTCCTAACGAGGAGCAAAGCGACGATGTTGTACGAAATTCCGGTTTATTTTCCAGACGGCACTAAAGAAATTTTCAGAATCTCCGAAGAGTAT
>Ga0315906_10005514_pt1 | contig 15897 bp, 16 predicted proteins | sample LakEriMetagenome_4_FD_203526 | JGI IMG/M metagenome (GOLD analysis project Ga0315906, IMG submission 203526) | Freshwater fungal communities from buoy surface, Lake Erie, Ohio, United States - Buoy 2 MA122 | ecosystem: Environmental > Aquatic > Freshwater > Lake > Lake biofilm | place: USA...
AAAGTTTTCAATCATGACCATGATTCCATCTAACGGTACCCTGAAAATTTTCTCAACCGCCTTATTGATTGCATCTGCAATCATCTGCGGTATGCGGGCAATCATTCTAAATGCATCCCTTAATTTTTTTAAAAAAGACATATTATATTTATGTTAGTAATTTTTGTATATAAGATGTGCATACAAAAATATGATGTAAATAATACTGAGCGTAGTGTTACCCCCCACTATTTACATGAAATCGAGTCACTGGATTATGCGGACGCCGAAGACTCACCACCATTTGCGAGTTTACCATATTGCTCGAACTTTTCAATGAAACTCTCCGCCTTTGCGAGCAACGGGTCAATGTCCTTCATTGTTTTCAATATGGAATCTTGGATTTTTTGAAAATCCTTGAAATCACCTTGTAAATTATCATATAACATCTTCTTCTTCTCCGCAGTGGATGGGGCGGTTGCCTTTTCGGCAGAACTGGCCGCCGCATTTGCAATATCACTTACGGTTGTGGTTGCGGGAGCGCTTTCTTTTGTTTCGGCGGGGGTCTCGGCCGAATCCGTTTCATCTACCCCTTCCTTCATATTTTCGGCACCTTCGCTAATCATTCTACTGGGAACATAATTTAATATGTATGTCGCGCAAATGGCAACACCCAACACAATAATCATATTTTTGCTAAAGAATGACACTAAAAATCCAATCATTAATAGTGTAACGATGGAATTAAAGTCCTTCACGTTTCCGTACATGACAATTTGCACCAATGCAATGACACACAGTGCGTACAATACCCCGCGATTGTGCAATAATTCCTTTCCGGGAATCGCAGATAATAATTGCTTGCCAATTTTGCTCATATTCATTTTGTTATAATGTATATAACGAAATAAAATCGTTCTAAACCATTGAAGAAATAAAATGTCCCATTTTAATTATTCAATGGCCAGATACCGGGTCGGGTTTCCCGTCTTCGTCGGTAGACGAGGTGTCATATGTAACATGATAAGTATGTGGTATTTCTCCGCCATAAATCTCGAGAACTTCTCTCACCACTTCTTCACGTTGAATATCCTTGTTATCAAATTCAACGCTTGTGATACTTGACGACCGTTTTCCCTTAAATTTTTCTAAAAAGTCTTCTAGCCCATTGGCGCCCTCGTGTCGATCCGGCTGGTCTAAATCTCCTGTAATTATTAAACGCGTATTTTCGCCCAGACGGGTCAATAACATTTTCATTTGGGATACAGTCGAATTCTGCATTTCATCCGCGACAATCCAGCAATTTTTAAATGTGCGGCCTCTCATGAATCCCAACGGAGAGATTTCGATGATTTTGTCTTCGATTAATGCAGTCACTTCTTTGGGAGTAATGAAAGTATATAATATGTCATAAATAGGACGAACCCATGGTGCCATTTTTTCTTCCAACGTTCCGGGTAAATATCCCAAATCCTCGTCAACCGTGACAGATGGTCGTGTAAAGATTAATTTCTCGACATTGCCCAATAGAAAATTCTTCACGCCGATTTCGGTTGCAAACAGCGTTTTGCCGGTTCCGGCTGGGCCGGTTGCCACCACAATTTTCTTAGTGCGCTGACTGAGTAAATTGTGGTAGTCACGCTGAGCTCCATTCTTGGGTTTTGTGAATTTTTCGTCTAATCGATGTTTTTCCGCAGATGATAAATGCTGTATGTTATCATATAATCGTTTTTGCGATTGTAATGAAGTTTCATTGTCATCGTCGTTTTCGTAATTAAAATCGCGCATAAGTTCTTTCTCGTGTTGTTTTCTGGCTTTTCCTCTGCGTTTTTTGGGTTCACCTAGCGGTTGAAACTCATTTGTACTCATCGTTGAATATCTACAATATCCAATGATAATAATATCCATGAAAAATACGCTCATCACATTTATACATTTGTAAATAACAACTTATCTACTGTAGTTCGCACACAAAAAAATCGATTCAAAACGATTCCCAGTAAAAATGAAACACCTAAAACCTTCCAAAACGAAATCGCAAATACCGCCGAAATAATAAATGCGACAATTATTGTCAGTATAACATCGACAATTGCTATATTTGCAACCCTGTATGCACGTACACCGTCTTGCGGTTTACCGAGTATATTTTTATACGGACAACCGCCATTCTGCATATTTTTGCAGGGACAGTCTCTGCATGGCCCATTTTTAGAGGGACAATCTCTGCATGGCCTATTTTTACAGGGACAGTCTCTGCATGGCCCATTTTTATATGGACAGTCTCTGCATGGCCTATTTTTACAAGGACAGTCGTTTCGTTGCATTATGTATTATGGTAATATTTTTATTTCGAATTATTCGGCTTTTTCTAACGTGTTTTTCTATTCGCAATATGCAGTCAATAATCGACAATAGCATATTAATGGTCTACACTGTAATTCAGTAATATATTTTTGTAAACTAGATAAAAATCTACATAGTATATTATTTAGAAGGAATATGGAAGAACCCGTGCAAACCGATGCTATTTTAACTCCTGACGACAATCGCTTTGTCATGTTTCCAATTCAGCACGACGATATTTGGAAGATGTATAAACGCCAGGTGGATTGTTTTTGGCGCGCGGAAGAAGTGGATTTGTCGAAGGATATGAACGACTGGAATAAGCTCAATGGCGATGAAAAACAATTCATAAAAATGGTGTTGGCTTTTTTTGCCGCGTCGGATGGGTTGGTTCTGGAAAATTTGGCGGTTCGGTTCATGGGCGATGTACAATTATCTGAGGCCCGCGCATTTTACGGGTTCCAAATCGCCATGGAAAATATTCACTCTGAAATGTACAGTTTGCTCATTGACACATATATTCAGGATGGCGCGGAGAAAAAACGGCTGTTTGAAGCCACACAAAATTATCCGTGCATTACCAAAAAGGCGAATTGGGCCAAAAAGTGGTTGGGCGACAATCGCAGTAGTTTTGCGTCCCGCCTAGTCGCGTTTGCGGCGATTGAAGGGATTTTCTTTTCCGCATCGTTTGCTTCTATATATTGGATAAAAAAGCGAGGTCTAATGCCCGGACTTACGTTGTCGAATGAATTCATTTCGCGCGATGAAGCCCTACATACCGAGTTTGCCATTTTATTGTATTCAAAGCTACAAAAGAAATTAAATAAAAAGCGTATTTACGATATTATTCAAGAAGCGGTTGAAATCGAAAAAGAGTTTATTACGGAGGCCATTCCGTGCCGTATGATCGGGATGAACTCCAAACTGATGATCCAATACATTGAATTTGTTGCTGACCGTTTGGCGCTGCAACTCGGCTATGATAAGATATACAATTCGCACAATCCGTTCGATTTTATGGAATTGATTAGTATGGAATCCAAAGTCAACTTTTTCGAGCGAACAAACTCGGAATATGCGCTTGCCAACAAAACCGTCGACATTGATGTATTTGAATTCAAAGCGGATTTTTAGTCGGCATTAGTCATTTACATTTACACATTTGAAGAATTACACAATGATAACATAACAATATTTTATCATTACAACAAGATTTTTAGAAGATTATATACATATATGTATAATGACTCAACCAAACCCCATTTTTGAAAAAAATATTGATATTGTGAGATTGTTATCGCAGAAAAAGAAACAAGACCCTGAAAAATTTAAACTCTTAAATCCACTTATCGTGCGTGAAGACTTTGGACAACTGATGCAAAGCCCGAAATTAGGGAGAACCAATGACGATATCAGAACTGCAGTGAACCTATGGTGCAAGAATCGCAGTGAAGCCATAGAAAAATATGGAAATATCAGCGACTGGAACGTATCTAATGTAACTGATATGTCGGGTTTATTTAGCAATTGTTCCGAATTTAATGACGACATAAGCAGATGGGACGTGTCCAATGTTACCGACATGCACCGTATGTTTGATAATGCAAGAGAATTTAACCAACCGATTGGAAATTGGGATGTGTCCAAAGTTACTGATATGAGTTTGATGTTTGAAAATGCAAAAGCATTCAACCAACCGATTGGAAATTGGGACGTGTCTAATGTCACTTATATGTACAATATGTTTCAAGAAGCAACCGCATTCAACCAACCGATTGAAAATTGGAACGTGTCTAATGTAACTGATATGGGGGGGTTGTTTAGTCGTGCAACGGCGTTCAATCAACCGATTGGAAATTGGAACGTATCTAATGTTATCTACATGAGTGCCATGTTTGTTAGAGCAGAAGCATTTAACCAATATCTTGGTAAATGGGACGTGTCCAAGGTTACTGACATTCGGTTTAATGATACAAAATCATTCAACGAATATACTTGGAGTCTAGAAGATACAAGCTTGCGTCAGATGTTTGGTGGTGCAATATCAATGGAGAAAAAAAACCTTCCCGGTCGCAGGTTGTGGAAGTTATGGGGCGGGTCAAAACAAACACGCAGGATACAACGCAAGCCCAACCGAACACATTCAAGAAAAGGAAAACATTCCAAAAAATATAAGCAAACCAAAAAACGTGGTGACAGAAAAACCCGTAGATCCTAAACGGACTGCTTGTCACAGTGTCATCGTGACAATCAACCATTCTATTTACCAATTATTTTCAAGACTAAGGAGAACCCGTGCAAAATTGACATATTATTCATGTGTAATAATATATCAAAAAACCATACAACAATGACAACTTGTTTGGACCTTAATACCTGCCCAAACGATAAAATGTACAATGTAATATGTAATTTCTCTGTTGGAATCAACAATTATGCATGCAATCTCAAAACTACGTGTATGCGAGCAGATGGAACATACGATTGTTGTGGAAAGAATATAGTACAATGCGTAGTAGATGCAGCGTCATTGCGCATGCCGACAATTCAGCCGACCATATCGAGTAATGATATATCATGCGATCAACAATGCAAACCAGAATATAGAATAGATACATGTCATTGGTACGAAAGTAAGCAACTAAACATAATATGTAATGACGAACGCGATAATTACTGTTGTTCTCAACACCGAGGCGACTGTTGCAGAACCAACACGACAGATTTATACATCGTATTTGGATGTATTGCGTGTGTAATGATATTATTCGCAGTTTACAGATACGTAATTAGAAATAATAGTAAAATTATGCCAGGATACGCATCTGCACACGCACCAGCACACGCACCAGCACACATACATACCGACAAGTATCAGTACTCATCGGCATTATAATACCGTCTTATGCACCAGGCTCCGTGTCATTTTTTGTTTCGGCTTCATTTGCAGTTGCTACATTATTATACAGTGCCAATGTTCGAGCACTCGCATCGGTCGCTTTCACATACTTTGGCATCCAAAAATACGGAACTAATTTACCATGCCCAGGGTAGTGCTTCTCAAATATACTACGATACAAGTACTGTTCTGCATTGCCGGGTAATAAATAGTTGTTTGTAGTCGAAATCGTTGTAAATTCTGTCATATTATTGGCGGTCAGCGTAGCATGGGCGTGTTCTTGTATAATCGTATACAATGAACGAGACTGTTGAGAAACGCCGTCACTGAATGCTTCTTTTCTACGCCACAACACATTCGCTGGCAATAGTGGTTTACCATCTACATTTGAAAATCGCGAACCATCAAACGCGTCCCGAATTAAATACTTCTCGGGGCGTTTTACACCTGTGTGAAATCGCATGCCAAATGGAATCGTCAAATAATATTGCACCCATTCCCGGTCCAAGAACGGCGTTCGCGGTTCCAGACCGTGCGACGAAATGGATTTGTCAGATCGAAGCACATCAAACATGTATATGTCTCCAATTAGACGTCTGCATTCTCTGTCAAATTCAAGTGCATCTGGTGCGTATGCCATATACAAATATCCGCCAGCAAGTTCGTCTGAGCCGTCACCATTAAAGATAACCTTTGCCTCGCTGTTTGCCGATATGTATTTTCCCAGCAACCAATTTCCAATACTCGCGCGAACGGAAGTGGTGTCATAGCTTTCAATGTCCACAATGACCTTCGGGATTGCATTTAAGAAGTCCGCCTCGGTCACAATAATCTCGGTGTGTTTTGTGCCCAAATAATCCGCTACAATGCGTGCGTACTTCAGGTCTTCGGCATTCTCTAGACCAATGCTATACGTTTCCAGTGTAGGCAGACCATGTTTTTTGTGATATTCGTTCACTAATGCAGCAACCAAACTACTATCAAGTCCGCCGGATAACAAACACGCGATTGGGCGGTCCGTTGTGCAACAACGTTTGTGCACCGCACTCATTAAATATTTTTGAATATTGGCCATGCAGGCCTCGTATGGTTCTTCAATCGAACATGACACAAACCCAGGTCGCGTGTAGATTTTATTCAATTTCGTTGGCCTCCAAAAAGAAGTCCGCTTAAACGGTAGCTCATAATGAGTGTAAGTACCAGGCGGAAATTGTTTGACAACATACTCATTTGTGGTGATCGAGTCTAGGTTTGTAAGTTGTTCGTCGTTTAATTTGTTGGATATATCGGTCAATTGTTTCAACTCGCTCGCGAAACCAAACACACTGCCTTTTTGCAGTTTCGTCGGCGATAAAGTGTAGATTGGTCGCACTCCATATGGGTCACGTGCAATATACATACATGCGGTTCCGCCGAAATTACTGTTATCCAACAAGCAAAATGCAAACTCGCCATCCAACAGCTGCAATGTGTGTTCAATGCCATATTTTCGGTATAAATGGATAATCACCTCACAATCCGAGCTGGTTGTGGGTGTCACATTCATTAATTTGTATAATTCCTTGTAATTATATATTTCGCCATTGCAAATTAATGTGACGTCTTTAATACGAATTGGCTGATTCGACTCACTATTTAGCCCATTTATCGCAAGTCGATGAAACCCAAATGTGGCATTCACGGTCGCTTCTTGAATAACCGAATGTTCGGGCCCGCGATGCTTGCCTTTTAGAAATTGTTTATGAACATATTCTCGGGTGAAAATGTTGCAATTATTTAGCAGTGCAAAAATTCCACACATTTGAACTGATATTATTGTATCATGAATATTGTCTTTATGCACTTTGGTAGTTGATGTAAATAACATACACCCTTGAATATTTAAAATGGGACGCCGATTGGGCGTTCCATTAGATATTCAAGGGCAACGTTGCCGATAAATCAATTAAAAGGCAAACCACCTATGGTGGTTTGTCCTATTTTAAATGTTCATCGGTGTAAATATATATTTGTAATGTATATATTCATTACAAATGAACAAGGTTTTTGACAGTTTACCCTCATTAACGACCGAACAAAAAGAAAAGAAGGCCAACGGAGCAAAGGTGGTTGACAATTTCACTGTTAAGAAATGCCCGCTCATGGATAATTTCGAAAACATGGACCCCACGACCATGTGGAAGCCACTTATTGGGGCGCCGATTCAGCTTGACGCCAAACCGATTGGTCTCAATGCAAAGATTGTTGCCGAATCCAGTGACAACAAAGACGTCAAAGAATCGATGTTTGTGTTAACTGATTCATCCAATAATGTGGTCGATTCCTCGAATAATGTTGTAAAACCCGCGCATAAAAGTATGCTTCCCAAAATTCAGGGAATAACGCATGCGCCAGACGCAGATAGCGATAACGAAGACGAATACAATGTTGGTGTAAAAGTCCTTAATTTGGACACCGTGACAAAGGTTTATGTGGGAGCATTATCGTTAGTGGGGTTATTTGTGTTGTATCGTGTGGTAAAGAAAACCATGTAAACTATGGAAACAATGGAAGAATTAAAATTTGAATATTTTAATTATTCGTGGTCAGTCACCGATAAAGAGTTAAAGCTGGTAGCGCTTGTACAACTGCAGAGCAGTTAACCCACCGAAAATCTGGGCCATGCAATAAGGCAAGACTTCAGACACGGGTAATTTACCGGCAGATGCCATGGCAATGGTAACGGCAGGGTTAATGTGTCCACCCGAAATCTGGCTTGTTAGCAAGATAGTAAGTGCCAATGCGGCACCAATAGCTAAAGGATTTCCTGTCGCAAAGATAACATAAATAAAGAAGGCCGCGCCCAAAAATTCAACTAAATAACTGTACATTGACAATATATTGTATACGGTGAAAAAAATTGAACCAACGCGGAAACGAATTCACATAATTATCGGTGTTGACAACAATCGTGATGTATCTAATGGTTGCATTGTCACTAGTTAGACTTGCGTTTATTTTGTATGGATTGCTACATCATCCCGATCCACAAATTCATGCTATTTCTATTGACTCCGCAATTGTAAACCACAACATAACATGTATTGTAGATATGCGTATTTAATGATACAAATAGCTTCCGTTGTTACCATAAAAATCCTTAATGTATTGATTTTGTACAACACCTCCGTCGTTTTTATATTGAACCGGCGAAAATGTTGGTGTGGGCGCATTTGTGGTCCGCGCATTTTTTTTCGGCGGGGCAACCGATCCACCTGCACGAGCTCTTCGCAAAGCCGTAGCCGAAGCATTGATATCATTGTATGAAGTGAATGAATAGAGTTCTCCACTCGCATTTAATGATCCTTTCCCAACTGCAGTGTTGCGACGATTTTCAACCACACTAGACGCATCTCGGCTAACGAACGACTTCTTGTATAACTGGACCCCAGGGTGTTCAGACGAAGCAGGGACAGTTTCCAAATAAGTATGTCGTGCCATATTGAATGAGGCCTGGTTGTCACTGGTACTGTCTTTTAGCGGCATGGGTTTTGCACCAGACAATGCACCGTTGTTTATATTTTGTATACTATACTTCATTTTATACATATCACAATGATCCTATAACATAGTGATATAAATTATATTGTTGTCTAAATTACCGGTGTACTGCCATAATGCGTACATATGAATCATTGTGCATCGCCGCCAAAACTAGTATGATTAGTGTTTTATATCATTGTAATTCTTGTTCATGGCACGCAACTTGCGGAATCGCACATAATCAGAAGAATCAGCCACAAACCGGGGATTGCATGATGCGCCCTCGACACCAGTGTTATCGCACTGGCTAATGATGGAACCAATGTGACCTTTCCAACCAGGTTTGCTTGCATTCACCTGATTGGGTCCACCACACACGTAATTTGGACGAGCGAGGAAATCACCTAAATTATTCACCGCGCGAAAAGGAGTTATCACACGCTTGTATCCATTAATCGTCCCCGTGGCGTTTAATTGGTTCCATCCACGACGAAGAACGCCTCTGTCGAGAGACTGTTCTCCATCTTTGTAGTTTGTAAGTGTTTGTTTTGGGGAAATACCGTTTATCGTTGACATCACTACTATAATATAGTATATGACAATATAATTTATCCATATATAATATAAAACGTATTGTGAATGTCACGTAAAAAACATTCCTTGCGTAAGCAGAATAAGCATACGCAAAAAGAGGATTATGTGTCGTCAAATCAATATTTAGAATCGTTGTTAGATGAAACACAAACAATTAGTTATGATCCTGCGTGTGTACGTAAGAAAAGTAACTTAAGTAAGGGCCTCGATAAATATAAATTTGACTCTGTGAATTTTTCCGGAGAAGAATTACTAAATAAAATACCAACTATATCACCAAAGTTACATGAATTGCTTGGAAAAATCCATAAATTGGATACATCAGACATGAAAGAACACGGCAAGAAGTTTAAGCATTTCATATTCTCAGATGTGAAATCAGGGGCGCATGGAGCGAGATTAATTGCTTCCGCGCTCATTGCAAAGGGGTATCATTTGGGATATTCTGCGGAACTAAAGAAGCCGATTGATAAAGAGGCCGCGACTGCCACAGCGACTGTGACCGTAGACGAAACAGAAGATGCCCCCGAAAAACGAGAACATCGCTACAAAAAACTCGAACTAAATACCGACGCAGAACTTATGCGAAATCCACACACCAACTTCTTCTTATTGTCCTCTGTCATGGTCTACGACCAACCCATCACAGTTGCCGCCAAAAAACAAATGTTGGCCAAATTCAACCAACGCCCCGAGAACATTCACGGCGACTTGGCCCGAATTATTGTATTAGACAGTGGGTTCAAAGAAGGAATTGATTTGTTCGATGTAAAATACGTTCACATATTTGAGCCATCGATCGTGCCCGCTGACCAAAAACAAGTCATTGGACGCGGTACCCGCACATGCGGACAAAAGGGATTGGAGTTCCATCCGTCTCGAGGGTGGCCGTTGCACATTTTTGTATACGATTTGGCGATTCCTAAGAAGGTACAAGGCGCCTTTTTGGGTGCAGAAAACGCGATTGACCTCTATTTAAAGTCCATGAACATTGATATCCGCCAATTTCATTTCGCACATGATTTGGAAAAGTCGACGGTTCTCGGGTCGGTCGATTATGACTTAAACAAAAATATTCATACGTTCTCCATTCCGTCCGCCAAAAACATAGAACGCTTACCCGGCGGCAAAGAGTTCATATATGGCGGTGCACCCAAACTCCGTATTCGATCGCCGATCACCACAGAAACAACATCGAAAGTTGCCCTGCCTGGACATTCTGTGCAATTGCGCAAAACATACCCCGCAATGCGTCAATACATTAAAGACTATTTCAAAGAATACACATGGGATGTTGTGAAAATGACCAATATGTGTGCGGAGAATATGAACGGCGGTGGAAATGTTCTCAAATATACACCGTCGCAAAACTTCATTCGCAATTATTTTACACCGTTAAATCCATGCAAAGGCATGTTATTGTGGCACTCAGTGGGTACAGGAAAGACATGCAGTGCGATTGCCACTGCGACCAGCAGTTTCGAAAAACAAGAATATACGATTTTGTGGGTAACACGAACCACACTTAAAAACGATATTTGGAAAAATATGTTCGATCAAGTATGCAATGAAAGTATACGCAACAAAATCGAATATACGGACGGGTTTACCATGCCGAAAGAGCACGCCCAGCGTATGCGATTGTTGTCGAAATCGTGGAAAATACGGCCGATTTCGTATAAACAGTTCAGCAATTTGGTGTCGAAGCAAAACAGTATTTACGAAACTCTTGTCAAAATCAACGGAGAAGCCGACCCATTGCGAAAAACGCTGATTATTATCGACGAAGCCCACAAATTGTACGGCGGGGATGACTTATCCGGCATCGAACGTCCGGATATGAATGCCCTGCATAGTGCTCTTATGAAGTCTTATGAAATTTCGGGCGATAACTCGGTTCGACTCATGTTGATGACGGCGACTCCCATTACTACAAAGCCCATGGAATTGATACAACTCATCAATTTGTGTAAACCATTGAGCGAGCAAATGCCCGCAACGTTTGACGAGTTCTCGAATGAATATTTGGACGTTCAGGGCGAGTTTACCGAGACGGGACGGTATAAGTATTTGGACGATATTGCCGGATATGTGAGTTACTTAAATCGCGAGAAGGACGCGCGTCAGTTTGCACAGCCGATTGTTACACAGGTCTCTGTCCCCATGGTGCAAAATGAAGAATTAATCGAGAAGTTCGATAAGAAGTTCATGCGCGAACAAATAAACGAAGAAACCAAGGAGCTGCAAACGAAGTTGGTCGAAAAAGCAAAGGAAATTGAAGGGGAGTTAAGTGACCTAGACAGAAATAAATTCGGGTTTTTGAAAAAAGAGGTATGTGAAACGTTTGATAACGTCCCAAAGAAACAATGTGATAAGGTGGTCAATGCCAATATCAAGGGAATGGTCGCAGAACTAAAACATTTGACCGCCGAAATACGCGCCGAAATGAAGACGATGAAAGGCCTTATCAAAGAGAAAAAGGGGTTGAAAAGAGAGACTCTTGGCAATATCAAAGAGAACATTGAAAAATACGCAGACGAATACCAAGAATACAAGGATTCTGTGTTGTATAATATTAAGAATGACTGTGCAGTAACACCAGATAAAGGAAGTAGTGTATTAAAAGAGAACGTTAAAAAACACCCGGCGATTGTCGAAATTGACAAGAAATTGGAAGAATATACCACACAAATTGAAGCCATTTCACAGGGCCTGAAAATACGAATGGAAGCACATAAGCAAAAAGTGGCCGAATTGCGAAATATGTTAAAGAACCCCCAATACAATGATTTGGAGCGCAGTGTAATTCGCATGACATTGAAGGACCACCAGAATGAACATAACCATACTATGAAAAATTTGAAGAAAGAAAACGCACAAAAAGAGAACCTGTTACAAAAGAACGTGAAATTGTTATCAAAAAACCGCGAAAAGCGATTCAAAAAGATACAGAAAACCATTAAGAAGAAAATCGGCGAGAACAAACAAAAAATCAAGGAACAAACGCGCGAGCAGAAGCAACTTCGCAAAGAATTGCGCAAACAGGCCGATTATAAAGAGGAAATCACGAACAAACAAATAGGCGACCTTGTTGAAACATATCGCGAAAAGATGGTGGACGAGTTACACAATTTGGATGAGAGTATTTTAGAGAAAGAGCGTGCAAAAGAGGCAGAAAAGCAACGAAAAGCCGATGCACGAGAACAGAAACAGTTGGCCCGCATACAGAAGGCAGTGGAACGAGAAGAACTAAAGAAAACACGCAAAGCAGAGCAGGAAAAAAAGAAAGCCGAGCGAGAACAAGCACGTAAAACAAAGAAAAATGCGAAATAATGTGAAATAATGTGAAATAACCTACACCAATTTATGTTTTCCATACATAAAAACATAAATAATACACAAATATGTATATATAAAAACACAACCATGGACCATACAAACAATGACCTCGTCGATGCAGATACAAGTATGTTGGACGAAGTCAGTGAAGTCGATGAAACATCTATAACAGAACAAATCGATGATTTAGAGAACACGGTCACTACAACGGAAATTGACCAAATAACATTGTCGCTATTAATGAACAAGAATCATTATCGAAAATACGTATCGCAAACCAATCCAGAACAGCATGAAGCGGAGAACCAACGCATATCAGACAATCGCAAATATAGAAGCCGCATAATGGATTTAACCAGCCGTCTGTTGGATTCGCCAAATACGCAAATTACGACGGACGTAGACCAAATATTTGTTGCTTATACAAAACGCCTGGTTCAGTATTTCAAAATGCAGGATATAGAGAAACTAAACCGCTCTCATAATGGCTGTTACGAAAATGACGACGAAGACGAAGACGTTCTCTTTGGAAAAATGGACGAAACGCCGAGTGTGGCTCAATCATCATCTAGTTCATTTTGGGGCAAAGATAAGGTGGTAAAAAAGGGCAATTTACCGGTGGCCAGTTATGATATGCGCATGTTCTCCAAACGATGAAATAAATTGTTAAAATATATATTTTGTTTCTATATTATAAGATAAATAATGCCGCCGAATACAACGCGTCATAGAAAGAAACAACATCGACGCAAACATACACGCAAATTTAAGCGTATGAACTGTAATCCAGGAACGTCCGGAAAAACGAGCGTAGCCGATAGTTGTTTAACAAATGATGTCCTCATACAATTGAAAACGTCTTTTAATGCGAGTCACCCAGATAAACAAATTGTAGTAACTGACCCGAAGAGCATATGGACAGATTTAAAGAAGAAGTTGAAAACATGCGACAAAGAGGACTGTTGGTTGGATACGATTACCGACCCTCTAGTACGTCGCAAACTCGACAAACAATCGTTTGCACCTGACCATCCGTCATCATGGAAAAGAGACCCCGATGAATGGCTTTCGAATTTTGATATTGCAGATGTTCTCAAACAATACGAAGATACATATAAAAACTTCGTATTATTGGGCCCATCGCCAATCGATTTTGATACGCGCCTACCCGAAAACGGTGGAGACTGCGTTTGGGAAGAGTTGTGTAAATTTCAGGTGAAGAACTATTTAGAGTCAGGGAAAACAAAAATCGGGATTGTATTTAATTTAGACCATCATGGACAAGGGGGGTCGCATTGGGTGTCTATGTTTGTAGATTTAGAAGACCAATATATCTTTTTCATGGACAGTGCGGGGGATAAAATTCCACACGAAATCGATGCATTGGCAAAACGTATTATTGCCCAAGGACTTGATTTAGAAACACCCATGCATATACACTTTCATGAAAATTGTCCCATGGAGCACCAATATGGAAACAATGAGTGCGGTATGTACTCGCTGTATTTTATCGTGACCATGTTGACAAATAAGACGGAAAAGAAAGTGTTCAAAAATTATATGGATAAAATCGCATTCTTTAAGAACAAGCGCATACCGGACAAATATATGCATAATTATAGAAAGAAGTATTTTAATTCGTAATTTTTTATCATTATAGTATAACTTTGATACATATACTATAATGCCAACATACGAAGAGAAAGAATATGTGAAAAACCGCATTGATAAAATTTTGGGATACGTTAACTCCAATGAACCCGATGCCGCAGAAAATGCCCCCATACAAAATGACGCAGAGTTAGACCTATATATTGAGGATTTAGTTAGTCGTGCCAACACCGAGGATGAACGAGAACAACAACGACAAGTTCTGGCCAAAATTATTCGAAATCCGTATATTACTAACCCATTCTTAGATCGCATAACTCAGGTTGGCAGTGATGTTAGAAATAAAATATTATACGTCATTCGTAAAATGTTCGAAGAACAAATAGATAACGATCCAAAGTTAAATTTGATAGTGAAAGAATATGTGGATGGTACGCCAAATCGTAATAATAGTCTTCTTCATGGATATAGTGTTGAGCTTGAAAAAAAACCGTATACAGCGGATGACGAAGTTCAATTCTTATTACGAATATTAGCGCGATCGATGCAGGAACCACCACCAAATCAAGAACCAAATGAACCACCAAATGAACCATTATATGGCACATATACACGCAAAATGGCACTTGATCTGCATAAACAGCCGATTGCAGAAGGTGGTGGCAGAAAAAAAGGAAAAAAAGCAAAACGATCACAAAAACGCAAACACCGCAAGCTGGCCAAAACTAAAAAACGAGCATCCAATAAAGCCATCAAAAAACATTAAACGCGGAACACATATAGATATAATGCCATATTCATTTACAACATGTCATTATACGTAGTCCCTGAGAACCAGGAATTATTATGGAACGTTATCAGTAAAAATGCATATATTCAAGACTTTTTTGCACCATACAATCCCGAAAAGAAAAATGAATGGTTTAAAGCGATCATACGCACATTTTATGAAAGATATAAGCTACAAAAACTAACGGTGGCAGATTTGAACGCCGTGAACAAAGAAACCATCACATACATGATACAAAATGTGCGAGAACAAATCAGTCAACCTGTCGCGAAAACGACCGCGCCTACACAGGCGACCCCCTCTTATCAACCTGCGAATTCATATGCGATACCTACGCCGCCCATTGTACCGGATACGAGACAAGACATTTACGCAAAAGAATTTGAACAGCGACAACAAGAATACGCGAACCTGAATAAAAAAGTCGCGCCTGCCAACGTAAATTTCACGGAAAAGGCGGACGATGGAGTAATACAAAATATGGATGAACTCGTAAAACAACAAATGCAACAGCGCGCATACGAGATGTCAATGATCCCACCGCCGGTCAATAAAGTGAGTCAAGTCGCATCAGTACCAATGCCCATGCCAATGCAAACTCTAGCTAATACATTTGTGCAAAATACTCCGCCGAAATTGCAAATCGATGCAACCTCGAATATTGAAATCAGCATTGAAGAAATTGGTTCGCCTAGTAATAAAAAGAGTGTTACATGGAAAAACGATGAGCCAGATGTGAATCGTCTAGATGCCGACATACTAGTTTTACGCGAATCCATAAATAATATCACACAAGAGTTCGCGCAATTAAAGCAGT
>Ga0315906_10005515_pt1 | contig 15895 bp, 13 predicted proteins | sample LakEriMetagenome_4_FD_203526 | JGI IMG/M metagenome (GOLD analysis project Ga0315906, IMG submission 203526) | Freshwater fungal communities from buoy surface, Lake Erie, Ohio, United States - Buoy 2 MA122 | ecosystem: Environmental > Aquatic > Freshwater > Lake > Lake biofilm | place: USA...
TGTTTTTGCGATTGCCCAACGAGTCTTGCGAATGTTCAATGGGTGATGAACCGTGAAGAATGCAATGAAGGGTTGCTCCGAGCGAATAGATGTCGGCTAGTCGTAAAGAGGGACTCCCAATGGCTGATGAAATTTCGGGGGCGGCGTACCCAGGCGTCCCAACGCCGGTAGTCGACGATGTGGTTTCATTTGGGTTTTGATTCAAAGGAGAGTTCGAGTTTCCCGATAGATCGGACAAGTCATGTATGAGCGAAACATCGATTCGCTTAGCCAGTCCCCAATCGGCGATGAGTGTTTCGCCGTAGGGACCGAGGAGTATGTTTGCAGGTTTAAGATCACGATGAACGATGCCATAGGAGTGAGTATAAGCGATCGTATCGGCAACATTGACAAGGTTTCGTATCAGTTGTCGAAACTTGTCTATGCGATCCGTTCGATGTTCGTGGTCGGGTCTTGTCGCCCGGTTCAAGCCATCATGGAATTCATGGATGGCCATCGACAAGGTGCTCGCACCACTTTGTCGGATCAAACGCATGGCATAGAAGTCTTCCCCCTGAGCATCTACCCCTCTGGCGTAGATAGGGATAATGCCAGGATGTTCCAGCCCTGCGGTCAGATCTGCTTCGGCATGGAAGCGACCTATCACAAGCGGGTCGTTTCGGAGTTCCGGACGAATTTTCTTGATCGCAACTTGGCGATTGCAATCGTGGTCATACGCGAGGTAAACCACCCCCATCCCACCGGATCGCAGTGTTTTGATGATTGAAAAACGATGAGCGGTCTGTGACGAGGGGACGGAATCAAGATGGTAAGTAGCCAGTTCATCGCGAAGCCGGATAAGTTCCTGGCTGAGGATATCCTGGGGGATATCTGGGTGACTTTTCGCAAACGCTACGGGATCGATTGATCGGTCTTGGTACCAAGCTTCCTCGTACGTGTTAGCGATCGCCAGCACACCACGCCACAGGTGCGACTCGATACCGTCGTCGGATTCATTCAGCGGGCCTTTACTAGGTCGCGGGGTAATCATGCGTCTTCGTGCTCTTGCCAGATACTTCGGATCAATCGCAAGCTGATTAAGATATTCGTCTTCCTTTTGTGGAGTAGCTTAGCGATCGAACTGGCGGAATGATCGTCTAGATAGAGCAAGGCAATTTGACGTAGCAAGTGGCTTGGGTCCTCCAAGTCCAATCGACTCAGCAGGTACTCGATCAGGTCGGCCGCTTGCGCTTCTGCAAAGGGAGTTTGGAGGTCTGCGAGGATTGATGGATCGATGGCCTGACTGGAAGAAATGTGAAAACGCTTAAGCGCCCTTCGTTCACGGTAATGCTCTCGTACTCGGTTGACGGTCGCAATGTAGAGCAGCCCCCAGAGATCCTCGCGGTTGTCGATGTCTGGATACTTGCCATTTTGGACCGCCAAGCAAACGTTTCCAAAGGAGCTCTGGACAAGATCCTCCCCATCGACGGAACAATCGGGGTTCTCGTCGAGCTGTTGCCTGGCGATCGAGACCAGTTTCGCTTGGTAGCGTTTCCAGATCGGTTCTGCGGCCTGGGCTTGGCCAGCCTGGAGCTTGCTAAGCCAATGGGTAATCGAACCTGGTTCTTGCTGCATCGATGCAACCTGTAAGCGATGAAGAGGTCGGGGCCGAGGTAGTCTGACCTGAAGAAAATTTAATTGTAAGAAAAAATGTCGGCAACGGGAACCGATGCGGATTGCTTTTGCATTTTCAGTAATGCATGGATGTGCTCTCTCATCGTGGGAGTTGTTGGCATTTCAGACCAAGGATGGAAGCAGATTTTTCAAGAAACGAAGGTTTCGAATGAGGGTTGCAAGAAAAAATGACCGTTCTTCCGCACGAAGAGCGAGTTTGGGAGCTTACCTGGCAACGGGAGTTGGCGCAATTGGGCTAGGAACATCCTCCCGCTGGTAGAGGGAGTTTTAGTAATCTTATTCCAGGAAGCACGCTTTTAGCGTTTAACAACGTGTACGGGATGTACACTGGCCTATCGGTACAAGGGGGTCCTGCATCCGGAATTTTAGCAACCACCGGTAATGGTGGTGATGATGTCCCAATTTACGTTGGACCGGGCGTCGCTATAGGCCCATCCAGTGGCGTATTTGAAGACGGGTATTTATCGACCGTTTTCAAAAATTCTCGTAGATCCGTACCCGATTTTGGCCCAAACTCTTTTCTTGGCTTCAGGACTACTACGGGTCAATACGGCTACATCGAAGTCCTTTGGACGGCTTCGACCAACACGTTCAAATTGGTCAGTGCGGCTTATGAGTCGGACGTCGGCGTAGCGATCCAAACACCCGGTGGTGCGCCTGTACCAGAGCCAGCGAGCGGTGCTGTCGTGGCGCTACTCATGGGTGGCACTGCACTGCGTCAATGGCGTAAGAAGCGTCGCGATCAAGAAACTGCCTGTGACGAGAGCTTGGCCTCATAATTTACTACAAATTCCCCAGGGAATCGTGGTTGGGAGGGTCGGAGTTGGTTTCGCCCAAACCAACGCCGATGACGTTTTGATCGTCTGGCGAATCATTGGGGAGCTGAAGTTGGGGGCTCACGACGAGCTTCTTGCCAGGCTCTTCGGCTTGGCGAACTTGGCGCCTTTGCGGTGAGTTTGGGACGCTTTCCGACAGGCTCGCGCCGTTGCGCTAACGCCACGCCATCGTGCGTGAAGCCGAGTCTGAATCAGTCAATCGGTTTTTGCTTTGATGGAACTGTCCATGACCAAGAAAAGACTACTACTTGTCGGTTGGGATTCCGCCGATTGGAAACTAATCCATCCCCTGATGGCCACCGGCAAAATGGCTTATCACCACGGTGTCCCAGGCTTTACCGAAGTCGAGCCTCAATCGGGTGCTATCGTTCCGGTCTCTGCAGCCACGCGCAAATGCAAGACGGTCTGGGAAATCCTGGCCGAGCGGGGACTCAAAAGCCACATTGTCAGTTGGTTTGCGACCCAAGGCGAACGGGACATTCCCGACAAGATGGTCTCAAACATGTATTGCCACGTCCCCGATGTCCCGGCGGATTCTGATCCAGCGAATTGGCCCCCCCTCCACCAGGTACCTACTTTCCTGATGAGCTTGCTGAACTCCTGAACGAAGACCGCATCAGTACCCACGATATCGATCCCGATTATGTGGTTCGACTGTTCGTTCCCAATGCCCCCAAAGTCGATCAGGCGAAAAACCTGCGTTTATGGCAACTTGCAAAACTAGTGACTATGTCCAGGTGCTTGCGAATTGCCAATTCCAATTAAAAATGCTCGAAGAGGCCGATGCGACGATCGATCAGGCTCGTAACCATTTCGGTCGTACCGAAAATGCGGATTCGATCAAAGCTTCGATTGCGATCGAGAAAGCGGATTTCAAAACCGCATTGGATCTATTGCACGGTGTGCAGGACAAGATGCCACAAGAGGTCCAGATACAATGGTTTTTTGGCTCGTTGCTATGCGGCGCTTCGGAGTTGGGACGAAGGCTTAGCGGCGGTTGGACGCGTGCTTGAGGCCGACCCAGACAATGCCCACGCGTATTTGGTCAAGACCCGCATCGAATTGCATCAACAACGAGCCCATGAGGCGATCGATTCGGCGCTGGCAGCGATCGGCTTGCAGTATGGCAACCCGATGGGTCATTTCCTATTGGGAACGACTCTTCTGCAATTGAACAAGTTGCGTGAGGCAGAGAAAGCGCTGCGCAATTGCCATCAGCTAGCGCCTCGATTTCTACCAGCCATGCGCATGCTGGCGCGAATTTATCACCGGCTCGGAGAGTTCGACAAATTCACACAGATCGAGAATCTTAGAACTCAGACAGCCGTGGAGATCCGAGAGTCCCATCATCGTGAGTTGGCAAGGTTGCGATTGCTGGCAGCACAGCGCAAATCCGATCGCGACGCGATGGATCGCGAAAAGCAAGCGCAGTTCGATCGAAAAGAGGCCGAGATCGCAGCCATCGAGCCTCTGGAGATTTTGGTCGTCTCTGGACTACCTCGATCCGGGACGTCGCTCATGATGCAGATGCTAAATGCCGCTGGCATCGAACCGATGACCGATGGCAAGCGGACTGCCGATGACGATAATCCCGAAGGGTATTGGGAGTGGGAAGAGATCAAGCAGTTGCCCAGGAATCCTAGGATCATCGAGCAAACTGCCGGTAAAGTCGTGAAGGTGATTTCGGCGGTTTTGCCGTCTTTGCCAAGACCCCATCGCTACAAGATCATTTACATGGTCAGGCCTACGCAGCAGGTGGTTGATTCCCAGATGGTGATGCTCGATCGTCAGGGTAAAAAGGCCCGATCGGAAAAGCAGCATTTGATCGAGGTGCAGGAATCTCACAGTAGGCAGATACGTCATGTGCTCAGCCAAAGCGACCGTGTGGATTTGCTCGAGGCTGCGTACCCGGATTTGGTGGCCGATCCACAACCGGTCATCGAGCAGATAGACAAACTCCTGGGTAGCCGATTCCAAGCTTCGCCTGCGGTACGTGCCTGCATTAAGCCGAAGCTATTTCGAAATCGCCAACCCTACTTCTAGGTGCTGAATCGTACTGAATCGTTATAAATCCGGCGAATGATTGCTTTCGAATCCCATGCTGCTGACTCAGGTTGCGGCGGTACGGCTGGAATAACTGGATTCAGCCGGCGATCCTTCGGGTTGCTCCCGGTCAGCCAACTCGCCGCCCCCCTGCCTTAATTGCAATATCAACAAGACTAATGGAGAAGCGGGGGGGTGAGAAACTGATTCTCCAAGATTGCGCCGAGTTCGGCTTAGAAATGCGCTGCGATTCACGATATAGTATTGAGAGACGCCAAAACGGACTACGATCTAACTTGGGATGCTAAAACCAGTCTGAAAAATACCGGGGCGTCGTGGACTCGTTCTACAAACGGGACCGAAACGGTTGCCTTAGAATGTATCGAACTCGTCTTCCGCTGGAAGGTTTACTGTCGTGTTGCTGGCTCGCAAAATGCACCTTCATTACGGCCCGATCGCTTTGGCCAGCCTGCTGATTATCAGCGGTGGCGTGTGGCAGTATTCCTTGGGCACCAAAGACAGCCCTGCGACGGGAAGTTCACCGGCAGGATTGGTCGTCGGAAGCATCGCCGCTGGAATCATCCTCTTTGAACTGCTGCTATGGCCAAGGAAGCGATTAAGAAAACATAAACTGGGGCGAACCAAATTTTGGGTCGCTTATCATCTCTGGCTCGGACTCGCCTGCGGCCCCCTAGCCTTCATCCACTCAGGATTTCGCTTTGGGGGTACCTTCACCACCATTCTGATGGCACTTCTAGGGCTGGTGCTCACAAGCGGTGTCTTTGGCTGGGTGATGCAGGTGTTTATCCCACGTTGGATGCTCGGCAACCTCCCCCAGGAAACAATCCCTAGCCAAATCGACGATGTCTCCTTGCTCAGCGCACTGGAAAATCGCCAAATGCTCACCGTTGCGCTGGGCACCAAACCACCCAATACCGGAAAACTCGTCGCTCTCGAGGACCAACTATCCGCTTTGAAATCAGGGCTCTCTGTCTCCTCGATGAAATACGCCGATGCGACACCGGGACTCGACAAGAGCAACGCAATCGTCGTCGGAGCTAGGCAGCGGCGGGATCCGCAACGGGCGAGTTTTGGACAAGACTTGGCCGATGATCTGAATGCAGCAGATCGCATTGAAATATGGAAACAGTACACCCTGGTGATCGAACCTTTCTTGCTGAAAAACATCGTCCCAAACAGCACGAGATCGACAAGCCGCTCGCCGATTGGCAACCTGCAACGTACCCAGGAGTGGTTCAAGAATCTTCAGGCCTCCTGCTCCGACTCCGCCTACCCAATCCTCATAGCCTTGCAGTCAACCGTCGAAGAGCGACTGCAATTCGACGCACAGCGGATGGCACACGCCTGGTTGCATCGCTGGATCGCTTTTCATGCAGGCATCAGCGTTATGCTCGGTGTCCTGCTGATCGTCCATATCATTCAATCCCTTCGCTACATGTAACCGATTGAGGCTCTAGGACCTATTAAGTTATGGCGATCACAGGTAAGCAGCGTTCACGTCGAATCGACCGGAACTACACCTCGTCTCAGGATCCATCGATCCTCTGGAAGAGGTGGTTCGGCTGGGCCGGTCTGATCCTTGGGGGCCTTTACGGTCTTTGGTTGCTTACCCCCTCCGCGGCCAAACAACTCAGTACCGGCACACTCTCAAAAGCCCACCACGCCTGGAACGAAACAGGATGCGACCAATGCCATGCACCATGGAGTCCTATCAACACCACGAGCTTCGCAAGATCCCCTGAGGTCATTGCCGATAACAATCGGCGCTGCAACGACTGCCACAAGATGGCAGACCATTACCCCGGTGCGACGGAACACAGTCTCCTCGCCCTCGAATCGTGTGTTCAATGCCACCACGAGCATTTAGGGATCAACCACAACCTGTTGGACATCGCCGATGAATCCTGCGTCCGCTGCCACGCTGATCTCGCTAAATTCGTCATCGATGCGAATCGACCTCTCTCCAAAGTGACCAGCTTCGACTCAACCAACGGGATCCCTGGACATCCACTCTTCCAAGGGTTAGTCCGTGACCCAGGAACCATCCAATTCAGCCACACCCAACACTTGCGGCCAGGACAAGCCCTGAGACCTGGCGATCTATCCGCCAAAACCTGGGACTCGCTCCCCCTCGCATTCCAAGACCAATACCAAAAACCGAAAAAAGGCTCCGATCCGATTCAATTGACTTGTAGCGATTGCCACGAAAGAGATCATCCCATTGCAGGATTCGAAACGCTCGAGGGTCCGAACGCGACTTCAGCAACCAATTCTCTAGGCCGCCAAACCAACGCGCATGTACTCTACAAGCCGATCGAGTTTAGCAAGCACTGCGAAGCATGCCACCAATTGGATCTACCTCATAAACTCGATTTCAAGGACAAGAACCAGCTTCTGGATATCGTCGCTACAAGCCAACAGCAACGCTTGGCTCGATCCGAGCGTTTGCAAAGCACCTCCAATCCATCCGAATCGTCCGTCGATGAAGAAAACCGACTTCGAATTGCAGGGACGGCTTCGGGCCAAGATCTCATCGGGCTCATTAAACAGAACAACCCGCTGGCAAAGACCGAGATCTTCAAAACCTACGCTTGCTCCAAGTGCCATCAACCGGCCACCGATCTAGCCTTCAATAACAACCTTGAGTCCATCGTCGCCCCAAGCTCCCTGCCCACGCAATGGCTCAAAAAAGCGAGCTTTTCTCACGGTCCACATATCAATATTCAATGCGATGAATGCCACAAAATCAGGCTCGATTCAAACGATTTATCCTTAGGCAACCTTGCAAGCGATGTCCTTATCGATGGAATCCAAGGATGCCAAAAATGCCACATCGTCGATGAAGCGAAACGAAGGGAGGCGCAAGTTGACGGGGTTAAAATCATCGCTCGGGCCGATTGCATCGATTGCCACCGATACCACGATCACGGACCGCAAGGAACGGCAACCGGATCAGGACAAACCGGATTAGGACAAACCGTAACTCAGGGATCCACAGGGACCGCTTCCCCATGAACCAGATTTGGACCCGAGTTATCCTCAGCCTGATTTTCGCTTCGGTTGCCACCCTATCTGTTGCGCGGGCCCAATCCAATTCGATCCATCGAGCCAATCCCGATTTCGCCAATCCCGATTTCTTCGTCAAGCGCGATTGCAACTCATCCAACTGCCACGGAAACACCGTTGAGAACTCTTTTCTATGGAACCAATCTGGCGAAATTTGGTTCCAGCACGATCCCCATGCGAACGCTTATGCCCGGCTTCTGAATGCCGATTCCCAGCGAATCGTCCAAGCCCTCTGGGACCATAACAAATCCTTCCCGAAAACGACCACAGACCCAGCGTTTCGTGAGTTTTTGGAAACGCGCTGTGTGGCTTGCCATGCGAGCGAATTGGCCCCAAAGACCCAACGTATCCAAGGTATCGATTGCCAAGCCTGCCACGGCTCGGCGATCCATTGGGACGACTCCCACTTCTCAAGCTCTTGGAAAACCTTAGGAGCCCGGCGCTTTTACGATCATCCCTCGGCCCAAGGCCGAGTCAATACCGAATCGACTTGGCAACTCGCTCAAGTGTGCGGATCGTGCCATATCGGGCAACTCGGAAGAACCGATAAGGTGCAATTCAACGACCAGCCCCCCATCCCCATGGGCCAACAAGAAGTTTCTCACCAACTGATGGCCGCCGGCCACCCTCCGACCTATTTCGAGTTGAGCAATTTTTTGACCCGTTACCCAAAACACTGGTGGGACAACAAAAATGTTGCCGCACCGACGGCCACGCCAGACGTCGGCCCAAACATCACAACAAACCCCGTGGCCGAATCGCTCGATACTTGGCGGATTGGTAAATTGGTCAATGCGAAACAACGCCTCGAACTCCTTATGAATCGCCTGGGCAAACCCGAATGGCCCGAGTTGACCGAGCATCGATGTACAAGCTGCCACCATCCGATCGACGCAAATCGAAAAACAATCGCTCCTGCAAGTCAACCCTTCGCGGAATGGGATGGATGGTACCTCGAACACATCGATCTGGCCCTTGCTCTGACCCAATTTCCCAATACCCATTCCGCCAGTACCGATTCGACCCGTACCGACTCTCCCTGCGGCCCCATGGGAGAATCCCCGATCCCTTTCTCGCACCCGAGTGTGCAATCCTGGGTTTCGCACTACAAGCCCCTTAAGCAATTGCTTTTGAATCCTCTTGCCAATCATCCAACGGGACAAACGGACGAAATTCGGAAACGCATCGACGCGATGCTCGAGCTTCTTGAACCGATTCTCGAATGCCAATATCCGATCGTTATGCCCGGTCAGATTCCACCGATCCGAGAGGCTTGGAAAAGTAGGATCTGGCCTTCATTTAGCCACGGACCCTCCTGGGAGTCTGCCGTGCAATGGAGACTTGCAAACCAAGCCCTCTGCGAGGTCGAAATCCCCGGTCAAATCATCCTACCCTTCGAACCCCAAAAATGGGATTTTCCCACAACCATGTGGACACGGACTCAGCAGATGCCCTACCAAGCTTCCCGCTTTTTCAATCCAGAAGATTTCAAAAAGCAGCTTCTTGATACCATCGACTCCCTCAAACGATAAACCATGAAATCTCTCGTTGAACGACAAGTGGGAACCCGGATCGCCAAGATGCTCCAAGAAGTGCAGCATCGTCAAGGGTACATCAACGACAACGATATCGCGAGGATCGCCGGTCAAGTCGGTGAACCGTCGCGTGTGATCCAAGACGTGGTGAGCTTCTTCCCACATTACAGCCGGCAAGCTCCCGCCAAGTGCCGCGTCGCCATCTGCCGAGACATGAGCTGCCGTCTCCGAGGCTCGGTCCAAATCGCTCAGCAACTCCAGGAGCTTGCTGACCAAGTTGGCCATGAGAACTTGCACGTTCACGAAGCCTCTTGCCTTGGTCGATGCGACCGTGCACCGGCGATGATCATCGAGGGCTCAAATTCGAATGCGACGGCACATGGCCAATCGCTCTTCGTCGGCCGCAAGGTCGATGAGTACCGCCGAATCATCCAAAGCGTACTCGAAGGAGAGCATCCTCAAGGCGATTCGGATCAAGCCCTTGCACAAGCGACGATGGACCGCTCGGAAATCGATTGCTACCGAAGCGGTACGATCCAACAGAAATACGCGGCGGTGAAGGGCTTTTTGCTAGACCCGAGCAACGACCGCGTAATCCAAGCCCTCAAAAATGCCGGTTTGCTCGGTATGGGGGGAGCCGGCGCTCCTGCTTTTTCTAAATGGGAAGAAGCTCGTACAGCACCTGGTGAGACCAAGTACGTTGTGTGCAACGCCGACGAAAGCGAACCGGGAACCTTTAAAGATCGCGAGATACTCCTTGCCGCTCCCCATTTGGTGATCGAAGGCATGACGATGGCCGCTTTGGTAAGCGGAGCAAAGCAAGGATACATCTATATCAGGCACGAATATCAGGAGCAAATCGATCAGCTACAGGTAGCGATCGAACAAGCCGAGCGGCTCGGAGCGCTGGGATCCAACATATTCCAAAGCGGCCGAACCTTTCGGCTCGAGGTGTTTATCAGTCCAGGTGGTTACGTGTGCGGTGAACAAACCGCGTTGATCGAGGCGCTCGAGGGAAAACGATCGGAACCTCGAAATCGTCCACCTGAATTGCAGACCAACGGACTTTACGACCAACCGACCATTCTCAACAACGTCGAAACCTTTGCATGGGTGCCATCGATTCTTTTGAAAGTACCCTCCGAAGGCAACCTGCTCAAAGAGCAAGCAAAGGATCCATCGGCGACGAATCAAACGCCAGGCCTTTGGTACAAGTATGCAGGTCGCAATCGATCCAAAGGAAGAAGGTACTTCAGCATCAGCGGCGATTTGAATCGCCCCGGAGCCTATGAGGTTCCTTGCGGTATCACACTCGGGGAATTGATCGACGATTACGCCGGCGGGATGAAGGATGGAGTCCCCTTGCTGGCCGTAGCGCTCAGCGGCCCTTCCGGAGGCTTTCTACCTGCCATGCTGCCCGAGAAATCGATTCGTCTGCCGAAACTTACCGATAAAGAAGGGAAGGAAACGGCCGATTTCAAGTATCCCGCGTTATCCAAAACTCCCACCGATATCCGATTGCTACCCCTTGATATCGATGCGTCACGCGAGATCGGATTCATGCTCGGAGCCGGGATCGTCGTTTACGGCGAGACCGCAGATCTGCTCGATCAAGCGATCGCATGTAGCCAGTTTTATCAACGCGAGTCCTGTGGCAAGTGCGTCCCTTGCCGTTTGGGCTCGAGAAAAATCGTCGATATGGCTCAGCAACTTGCAAATACCAAGAGCCCCGAGAGTATCGTTCCGCAGTTCATCGACCACGCGAACCTGCTCTCGCGCATCATGCGCACAACAAGCATCTGCGGGTTGGGACAAGTGGCCAGCGAACCGTTTCGTACCTACCTGCGGTACTTCCACACGAACGACCGATAACCTTCCGAACGAATGTCTTCAAATATGGCTTCAAATCAAGACCTCTTGGATGGCAATGAGTACATCAGCGCCCGTGAGGAAGCGCTCTTTGCTCGCGATGTCGATGGCCAACTGATCCGTAGAGCAGATGCGTCGTTGACCGATTTGGAATTGGATGTTCGCATCACCATCGACGGCCAGGCGATGGTGGTCAAGAAAGCGGTTCCACTCCGAAACTCTCAAGGAGTTGTGTTGGTCAACGATCGAGGTGAGGTCATTCCAAGGCCGACGACGATCTATGATGCGGTGACTCGAATGTATGTGCGAAGCGTCCAGGACATCAATCCCGTGCCTGTACTGTGCCATCGTGAGCACCTTCAACCCGTCGGGGTTTGCCGCGTTTGCATGGTCGAAATCCAAGAGCAACGCAAAAGTGGACGGGTCAAAAAGGACTTGGTCTCTGCGTGCACTTATCATGTCAAAGAGGGGATGGTCATCACCACGTTGGCAAGCACCGAGAGCCCAAAGACGGTCGAGGTCCTCAAGGATTCCGTCGGAGTGATCGTCGAACTGCTCGCATCGGAACACATGAGCCAACAAGATCGCGAAAGCTTGGTCGACTCGCCCAAGCGATACGAACCGAACGAGTTGAAAAAACTCGTCCATCGATTTGTGCCGGACCCAGTCCAATTGCGGTACCCTCCAAGCGAACTCGCAGGCAAAAGGGGCTTGGATCCATCCTCGGAAATCATCTCGGTCGACCACGACGCATGCATTCTGTGCCAGCGTTGCACGCGCGCATGCAACGAAATCAAACACAACGATGTCATGGCCCGTGATGGCAAAGGCTATCCGACGAGAATCGCTTTCGATACCAACCTACCCATGCTCGAAAGCTCCTGCGTTTCCTGCGGCGAATGCGTCATTTCATGCCCTACCGATGCGCTGCAATTTCGACCGCTGGTCATCGAAAAGCAAATTGCAAAACTGTCCGACGATCTGCATCTGGACACCAGCCAAAGCGGCGATCCATCCACGGAAGTTCTTTCCCCCGAACAAATGCTCGACATCCCTATCTTCACCGGGATTCCTTATAAGTTTCTACAGTTCAACGGCGGAGCTTGCGTACGCCGCATCCTGCAACCCGGCGACGTACTATGCAAAGAAGGCGAATACGGTTCGACCGCCTTCTTGATCCAACGCGGAAAATTCGAAATTCAAATCTCTCGATCTCGCAGCAAAGCAGTCAAAAAGCCCGCCGAACGAAAAGGCTTTTTCAATCGCATGCTATCAAGCGGATCCAAGGGGGTCGCCACCCTGGCTACCGGATCGGACACCTCGAATTCCAAGGGTGAAACAAGACTTTTCCGAGGCCCCGAGGACGTCATCCTCGGAGAAATGGCTTGTTTGAATCGAAGCCCACGAAGCGCAACGGTCGTGGCCGTTGAGGAATCCGAGGTCATCGAAATCGGAAGCAACGTCCTGTACATGCTCCAACGCAACAGCGCTAGCCTCAAACTGCTCAACGAAGCTTACCGCCGCCATGCTCTGAACTCGAACCTTAGCCGTACCCCACTGTGTCGCTCGCTAACGCCAGTGGAATTGGATCGACTGGCACAAGCTGTTGAGCTGATCAGTGTCGAACCAGGTCAACCGATCTTCAAAGAAGGGGAACTCGGTGATGAGGTCTACATGATACGACTCGGTTACGTGAAATTTTCCCGTATGCAAGGGATGCGGGATCAGGTCATTACCTACATGGGGCCGCCAAACATCGAAGGAGAAGTCGGGGTGTTTGGGGAAGTGGCTGTTTTATCGAAACTCTACGAGAGCGAATTGGCTGATGAACTGCAAGCCTTGAATTTTGCGCCAGGGATTCGAACCTCAAGCTGCACAGCGTTGGACCACGTCGAGTTGGTTCGGATCCCCGGATCGATTATCCGGGAACTGACCGAAGCAAATTCCGAATTTCGAAAAACGCTACTGGATCGTGCCGAGACGCTCTTGCGCCGCGATGCGACTCGGGATGTCTCCGAGAATACGCTCAAAGCGAATTTCGTCGCGCAAGGGCTCTACAACGCTCAGAGCCTTCTGGTCCTGGACCTTGAATCATGCACCCGTTGCGATGAATGCTCGAAAGCTTGCGCCGATGCTCACGAAGGGCAAACCCGTCTGGTACGCGAAGGACTTCGCTTCGAGAACTTCCTGGTCGCCACAAGCTGTCGCTCTTGTACCGATCCGTACTGCTTAGTCGGTTGCCCGGTCAATGCAATCTTCCGAGAGGGAGACAAGGAGATCGTCATCGAAGACCACTGCATCGGCTGTGGGCAATGCGCCACGAATTGCCCCTATGGCAACATCACCATGTATGGGCATCAAGACGGATATCGCCAAGAGGGAAACCAAAAGATACCCGTTGTACGGCAACGGGCGACTACCTGCGACCAATGCAAAAGCATCGGTGGTACGCCCCGCTGTGTTTATGCTTGCCCTCATGAAGCTGCTTACCGAATGTCAGGCGAGCAACTCACGACGATGGTCTCGGAACGAAACAATTAGAGATCTTTACTCGGTTAATTCCAGGAGCAAAATCTCAGCATGTAGCCCAGGCCCAAAACCGAACACCAACCAATACCCAGCCCTAGGGCCGTAAAGCTCCCGAGTGTTCGAATACAGGATCTCCTCGATGATAAAGAGGATCGTAGGCGAGGACATATTTCCGTAGTTGGCTAATGTTCGACGGGATGCGGAGAGCTTCGTTTCGTCCAGCCCCATCGCCTTATCGACCGAATCGAGAATTCTGGGGCCTCCAGGATGAACAACCCATTGCCGAATATCGTCTGTTGAAATCCCCAGTCCGGCAAGCCAAGCTTCGATAGGCTCTTTAAGCCTCTCCTCGATGCGCGAGGGTACAAGCGACGAGAGGGTCATTTGAAATCCATGATCTCCGATCTTCCAGGTCATCAAATCGGCCGAGTCGGGGATCTTCAATGACAAAGACGAGACGATGCGCAAGTGAACTTGGCCCGGTTGGCGGATGGATGCCGAGGCGTTGGTGACCACGGCCGCTGCCGCTCCATCGGAGAAGAGCGAATTGGCGACAATTTGCTCTGGGTCTTCCGTGTATTGCTGATGGATGCTGCACAGTTCAACCGCTCCTACCAGAACAACCGCTCTTGTGTCGGATTCTGCGATCGCTTGGGCCACTCGCAGACCGTTTACCATCGCATGGCACCCCATAAACCCGATGTGCGATCGCTGAGTCGTCAAGCTCAAACCAAGCGACTCAAACAGAACATGATCGAGCCCTGGGGCACAGAATCCTGTGCACGAAACGGTAATCAAATGCGTGATCGCCGATGCTTCAATTCCTGCTCGTTGAATCGCAGCTTGGCAGGTTTTTGTGAGCAAAGGTCCAGCGTGCGTCGCGTAAACTTCCATGCGTTCGGCAGTGGTCGGGCCAAACGGTGCTTCCGCTGTCGGGGGCTTGTAAAAGGATTGCCGCGCGTCGGGATCGTCTCCCGCAGCACTCAGCAGGACGCTCGCTCGACGCAAAACTCCGGATTTGAGATACAGCTTTGGCAGGACCTTATTCCAGCGTTGGGTCAGGCCTAATCTCTGGATCACCCCAGCGGCGACCTCTTGGTCAATCACCCCCTCGGGAATTCTCGTGCCGGTCCCAAGAATCACCGCTCCGGATTGCCTGTTGATCATCACTGTACCGCCTTTTTCAAAATGCGAGTTCGGAACCCTGGGATCCAATGACAAGCTTGGACTACCCATTGCGAGCGGGTCGGATGCCTCGCTTGCTTGGCGACCCAACGGCATACACGGTGCCGGAATCGCCTCTGCTTTTGGACATAAACTTCCCAGTCCCTAACTGCTTGCGTTTTGGTTCGGGGATCTTGCACAATCCGAACAAGGTTCGGAGCGAGCGTTTCAGCGTTGTCCAACGCCCATGACATCCCCTCGCCTGTAAAAGGCTCGATGTAGCCCAATGCATCTCCGACGAGAAAAATCCCCGGCTTGGCGACGACCTTGGAAGTCCGTGTCAGAAGACTGGTAGCCATCCAATGGCAATCGGCAAAGGATTGTTGTGTCTTGATTCCGCAGTCCCCGAGGATTTCGCAGACCGCTTGGCCGATTCCCCCGGCACTCGATACTCTCTTGGGATCCAAAGCAGCGGCCAAGTCGATGAGTTCCCCATCGGTCAAGCAAATTCCGACGTAGCCATGATGGGACGATAGCATGTGCAGACGGCCGCGATCGCTCTGGAGCATTCGATGCAATTCCGGCTCCGATTCGGCAAGACTCTCAAGCGACACCAGGGATTGGACTCCGATGCGGGAATCAGGAACGATGACCGAAGGCCAATCCCGCTGAAGTCGTAACGCCGAACGGTTCAAACCCGCAGCAATCACCAAACAACGCGCCTGCGCCGCTTTGGGCTTGAATTGGCCCGAGGGATCCGACGGGTGGGAGCCCTCGCTAGATCGAAGCTCAACCTCTAGGCGATCTAGGACCTGGCCATGATCGGCAGGCAACACCGCAGTCGTGTTTTGCAAAAAATCGGCTCCCGATTTGATCGCGCGCCGGACCAAAATCGCATCGAGTGTCGAGCGCCGAATGCTCAAGAGTGATGGGATCGGCCAAATGTGCCCTACGCCTTTGACTTGGACGTGCAGTTCGCTAAGCCTTACCGATCCGGCGGCTCGTAGATCGTGCTCCACTCCTAGTCTTTCCAACGCATCTTGGGCTCGCACATTCAAGCAGCCACCACAAACCTTTTCGCGAGGGAAGGACTTCGACTCGACCAAGAGTACCTTCAAACCCGATTTCGCGGCGAGGATGGCGGTTGCACAACCAGCA
>Ga0315906_10005516_pt1 | contig 15889 bp, 14 predicted proteins | sample LakEriMetagenome_4_FD_203526 | JGI IMG/M metagenome (GOLD analysis project Ga0315906, IMG submission 203526) | Freshwater fungal communities from buoy surface, Lake Erie, Ohio, United States - Buoy 2 MA122 | ecosystem: Environmental > Aquatic > Freshwater > Lake > Lake biofilm | place: USA...
ATCCTTTTGACGGATTGCATGTGAGTAGTGCTTTCGGTTGCAGATTGAATTCATTTAGCTTAAAACGAACGCGAGAGCGCAGCACATCAATGGCTTTCTTTGTGACTTGACTAACCTCGTCCACGTAAAAGTCAGTAAGCTCCAAACCACCGAGCGAATCAAACACCGGGTCCGATGGGTATTGAAACAAATCTTTCAGAATGATTTCGGATTTGTTGAAGAACGTGATTACATTGGTACTACCATTTAACTCATAGTCACGACCGGTACGAAGGTTCATCATGCCTGCAACCTCAAAGAATGTCTTGACGGTTGTCTTTTTGAGCGTGTCAAGTTTGGACCTACCAATTAACCCACGCGAACCAGCGTAATGTAGCCGTCTCATGATCTGCCAAGCGCATCCGGTGAATGACTTACTTCCGCCTGCTGCTCCCCCATACAATACTATTTGTGCAGGGGAGTCAGTTGAAAGTGCTTTGAAGCATTCGATTTGTTTAGGCAGATACGTAATCATGCAAGTGCAAGACGGTTGCTTTCTCTCACCGCTTTTACTTCAGCGTAACTATCTTCAAGTTTTTGGATTTGCGTGACTACTGGTTCGAAGCGATTCATGTCAACGCACATTTGCTTAATTGTGTCAAGGTCTTTGCGTAAGACGTGGTCGTAACAATACGAGTTCATAATTTTGCGGTATGCGTGAATCATGGTTGAGTGGTCTTTACGTGGTGTGAACTTTGCACCGATTTCAGATAGTGGGCAAAGGTGAGCAATACCCATGAATTGAGTTCTCATCAGGAAAATCAGAATGGAGCGAGCGTAAACGAAATTCGCGTGCCGTGTGTAGCTGCTCAAGACGTGATTGCATCCAGTGACTGCGCCAACCATTGCTTCAAATTCAGGCACTACCTTTTCCACAATGTAATCGTCTCCGATTATTTCTGCTACACGCTGACGCGATTCATTGTAGGACATGATTCGGTGCGCTTCATTCATAATTGCTTTGTGCAGGAAGTCTCTGACCTCTTGCTTTAACACGAATGCAGCATCACTAACGGTGCGCATTTCACTTGGTGTCAGGGTGATTAAGGATTTACCCTCGGTGTTGAATACTTTGCTCATGATTATTTGTTTTTGTTAATTAAATTTCGCGCAAAATAGAAACAAGTTTTGCACACAACAAAAAAAAGTGAATGAATGTCTCGAAATCGCGGTCAAAGAAGGACTCCCGATGTGGACGAAATTCGCTTTTACCCTCACAAGAAACCAAACGAACGCGAAGGACTTGGTCAGCGAAGCACTGGTTAAGATACTTGAGAACCAAAGGGATAAAGCCGAAGAACTCGCTTGCGAAAATCGGTTACTTTCATACGTACACCGGGCAATTTACCTCATGGCAATCGATGACTCGTCAAGATATGGAATGAAGTACATGCAGTTCGCCCAAAGGTGGAATGAGAATGACGATGCTTTTGAATACGAACCTGAAAAACCATGGCTGGGTTCTCGACTTGACAATGAACTGCTCGACACATACATTCAAATCATGCCTGAACGCGATGCAATACTTTTGCGTTTATACATGCTGGATGGCTTCGATTACAAGGACTTGAGCGACAAGACTCACATACCAATAAAAAGACTCTACAAATACATAAGCAACGCACTAAAAAAAATCAGAAACGATGTTCACCGTACCACCAGCCATCCGAGACAGTCGAATGAAGACTTGTCAGGAATGTAAGCACTACCGGAAAACCACAATGAGTTGTGGAACTTTGATTGTAGGCGAAAATGTACCTGAAGAAAACGAGTTCAGCTACCGAAAAAAGAAAGTAAGGTTGTGTGGATGCGTGATGCCAGTTAAAACAAAGCTGATGTTCGCCAAGTGTCCATTGAATAAATGGGATAGCTTCAGACTTTCCAAAGAAGAAATTGCAGAACTTCGAGAATTTGTGGGCGGTTTGCCGTTATCTACATTGAGCAGGGAACAAGTGAAAAGATTATACGAGATGAAAAGCAAGTTGACCGGACGGCGCGAGCAACCATCCACATGCGGTTCGTGTGTTGCTTCACTCATAAAAGAATTCAAAAAACAATTAGAACTACTTGACTGATGCCAATACCTACACCAACCAAAGACGAAAAGAAAGATGTGTTCATAGGTCGCTGCATGGCAGATGACAAGATGTTAAGTGAGTATCCTGATGCTGCCCAACGCTATGCGGTATGTCAGGCGCAACTTCGCGGAGTGAATACGTCTGAAGGAGAAGAATAACCAATATAATATTGACTGATATGGAACGTGACGCGAAAGGCAGACTACAAAAAGGGCATGGCGGATTGAAGCCAAAGGGCGCAGTGAGTGAGCGTACTGAAATGTGGAACAAGCTGGGTGAATATGTAGTAACTCAAGGTGCAGAACGTGCAATGCAAGTGCTTGCGCAAATGGAAGATGAGGAGTTCTTAAAGAATTACATGACAATGCTTGAATACTTCAAACCAAAGCAGGCGCGAAACGTACACGCAAGCGATAGCAATAGTCCTGTGATTGTACAAATCCACGGAAACATATGAAGACCTACACCGTCCCTACTTCAGTTGAGGGTATTACCCTGAAGCAATACGTTCAATTCTATACTGCGAAGACCGACATTGAAAAGGTAGCAGCAGCAATCGGAAAGCCAGTAAGCGAAGCGGAGAAACTACAAGTGAGTGCGATTCAGACGATACTTGAACTATTCACCGAAGCATGTCAGACTGGGAGCAGCAGGCATGAACAAACTTTTTTTGATGGGGCGATTCGGCTTGGTTTCATTCCTGACTTGAACATGCTTTCGTTCAAAGAGTATGTCGACATTGACTCCTTCACTACCCTGATCTACAAGCAGCCAGTCGAAGTTGAGAACTACAAATACTTCATTGACTTATTCGCGGTTCTATTCCGCCCGGTGAAAGAAGTCTGGGGCAAGTACTACGAACTTGAGCCATACGATAGTGGCAAGGTTGCGCACTACCGAGATTGCATTGAGCGAATCACGATGGACCGGGTAAACGGTGCTTTGGTTTTTTTTTCGACTATCGCAAACGAACTCATGCAAGATTCGTTGACTTATTTGGAGAATCAAATGAGGACAGCGATGGAGGAAATTCGGGGTTAAATCCGTTATCTAATTACGGGTGGCTTCATGTGCTTGAGAGTATTACCGAGCGCGACTTAACGAAGTGGGACATGATACTTGCAAAACCTGCGTGGGAAGTATTCACGCACATGCAGTACATGAAGGACTATTCCGCAGAACAAAAAAGATTATTTGAACTTTCAAAGCATGGTCACTAACATAAGTTATAACGTAATGATTGACCGCCTGCGAGCTTTCGCGGATGGGCATTATTTGATTAAGAAATTCTCACATGGTCAAATTGACTTGCGCTATCTTGAGAAGGATGCGGATTACTATCCGTGGATGCACGTCATACCCGGCACGATAACACCGCAAGATGGTTTGCGTGAGTATTCTTTTGACATCACGTTTAGCGACCTGACACGCGACAAAGAACACGAAGCCGAATACATACGCGAAGCCATAAGCGACTGCACAAGATTAGCAGAGGATTTGCTCGCTGAAATTAAGAATGGCAATACCTTATTTGACCCACTTGTTCAGAGTGTGGATGGGTCAACCATCACTCCGTTCATTCATGAAGATACACATACGCTAACTGGTGTGACTCTCTCGCTTTCCATTCGCGTGCCGTGGAACTGGTCTGCATGTGACATTCCTGCGGACTATGCACCGGGCGGTTCGGGTTCGGGTGGAAGTGGTGAGGGTGGATGTTGTGTCACGCTTCAGGTCGAAGGGACTGACAACGTAGACCAAACCTTGCTCAATCTTGTGGCAGGCACGAACATGACGATTACTGACAACGGAGATGGGTCAGTTACATTTGATTCAACCGGGGGCGGTGGTGGTGGCGGTGAATTAGTTGCTCTTGAATGGTCTGCGGATCATGTCAGTGCAACTGGGAATGAATATGAAATCGGTGACTTTGTTTGGTACAATGGGAATGTTTATGAGTGCATTGCCACTAATGACTCCATCATACCAACGAACACATCTTATTGGACGTTAGTAGGTGCAGGCAATCGTTTGCGTGAATCGCCAACGGATTGGAATTCTACAAGTGGTGACAATCAAATATTGAATAAACCCACATTTGCAACGGTTGCGACTTCGGGCGATTACAATGACTTATTGAATCTTCCATCCATACCGAGCGGAACAGTTACTTCGGTAGGTCTTACGATGCCTGCTGCATTTAGTGTGAGCGGTTCGCCAGTTACTTCATCGGGAACTTTGGCGGTAAGTGGTGCAGGTACAACTGATCAATACGTGAGAGGTGATGGCACGCTTGCGAATTTCCCAAGTACCGGAGGCGGTGGTGGTCAGCTATTCTATTTCAACGGCAATACGTCACAAGGAACAATAGGGGGCAATACATACTACCAACTCGGAACAACAGCGAACACCGGACCTGCTGCGAATTTCACACGTGCGACAACTGGAGTTATTGCGCGATTCATTACTGACGTAGGTTCACCGAATCACTTGGTTTTACCTTCAGGTGTTTGGACAGTAGATGTTTATTTAAGTGAGACTGGTGGCGGTTCTAATCACGCAGAGATACTTGCGAAACTTTATGTTTACGATGGTTCGACTTTTACGCTTGTAGGCACATCGCCAGTTGAACAAATCACAAACGGAAATGTAGTGGATTTATACACGTTTGCAATATCAGTTCCGAATACTGTAACAACTGCAACGGACCGAATCCACATTGAGTTCGACATTCAGAACACGAATGGCAAGACTGTCACGCTATATACCGAGAATGCGAAAATTGGTGAGGTGCATACAACTTATGCAATCGGCTTGAGTTCGCTTAACGGCTTGACTGCAAACACACAAAATTTTGCGACTGGTTCAAGTGGAACGGACTTCGGGATAAGTAGTGTCGGCAGCACGCACACATTCAATATACCAACGGCAAGCGCAAGCAATCGCGGTTTAATTACATCGAGTGATTATACTGCATTCAGTTCAAACATTTCGCAGCAACGTCTTCAGATATTCGGAGATGCTTCCACGGCAGGCGGTACGACTACGATCAATAGCACAGTCGTGTTGAGTGCTGATGCTTATTATTACAACTTGACTCTTGTGAGTGGCGGTTCGATTGACTTGAATGGATGGCGGTTATTTGTCCAGAATACTTTGGATTTAACCAACGCAGGGGCGAATGCCATCCACAACAACGGAACGACTGGTGCGGTAGGTGTTGGTTTCAATGGTGGGTCGAATGGTGGAACCGGAAACGGAGGTCGAACCGGGAAGGGTCGCACGGTTTATGGTGGATTGCAGAGTGGAGCAGCAGGAACAACTGGTGAATATTTGGGCGGTAATGGTGGAGCAGGCGGTTCAGCTGGTAGCAATGGAGTAGCAGGAATCGCGCCCACTGCATCAACAAGCAACTATTTGAGAATCGGTGGAGCAGGCGGTGCAGGAGGTAAGGGTGGCAATGCTGCTTTCAATGGGGGCAATGGTGGTGCAGCTCAAACAAATGCGACATCTGTTGCTTTGACTGCTGCGACATCAGTGATCCGCATACCACAAGTGTATTCACTTTACACGGTTCAAGGTTTAGTCACACCGCCCACAGTTATTACTAACCACATTCACGGAGGATTGAATGGTGGTGGTGGTGGTGGTGGTTCGTCTTCAGCTTCAGCATCAGGTGTGCAGGGTGGATGCGCTGGCGGTGGGGGTGGAAACACTTTCGTCTTTGCTTATTCGGTGACAGTAGCAAACACTACAAGTACATCAGCCATTGCATCGAATGGGGGCAATGGTGGAACTGGTGCGAATAGTGGAAACAATAACACCGGAGCAGGCGGTGGCGGTGGAGCTGGTGGTGGTGGGTATGTAGTTCTCATCTGCAATTCAATAAGCACTAACGGAATCACTTTCATTTCTGCGAATGGTGGAACTGGTGGAACTGGGGGCAATGCACTTGGAACCGGAATCGGTGGGAATGGTGGATTTGGTGGGAATGGTGGACGAATCACAGTCATCAGAATAAAAGACCAAACCGTCACGCAAGTGGATGGAACTGGTGGAAGCGTAAGCACACCGACAACACCGACAACAATAACTGGTAGTGCTGGTTCATCCGGAGCTACTGCAACTTATACATCATAAACATGAAAGCAAATTTGATATGTGTTAATTGTGGCACGCAAGTAGGAACAATCGATGCACCTGAAATTCAGGAGGGTATTGAATACGGAATCTTGTGTGCTTGTGGCGGTGAAATAAAACGAGTATTGGTCGATGAATAAGCAGCTAAAAGACTTACTCAACATATTCGGCAAGGACGTTGTTGACCGTGCAAAGAGTAATCTGAAGGTAACGCAGCGCATTAAATATCCGAATGGTAAAAGCTACAATCGGAATCGGTATGCGAGTGGTAGGTTATACAACTCGTTAACTTTCAAATCAAGTGTAGCAGGGGGCAAGCCGTTTATAAAGTTCACCACAAAAAGCGAGGAAACCCAGCAATACGCTGACATCGTTGAATTCGGACGTAGGGCAGGCGCGAAACCACCACCGATTGACCCGATAATTGAATGGATGAAACTTCGCAAGATACGTTTGCGCAACTCAAAGAATGAGTTCATAAAATATAGTGACGAAGCGCAACGCAATGCAGCGAAACGAATCGCGTATGCAATAGGTCGCAACGGCACACCGGGAATACTTTACTACACAACTGCGATAGAAGAAATACTTGATGAACGCTCACCTGCATTTTTTCAATACTTGAATGAAGCAATTTCATTCGAATTAGATTTAGACGGACGTAATAAAAACAATCAATAATGGCACTCACACAAGTAGATAAACCATATAGCTATACACGAAAGGGGCAACGCTTATACATCGTTTATACTTCCAATAATAGCGCATACACCGGATTCAAATTCGGCTTTGAATTAACCGAGCTTGCAACCGGGAAAACATATCAGGTATTCATTTCACCAGACCTTCAAGGTCGTGGTGTTTTCGACATGTCACCGCTTGTAAACTTGCGCCATCAGGAAGAACCGATTCCGGGGTTTGAGATTCATGCAGACACATGCTATGAAGTTGACGGCAACGGATTCAAGACGTATGACATTGAGATTACCGAGTGGTGGATTGACAATGATGTATTCACGCGAAACACTTCAGAGGGTAGCGCAACGGACACAATCACAAATATGGTTGTGACGAACTCATACTTTCAGCCATACCAAGGATATAAACCTGATACGATTAGCTTGCCAAACTCATGCAACTATTCGTGGGAAGTGCCTATGAATTTCATTTGGACAACCGACCTTGACACAACTGGATGGTATGCGTATTCAGACCGCTTGACTACAACGAGCAGATGGAACAATAGTGCCAATATTCCATTCACAAATCCGCTTCCGTTTTTGATTTATATAGCTTGTCGGTGGGATGATCTCGGATGCTTAACATTCAGCACATCAACTGCACTCACCGGGAATGAATTAGACCGTGTGGAGTTCTACTTTTATACAAGTGCGAATGTGCTAATTAGTTCACCGCAAGTTTTGTTGAATGCAGACGAACCGCTTGTACATGTCGCAGCGTATCCGGGAAGCATCACAGTTCCTGCGAACTGCGATTATTATTTGGTAGTTCCAAGAAATTCATCTGATGATCGTGCAGGCGCGGTGTACGTTTTCTACAATGAGCAAACGATGGGTAATTGGAATCAGAACTGCAATTACACTCCGGTACGTTTGGCATGGGTGAACAGTCGCGGTGGGTGGGATTATTGGAACTTTCAATTAAAGAGTGAGCGCACGACACAAATTGAGCGCAAGCAATACAACTCGGTGCTGAAGACTGATTTCGATTATGGTTTTGCAGGCGGTGACCAACCTTTTTATGCAGGCACTCGGATGTTGACTGATAGGTCAAATCTGAACACGACATCTTTGCTTGTGACCAGCGACTGGTTAAGTGAGGGTGAGTTCACTTTCCTGCGTTCACTACTTACATCGAATCAAGTTCAGATAATTGAGAACCAAGACTACGAGAATACCGGATGTTATCGCGTGACTCCGGTAAGCATTGAGCAGACTTCTTTTGTTGAGAAGAAAAGCAACGAGGGTAAGCTCCATAATCTTACATTGAACTTGAAATTTTCACAACCTTATTGGGGACTATAATGCAGAACGAAGTACAACTAATAGTTAGGTCAGGCGTGATTTCGCCTACAATGACATTCACTGACATATATACTCAAGCAGGCAGTCCTTCGGATTATTTTGAATCAGGTGCATTGCCATTAGCTGTAAATTATCCGAATGGCAGCAAGGTTGAGTTCTATAATAATAAGAATGCAAGTGTTGAGTTTACCACGTATGTAGTAAGTACGGACGATATCAACGGACGGGTGTACATCAATCCACCATTTGTACTGGCACCGGACCAAAATGATGGCATCGACATTTATGTTTACGCATTCATTGGAACAAATACTTTCCTTGACCTATACCCGAACGAATCCATCTCGCTTTCCTATCAGTTCACGGACTTAAATAACTTTACGCAGATAGGCACATTCTCGCGTGACTTCAGGATTCCTGCAACGAAGCGAAATGTCGAAGCACTTGGACCGCTTTACGATTACAACTTTGTTGACGATGTTCTTTCCTTCAGTCGCAAGTATGAAGCGGAGTTGAGGGTTGACACTATACCAATCAGTCGCGGTTACTTGCGCATAATGGCAGCATACAAGCAGCAGGATTACTTGAGTGATTTTCAAGTGGCATTCTATTCACAAGCACCGAACTTCGTCAAAGAGATAGGTGAAAAGAAGCTCGCGGATATTACCGACCTGACAACAAAGAATGAGAACGTGGTGCTACCGAATGTAACGGTGCAAAACAGTTTCAGGATATGGGGATTGATTGACCGAGCGACTGGCGGTTTGGCATTTAGCGAACAAGGTGAAATAAACACACGCAGAGTCTTTGATGTTGGCGGTTCGCCATTATATGCAGGGGATTTGACTCCATGCGTTCGGGCAGATTATTTGCTCACTGAAATATTCAAGGATGCAGGATATGAACTTGATGCAAGCAATCTATTGACCATCATACAAGATTACTATGTTCCTTGGTGCAATACTGAAAAACTAATTTATGCGCAAGCGGTTAGTGACTTTGATTTCAGAGTTAAGAATAGCACTGCAATAACCAGCACGCAAACAATAGCGAATACTGTATTTCCATTTGATACTGTAGTATTTGATAGTGGTTTGACTTATGATCCAATAACCTACACATACACACCGAATGCGATTGGATATTACAAATTTCGACTAACTACTACTTTGAGCAATGTCAACAAGATGCAAGCGATTGCATTTAAGCTACGAGTAACGGATCCAAGTTCATTCACAACTGATTATTATATACAGCTTTTAGGACATGGCAGTGATGGTGTTTATACTGGTGTGACACCGTCTATTTTTTTAGGAACTGGTTATACATGTCAAGTAATATATCGGCATCAAATAGTTATATCCACTGCACCCGGCACACCGACTATAACCTATGATGCAAACGGAACGTTTTTTGAATTGGAAGATTTACAAATACTTTCAAATGCGGATATTGTTTATCAGTTCAATGCACCGGATGTTAAGCAAATTGACTTCGTTTCTGACATCATCAAGATGCACAATCTCGCAGTTGTGCCTGACTTGAATATTGAAAACAAGTTGAAGTTAGAACCGATGCAGACCTTTATCGGTAGCGGTGCGACACTTGACTGGACAAAGAAACTTGACGTTTCAAAAGATATTGTCATCAAAGGGACTGATGATCTGCGCAAAACAAAATTGACGTTCACCTATTCCGCAGGGCAAGACACTTACTCGAAATTGTTTGTTGACCAAGGCAGGATATACGGAGACTACAAACCTGAACCATACACAACGACAGTCACTCAAATACCCAGTTCATTTGCGACTGGCGAAACATCGGTGAAGCTCGTTGCTCAATCGACTCCTGCCACGCAAGTCAATGGCTCAAATATTATATGCCCAAGATTTTGGACTCAAAGCGGTAGCGAACCACCAAAGTTCGCAGCACCCGGACTGCGCTTTTTATATTATAGCGAGAATGCTGACATCTACATTTATGATGAGGTGAGTGGCTTCGGTGTAACTCAATCCGTGCCAACGCTCACGCACTATTCAAACACAAGCGGATTCAATCCTGACTACAACCATGAGGATTTGAACTGGGCACCGGAAACACCGTTGCATGATTACACCGCGAATCCGTTCGACAACTTGTTTACGCTTTACTGGCGCGATTATTTGGATACGATTTACTCGGATGATGCGCGAATACTTGAAGCGAATTTTGCGCTTGACAACACCGATATCCTATCTCTGAACTTTGCGGATTTTGTATTTGTCAAAGATGCTTACTGGCGAGTGCTTGAGTTGAGTGATTACAAGATGGGTCAGTTTGAAAGCACGCGAGTGAAATTACTCAAGATGAATCCTGGACAAGCTGCACCGCCACGATGTGACTTGAAACCTGATTCGGTGAATCCTGATGGTTCGGTGAACTTTTTGAATTTGGCAGGCAATCCGGTGAGTGCTTCGGAGACATGCTGCCGAGCGTTCAACTACACATGGAGTCAAGACACAAATCTTTGCTATGCACGTCCGAGCGATAGACCTTCAGTCGGTAAACCGAACAATGACACAACTGGTCGCGGTGAAATCGCAGGCATCAATACTATTTCATCAGGCATCAATAACATAAACACCACAAGCAATCTCGATGCAGGCAGTTCAACATTCTCCATGTTTGCGGGAAATGACATCAGGATTGAAGGAACTAATGATAATTTAATTGCAGTCGGTGACACGATCACGCTGAAAGGTGATCAGCGAGGTGCAGCACTCTTTGGAAAATCAGTTGAATCAGTTGTGCCGGGTCTTGTTATTGGTGGTGGATGGACTCAAGATGACCGCACTTATGCCTATAATGGTTCGCAGAGTGCAGGAACTTTCCTGATGTCGAATCAAGGTACATACCCAGCGACACTGAACAACCTTGAATTATTTATTGAAGGCATTGCGAATAAGCGGATTGAGATGGAAGATGAAATGCTTTGGTATATGCGAATGCACATCATGGTTCAACCAACAATCAATCAGTACATCAATGCAACAATAACCGCACAGATGGGAAAAACTGGTGGCATTGCTTTCGCGACTGCACCCATAGTTCAATATCAAGATACAAGTATGGCAGGAAGGACTGTCGCGTTAATCATTGACACTGCAACAAACACAGCGCAACATAGATTGAACATTCAAATTGCAGGTGGCGCATATCCGTTCACCACAAGATTACTTGCAGAAATTAACTACACACAATTCCGATGAGAAACGATATAGGTATGTCTTTGGCTTTATTGAAAGCTGGAATAAAATGCAGGCATGAGGGTTATTCAATAAGTCGCAGGCGCAAAATCGTCAAAACTTCCGTTATCTATTTAGTGCACACTATATTTTGGATATTAATATTATTTAGTATTTATAAATTAATTTTATAATTATGGAGAAAAATGAATTCATTGTCAAACTAAGAATAAATGACGATGGTAATGCTGAAATCATTGATAAAGTAAAAGAACAATTAGATGATGTAAATGAAAAAACGGCTAATCTTGAGAAGACATCTAAAAAAAGTGATTCAGCATTCAAAAAATTAGCAGATGGTATAAAGTCAATAGGAAAAACAACTGGTGTTATCGCTTTAGTTGCTGCTGCATTTAATACAATTAAAAGCGTAATAAGTTCCACACAAGAAGCAACTGATTTTTTTTCTGCTGCATTTGGTACGTTTACTGATATTATTAAAGACGCATTTAATTTTATATTAGATAACGCTGGAAAAATTATTGATTATTTTAAGGGAATTTTTGAAAATCCAGTACAATCGTTAAAAGATTTTGGTAATGCTATTAAAGAAAATCTTATAGAACGATTTAATTCTTTTTTAGATACTCTTGGTTATTTAGCAGAAGGTGTTAAAAATTTATTTACAGGAGAATTTTCCGCTGCCTTAGATTCATTTGGGAAAGCTGGAAAAGAATCTATCGATATACTTACAGGTGTTAACAATACCGTAGATAATGTAACTGAAGCCGTTATACAAGGCGCACAGTCATTTTCCGATTATGTATCAGAAATATATAAGTCAAATGTTCAATTAGTTAATTTACAAAATAATGCAAAACTTACCGCTGCATTATCTGCAAAATTATCCGCTCAATATGAAAGAGAAGCTGAGATACAAAGACAGTTGCGCGATGATACTTCAGAAAGTATTACAAAACGAATTGAAGCAAATGCCAAATTGAGTACAATTATAGATAAACAAGAAGAAATTGAATTGAAGGGAGCTAAAGCGCAATTAGCGGCAGCACAAGCTACATTATCGCATAGTAAAACAATAGAAAATCAGGTAGCCGTAACAGAAGCATTAACCGCAGTTGAAGAAGTAAAAGCAAAAGCAACTTCCCAACGATCCGAACAATTAATAAATCAAATTGCATTAAACAAAGAACTTAATGAGCTTATAAAGACAGAAGCTCAAAGTAAAACAGATTTAGCCATCACATCAGCAAAATTTGCTGCTGATTCAAATAAAAATGAAATTGACAGATTAAAAGCACAGAGAGATGTCTTAGAACAAGAAAAATCTATACAACTCGAAAGATTACAAAATCAAATTGATTCATATAAGGAGGGAACACAAGATAGGTTAAATGCAGAAATTGCATATGCCCAAAAAAAACAAGAACTGGAACAATCATTACAAAATAATGCTATTGCTATTTCTGACGCGGAAACTTTAAGAAATAATGAAATAAATATTTTACGTGCTCAAAATGATTTATCTGGATTTGAAGAAAGACGTGCTTTATTAGAATTGGAATATTCTGAGAAAATAAGGTTAGCTTATAATGATAAAGATAAAATAATTGAAATTGAAAAAGAAAAAGCTGAAAAAATTCGTCAGCTCAATCTTGAATTAAATATGAAGCGTTTGCAAATGGCAAGTGATGTCATTGGTGCTATCGCAGGACTTGATGAAGCATTTAGCAAGAACAACAAGAAAGGCGCACGTGCCGCATTCAATCGTAACAAAGCCTATGGTATCGCACAGGCTGGTATTCAAACAGGACTTGCCGTTACGGCTGCATTAACTGCCGGGGGTAATGCTTTGAAAATAGCAGGTGGTGTGCAATTCATTGAAGCTGGTATTGCGGCAGCTACGGGTATTGCGCAAATAGCAAAAATTGCATCAACAAAATTCAATGAAAACGGCGGCGATGGCGGTGGCGGTGGAAGTACATCAGTGCCAAGTGTAGGCGGTGGAGGTGGCGGAAGTCAACCGAGCGTTCCTGCGTTCAATGCGCTCAATCTTGGACTATTACAAAACAGACCAGACCAAACACCAAAGGCTTATGTACTTGCGCAAGACGTTAGTAGTGCGGTTGAAGCACGCGATAAAGTCAGAGATTTAGCACGAATAAATTAAAATAAAATGGATAAAAAAAGAATAGTAAAATGTGTGATTGACGAGAACGGTAAACTCGGAATCACGGCAATGGGACTTGTTGACGTTCCTGCCATCGAAGAAAATTGGGTTGCACTCTCAAGCGAGAAAGTAAAGTTGTCAAGCGTGGACAAAGAGCGCAGGATGCTATACGGTGCTGCACTCATACCCGAAAAGTTGATTCTTCGCATTGACCAAAACAATGAGGAATATTACATGAAGTTCGAAAAAGAAACAATCGAAACACTTGCACACAACTTCTACAAAAAGAACTTACACCATACCACAAACCTTCAGCATCAATACCCAGTGAGCGGAGTCACTATTGTGGAATCATGGCTCAAAGAAGGTGATAGCGATAAAAGCATCGCACTCGGATTGAGTGATCTACCTGATGGCACATGGTTTATTGGGGCAAAGGTTGACGATGACAACGTATGGGAAGAAGTGAAGTCCGGTGCTATTCGTGGATTCAGCATCGAAGGGATGTTCACTGAACAAGTTGTGGAAATGAATCACGTGAGTGTTGAATCGTTACTGATAAAAGAGATAGAGCGAGTCCTCGCTAACATATAAATTCGCAACGCTTTTTGTTATAAATTGTTTGTTGTTAATTGGTTACTGGGAAACCCTCACAACGGTGGGGGTTTTTTCATTTTCAACTTTTTTTCCACCGAAGTGGGCAAAATCGGAGTTCTTCCGTTATACGCAAAAGAACTTATACAAATGAAATTGAAAGATCAATTACTGGGCATCTTCCAAAAGTTTGGAATTGACCCGAATGCGCACGGTGTGAAGTTCGAATCAGAGGTGAAACTTGAAGCCGAAGCACGTCTTGCTGATGGCAACATGATTTACACAAGTGCCGATGACTTCGGTGTTGGTTCGGATTGCTACATGAAGGACGCAGAAGGAAACGTGTTTCCGGTTGGAGCTGGTGAATATCCGCTTGAAGACGGAAAGATTCTCATCGTTGGTGAGGATGGCAAAATTGCTGAAGTAAAAGAGATGGAAGTTGAAAGTGAAATGAGCAGCGATGACATCATTGCTACAATCAATTCACTATCACAAAAAATCTCTGACCTTCAGAGCGCACTCGATTCAAAGAACGCTGAACTTTCTGCGGTGAGCGAAGAACTTGCAAAAGCGAAGAATGATGCAACAGTCAGTGCAACTGAACTTGCTGCACTGAAGAAAGCTCCAGCAGCTCCATCGGTAAAAGAAAAGAAAGCGACCTTGTCTGCTTCTGCTCCTGCTAAACCATGGGGACAAATGACATACCAAGAGCGTGTAATGGCTCAAATACAAAACATCAAAAAATAATACTATAAAATAAAATGGCTACAACTACTTCATTAACTACAACTTACTCTGGTAAGGTTGCAGGTGGATATATCCGCGCTGCATTTATGTCAAACGAAACACTCGCAGGAATCACTGTAAAAGAGAATGTTGACTACAAGCAGGTCGTAAGACGTTTGGTAGATGACATCACTTTCGCTGATGCTACTTGCGACTTCACTCCAACTGGTGAGATCACTTTGGATGAAAGAATCCTTGAGATTAAGAAGCTTCAAATTCACCGTCAAATCTGCAAGGGTGATCTCGGTGCAGAGAACGGAAGCTTGCTTCACGACTGGGATGCTGGTGACATCCAAAAAGACATCCTGCCTGCTTCATTGACTGATGCTTTGATAGCTACAATCTTGGGCGGTGCTGGTGCAAAGAACGAAGATTTGATTTGGAACGGAGATTCAGCCAACGCTGGTGAGTACGATGGATTCGTTACTCTTATGGCTGCTGATGGAACTGTTATCAAGCCAACTCCTACCACTATCAACTCAAGCAACGTAATTGCTCAAATCGGTGTTTTGGTTGCTGCTTGCCCACAAGGTGTAAAGGGTGCAACTGAAAAGCCAATCATCTACTTGTCACAAGATATATGGGAAGACTACATGATTGCTAACGCTGGTGCAGGAAACGGATGGTACACTTACGGTGGTCCTGAAATGCCGAAGTCTTATTTCGGATATCAGATTCACGTTTGCCCAGGTCTTCCTGCTAACCACATGCTGATGGCTCAAAAGTCAAACTTGTGGTTCGGAACTAACCTTCTTTCTGACTGGAACGAAGTGAAAGTTCTTGACATGACTGACC
>Ga0315906_10005519_pt1 | contig 15887 bp, 8 predicted proteins | sample LakEriMetagenome_4_FD_203526 | JGI IMG/M metagenome (GOLD analysis project Ga0315906, IMG submission 203526) | Freshwater fungal communities from buoy surface, Lake Erie, Ohio, United States - Buoy 2 MA122 | ecosystem: Environmental > Aquatic > Freshwater > Lake > Lake biofilm | place: USA: Lake...
TGATTGTTCAACAAATAACTCCAATCCATGGCCTCTATGAATCCTGTGAACGTATACGCCGAGTCCACACCCAATCCATCAGCACTCAAATTCGTTTCCAGCAGGATGCTTCTTTTTGAAGGTTCCGCCGAATTCCACCATCCCTCTGAAACAACGAATTGTCCTTTGGCTACGGGACTTTTCGCCTTTTCCGGAGTGAAGTCGGTTTTCATTTCTTCCAACTTCATCACCGTGACCAAAGATGGTGATGTAGACTGGTATGAAATCACGAATATCATCAGGGAGTATATCCGAGGTTTTCTGATGGCAGGAGATAAAATCTTCCTCTCTGATCCAAACTCCAACTCACACACCTATCCTACCGGTCCGGCTGCGGCCGCTGAAAAGCTCGAGCTTTCGAAACCAGAGGAGGCCGAGCTGGAGCAACGCATATCACAAATCCTGGAGGAATATGTCAAGCCCGCAGTTGAACAGGATGGAGGCGAAATTCGATTAAGGTCTTTTCAAGACGGGGTCGTCACGGTTAGTCTTAGGGGCTCGTGTAGCGGTTGCCCATCGTCAACCATCACCCTTAAATCTGGAATCGAAAACCTGCTCAAAAGCATGCTTCCCGAAGTGCGGGAGGTTGTGGCTGAAGCCGATTGAAAATCAGATGCTTTTGACTACCTTTGTGGCTCAATAGAATTGTCAATTTGATGAAAAACCCCATCCTTTCTGTTTTTCTTTTTTTCATTTTTTCAGCTACCCAATCCCAGGCGCAAAAAGAGTGGACCCTACAGGAGTGCATTGAACACGCAAGGAAAAACAACATAGTTGTCAGACAAGCGGAAATTTCAGCTGAGTTGGCCGCCGCCAACCGGTTGCAAAGCATTGCCATCATGGCTCCCTCGGTGAATGCAAGTAGTTCGCACCAGCGATCCTATGGAAGAACCGTTGACCTGTTGACCAACACACCAACGGAAAACAATACGCGCTCTTATAATTTTTCAGTATCATCAAACGTCATGCTGTTCAACGGCCTTCGTCTGCAAAACCAGCTGGCCCAAAGCAATTACGAATACCTGCAAAGCCGCGAAAACCTTGCAAAGGTGAGTAACGACATCTCCTTGAATGTTGCGGCTGCATACCTGCAGGTGCTTTTTGCAACCGAGTCAAGGAAGTCGGCTGCCGACCGAGTTGAAGCCGCCAAGGAAACACGCAACCGCACCGCCAAAATGGTTGAGACAGGGCTCATGGCCCAGGGAACACTACTCGATGCGGAAGCGGCATTGGCTTCCGAGGAGTTGGGTTTGGTCAATGCAGATAATGCCATGCAAAGCGCTTACATTTCCCTGACCCAACTATTGGAAATCGACTCCGTAAGTGGATTCCGAACCGCCAACCAACAGGTTGACATACCTGAAAACTCGTCACTATCACTGACTGCTGATGATATTTACAAAGTTGCACTTGGCACACTGCCAGAGGTAAGGGCATCGGCATTCGGTGTGAACAGCGCACAAAAAGGACTATCGTCCGCACGAAGCTCACTATTCCCCTCGTTGAGTCTGTTCAGTTCCATTGGAACCTTTTATAATGAGGGTGGATTTTCATCGTTGCTAGGGGAAATCCCATTCAAGGATCAGGTTGAAAACAATCAGAACAAAAACATCGGACTAAGTTTGTCGATTCCCATCTTCAATGGTTGGTCTACACGGTCGAACATCTCCCGTTCCAAGCTGAATCTTGAGAACGCATTGCTTCAAGACGAATCAACCAAAAAACAGGTTTACAAGAGTGTTGTACAAGCTCACGCGGATGCTGTTGCAGCCGTTAACAGGTACAGCGCTTCGCAAAAAGCATTTGAATCCGCAAAGGAGTCTTACGCTTACGCGAACAGGAAATACGAAGTTGGAATGATCAGCTTTATTGAATTCATCAACATACGCAACAACCGCTCAAGAGCGGAATCTGAACTTATTCAGGCCAAATACGACCTTGTGTTTCGAATCAAAGTCATCGATTTCTATCTCGGAAAACCATTAGCATTTTGATCATTTGACCATGCTCCAGAAAAAAACAAAAAAAATCCTGATCATCGGAACCATCTCCGTGATCCTACTCCTGGTAATCGCCCGCAAAGCGGGATGGATCGGTAGCGAGGAATTGGTAAAGGTGAACACTGCACCGGTCTCTAAGGAAACGATAACCGAAACCGTTACTGCCAGTGGGAAAGTGCAACCCGAAACAGAAGTTAAAATCGCATCGGAGGTATCCGGTGAGGTGGTTGACCTGCTTATCAAGGAAGGCGATGTTGTAAAAAAAGGCGATTTGTTGGCGAAAATCAATCCGGAAATTTATATTTCTGCGTTTGACCGGGTGGCCGCCTCCGTTAACACTTCCAAAGCCAACCTTGAAAACTCCAAGTCCCGATTGAAGCAAGCCGAGTCGCAATTCCTGAAAGCGGAAATGAACTTTAACCGTAACAAAAAACTTTACGAAGACAAGGTCATATCGGACTCCGAGTTTGAAACCATCCGTTCGTCTTATGAAGTTGCGAAAGCGGAGGTTGATGCCGCCCGCCAGAGCATTGCCGCTGCCGAGTTCGGTGTGAGGAGTGCAGAGGCCTCACTTGCTGAATCCAAAGAGAACCTGAACAAGACTTCCATCTTCGCTCCGGTTGATGGCACCATTTCAAAACTCAGCGTAGAACGCGGCGAGCGTATTGTGGGTGCCCAGATGATGGCAGGAACCGAAATTTTAAGACTTGCCAATTTGAATGAGATGGAAGTAAGTGTCGACGTGAGTGAGAGCGATATCATCCGTGTCAATTTGGGCGACACAGCCAAAATCGAAATCGACGCTTACACCAACCGTGTTTTCACGGGAGTGGTAAGCGCAATAGCAAACTCCGCCAACAACTCAGCAACAGCCATTAGCACTGACCAGGTCACTAATTTCCAAGTAAAGGTCCGGATCAATCGTGATTCCTATTCCGATTTGATTCCTGCAGACAAACCCACCTACTCACCGTTCCGTCCCGGAATGTCGGCCGCGGTTGAGATACAAACCAAAAGGGTTTATGATGTCACAGCCGTGCCAATCCAAGCTGTTACCACACGGGATACCGTAAAAAAATCCTCCTCCAAGGAAATCAACAAACCGGAACAAGCCGAAAGCAAATCGATTGCTTCAAGTGAAACCGTACAGGAATGCGTATTCGTTTACACGGATGATGGGACCGTCAAATTACGTCCAGTGAAAACCGGAATACAAGACAATGAGTTCATTCAAATCCTTGAAGGCCTCAAGCCCGAAGAGGTGGTCGTGATTGCACCATACAATGCTGTTTCAAGAACCTTGAAGGACGGCGACAAAGTCAATTCCGTTCCCAAGGAGGAGCTTTTCAAAAAAGAATAATCGGATTGGCTCTTATCCTGCAAATAGAAACGGCAACAGATATTTGTTCCGTGTCCATTTCGAATAATGGAACCACGATGGTGGTTGAGACCAACGATGGTGTCAAAAACCACTCCAGTGTTCTGATGCCCTTGATTGACTCGTGTATCAAAAGTTCTGGCGTTTCATTACATGATCTGGATGCTGTTGCAGTTAGCAAAGGCCCTGGTTCCTTTACAGGTTTGCGAATCGGTATCGCCACGGCAAAAGGAATTTGTTTTGCCATCGACAAACCGCTGATTGCCATTAACACGTTGCAATCCATGGCGAACCTGTTTAACCACCAAAACAACCTACAAGGAACCCTGTTTTGTCCCATGATTGATGCAAGGCGCAAAGAAGTATACACGGCCATATTCGATCAGCATTTGGATGAAATTCTTGAAACCAACGCTCTGGTCTTAAATGAAGACAGCTTTCATGAGTGGACGGCGAATAAATCGATTGCATTTTTCGGAGACGGGGCTTGCAAATGCGAAAATATCATCAAAAAAAGCGATAAAAACCTGTTTTTCAATGATTTCAGGGTATCAGCGGAGGGAATGAACACTTTGTGTTCAGATAGGTTTACACAAAACAGATTTGAGTCATTAAGTTATTTTGAGCCACTCTATCTTAAGGACTTTTATACACCAACGAAAAGAGCTTAAATTCCTGTTTTACTGATACTTGCATTGCATCAAAAGGTCTGTTTACATTGTGGACGGCTTCAATAGGTGGTAAATCCGATAGGGTTTCCCCTGAAAATCACTCATTTTGATAACAAAATCTGTTGATTTCCGTATCAGTAATTGTTATTTTTGATGTACCCGTTTTTATTCTGAAAACTCTCATGAGAAAACCTTTACTTCTAATTTTCCTTTTGTCGATTTTTCAAACAGGGACGTTTGCTCAGTTGACCTTGACTCCGGCCACACCCGCTCAAATGGTTGCAAACCTATTGGGGCCCGGTGTTACAGCCACCAACATCACCTACACCGGATCAACCGCAGCACGTGCAACATTCACATGTGGCGGTACTTGCAGTCTTGGTTTCCCCGCCGGAATCATGCTCTCCTCAGGAGCCGCTTCAGGTCCAACCTCCCCCGCAAGCCATTTCGCCAGTACGAGCCACAACCTACCCGGCGATCCTCAATTGGATGCCATTGTACCTAGCGGACTACCAACACGCGATGCTGCCATCCTGGAATTCGACTTCAGTGTGGCCTCCGATTCCGTAAAATTTGAGTTCATCTTCGGTTCTGAGGAATACAACGATTATGTGAACACCAACTTCAACGATGTATTCGCTTTCTTCATCAGCGGACCCGGTATCACAGGTGCCCAAAACATGGCGCTGATACCTACCACCACCACCGGAAACAGCATCGTATCGATCAACAACGTAAACAACGGGGGACCTTATCCTGGTACCGCATCAGGGCCTTGTACCAATTGCCAGTATTATGTAGACAATGTCAATGGTTCCAACTTTTTCCTCGACGGGCACACAGTCGGTTTGATGGCCAAGGCGCGTGTTCGTCCATGCGAAACCTACCACATGAAAATCGCAATCGCAGACGTATCCGACTGGGTTTTCGATTCAGCTGTGTTTTTGAAAGCACAAAGCTTCAGTTCGCTCGGACAAATCTCCATCTCGGCAAACGGTGTTGGATACAACAGCAATGCAACCGTTTATGCTTGTCAAGGTGACAGCGTTAACCTCTCCTTGAGTCCTGCCAACAATTATAATTGGAACACAGGCGCCACCACCCAATCGATTTGGGTGACTCAACCAGCAGGATCGAACAGCGCAAGCTTCTCTGCATTCACATTCATGCCTCCTTCATGCTTCGCGTTCACCACCAACATCAATGTGATATGGACGACTCCAACGGCGACCATCACGCCTTCAGGCTCATTGAGTCTTTGTCCAGGAGGGAATGTAACACTCACCGCCAACCAAGGTCAATCTTATCTTTGGAGCAACGGAGCCACTTCGCAAAGCATCACCGTTAGCAGTGCAGGAACCTACACCGTTACCGTAAACAATGGCCCCAATTGCTCAGCCACTTCAACTCCTGTCAATGTCACTGTGGGCGGCGCAACTGCCTCCATCAATGGCGTGCTCAGTCTATGTAACGGCGCCAGCACAACACTTACAGCCACCCCTGGAACGGCCTACTTGTGGAGTAACGGAGCCACAACACAAAGCATAAATGTGACCAATGCCGGCAATTACACAGTAACCGTTACTGCCAATGGTGGATGCACAGCCAGTGCCACGGCAAATGTTCTTGTAAATGCAAATCCCGCACCAACCATCACAGGAACCTTTGCGGTCTGTCAAGGAAGCGCGGCCACTCTGAATGCCCCTGCTGGATTTTCTTCTTACCTGTGGAACAATGGAGCTACCAGCGCCTCCATCAATCCAACCACTGCTGGCACCTACACCGTTACCGTTACAGGCACCGGCGGTTGTACCGGATCTACTTCACAAGCCGTTACCATCAATGCAAATCCTACACCTACCATAGCTGGAACCTTTGCGGTGTGTCAAGGCGCTTCTGCAACACTCAATGCTCCGATTGGTCAGGCATCATACCTATGGAGCAATGGAGCTACCACTCCATCCATCAATCCTTCCATTGCGGGAACGTACACCGTTACCGTAACCACTGCGAATGGTTGCACAGGTAGCGCCTCGCAAGCAGTCACCATCAACGCGAATCCGGTGCCAACCATTGCCGGCACTTTCAGTGCCTGTCAGGGTGCGGCAACTACGCTCACCGCCTCCCCTTCGGGCGCCGCATCATATTTGTGGAGCAATGGTGCCACATCTGCCACCATCAACCCCACCACAGCAGGTAACTATACCGTAACGGTTACATTGGCTGGAGGTTGCTCTGGATCCTCGTCTCAAGCCGTAACCATCAACCCCAACCCCACACCATCCATCACAGGAACATTCACTGCCTGTTCCGGGAGTGCGACAACGCTCAATGGACCGGCAGGCATGTCATCTTACTCCTGGAGCAACGGGGCGACCTCTTCAACCATCAACCCAACCACTGCAGGTACTTACACCCTTACAGTTACAGATGGCAATGGATGTGTAGGCAACACCTCGCAAGCTGTTACCATCAATGCCAATCCAACCCCTGCAATCAGCGGTACGTTCACCGTTTGTCAAGGAACATCCGCATCATTAACCGCAACACCCATTGCCACCACATATGCTTGGAGCAATGGTGCAACAACGGCCAGCATAAACCCAACTGTGGCCGGAACCTACACCGTTACGGTTACCAATGCCAACGGATGTACCGGAAGTGTCTCTCAAGCCGTAGTGGTTAATGCAAACCCGGTTCCTTTCATTACAGGCACATTCGCTGTGTGCTCCGGAAATTCAGCCACATTAAATGGACCTATTGGTGTAACCACATATGCTTGGAGCAATGGTGCCAGTACACAATCCATCAGCCCTACCACTGCGGGCACGTATACGCTGACCGTTACAAATGCTAATGGATGCACCGGTACAACTTCGCAAGCGGTCACCATCAATTCAAACCCCACCCCTGTCATTACCGGCAGCTTTGTTGCTTGTCAAGGCAACACCACCACGTTGAATGCAACTGCCGGATTGTCGAGCTACAGCTGGAGCAACGGAGCAACCACCGCAACCATCAACCCTTCTTCATCAGGAACCTACACGGTTACTGTAACCAATGCGAGCGGATGTACCGGCACCACATCTCAACTGGTCACCATCAATCCAAATCCTGCACCAACCATCACCGGTACATTCACGGTATGTCAAGGATCGACGGCATCCTTTAATGCCACACCTGGTTTAAGTGGTTATTTGTGGAGCAATGGTGCCACGTCGGCCACCATCAATCCCGCAGCCACCGGCACCTACACGGTTACTGTAACCGACATCAATGGATGTACAGGCGTAACTTCACAAGCGGCCATCATCAATCCCAATCCAACACCCATCATCAGCGGAACTTTTGCCGTCTGCTCAGGAAATGCTGCAACACTCAACGGCCCTGTTGGGATGTCTATTTACTCGTGGAGTAATGGTGCAAGTTCACCCAGTATTAATCCAAGCACGGGAGGCACCTATTCCTTGACCGTTACTGACATAAACGGCTGCATAGGATCCACATCCCAATTAGTCACAATCAACAGCAACCCGGTCCCAGTAATTACCGGATCATTCATCGCGTGTCAAGGAAGTGCAACCACCTTGAATGCCTCATCCGGTTTAAGCTCCTACAGCTGGAGCAATGGTGCCAGCACTGCAACCATCAATCCAACCGTTGCGGGCGCTTACACCGTTACCGTCACCGATGTCAACGGTTGTACAGGTACCACCTCTCAGATTGTCACCATCAATGCCAATCCCGTTCCAGCGATTACAGGTACTTTCACCGTTTGTCAAGGCACAAATGCAACGCTTAACGCAACAACAGGACTCGCATCCTACCAGTGGAGCAACGGCTCGACTTCTGCCACCATCAACCCATCGGCAAGCGGAAACTATACAGTTACTGTAACCAACAGCAATGGTTGTACCGGATTCACTTCACAGGCCGTGGTCATCAATCCAAATCCCACTCCTGTCATCTCTGGCACATTCGCTGTGTGTGCAGGCAGTGCTGCTACATTGAACGCTCCTGCAGGACTGGCCTCCTATTCGTGGAGCAATGGCGCCTCTTCGGCAAGCATCAATCCTTCCACTGCAGGAACATTCACCGTTACCGTCACTGATGCCAATGGTTGCGTTGGAACCACTTCACAGGTGGTAACCATCAACAGTAATCCGGTTCCCACCATCAGTGGAACATTCGTGGCTTGTCAGGGTAACACTACCACACTTAACGCTCCCATAGGTTTCACATACTCCTGGAGCAGCGGCGCAACAACGAGTACGATCAATCCAGGCACTGCTGGACTTTACACCGTTACCGTCACCGATGCCAATGGATGTACAGGATCTGTATCACAACTGGTCACCATCAATGCCAATCCGACCCCATCCATCAGCGGAACATTCGCAGCTTGCCAAGGATTCAGTGCATCGCTTAACGCAACTCCAGGATTGGTTTCCTATTTATGGAGCGATGGAACCAGTGCTGCATCCATCAACCCAAATTCGGGTGGGTTGTATACCGTAACAGTTACTGATGCCAACGGATGTTTTGGAAGCTCCTCACAGTTGGTCACCATTAATGCCAATCCCGCTCCAGTAATTGCTGGAAACAATGTGATTTGCGACGGAACATCCACCTCCTTCGATGCAGGAAATTATGCTTCCTATATCTGGTCAAACGGATCAACCGGTTCCACCATTAATCCCACCATTGCTGGAACCTACACGGTTACCGTAACCGACATCAATGGATGTATTGGAACCGCCTCACAAACACTCAGCGTGAATCCGCTTCCAACTGCAACGATTGCTGGAAACAATGTGATTTGTTTCGGCGAGAACAGCGATTTCAATGTCGTATTCACAGGCGCCGCTCCCTTCTCTTTCGTTTGGAGCAACGGAGTTGCCAATTCCGCCCCAGTCGTATCAAATACCAATTCAACCTCAGTGAATGTGACGCCTGGATCAACAACCAGCTATTCGCTGATTTCTGTTTCAGACGCCAACTGTCCTGGAAATGTAAGTGGCGCCGCGACAATCACTGTGAATCCTTTACCGCTTCCATTGATAACCGGCGATCTTTCCATCTGCGATGGCGAAACGACAACATTGTCGGCCACCCCTGGCTATGTATCTTACGCATGGTCGAACACCAGCTCAGCAACCTCCATTACGACTGGAACAGGAGGGCCATACACGGTTATTGTCATTGATAACAACGGTTGTGAGGGAACTTCTCCTGCAGCCAATCTGGTTGTTAACATGGTCCCGGTGGTATCGTTCGTTGCCGACACCGTTATCACTTGTGAAGAACAAAAAGGCGTGTTCACCAATACATCCACTTATGATCCAGGATCTTCATTTGCCTGGACCTTTGGTGACGGTGGCAGTTCAACTGCAACCAATCCATCACATCTTTACGCTAACCAAGGATTATATCCGATTTCGTTGACCATTACAACACCTGCAGGATGCGTGTCATCTGCAAACGGAAGCATCGAGATCGTATACTTCCCATTGCCTGTTGCCGATTTCGTCACATCACCTGAGATCAACGGCATTTTCAATGGCAAGGTGGAGTTTGTTGACCGTTCTGACTTTGCCGTTAGCTGGCGCTGGGATTTTGGAGACGGCTTCTATGCCACTACACAAAACGCCGAGCATTATTTCAATGAGGTGGGTGATTTCAATGTGCGACTCACCATCACCAACCTTGCCGGATGCGAAGACACCCATAGTGAAGTCATCACCATCATCCCGTATTTCGTTCCAAACGCATTTACGCCTAACGGGGATGGTGTCAATGACAACTTCTTCTTCTCAGGATATGATTTGGATGTGGCTTCCTATGAGATGAAAATATTTGACCGTTGGGGGCATTTGATGTTCTTGGGAGAAAATTCCCTCGATGTTTGGAAGGGCGATGGTCCTGACGGAAAAGATGCGCCTCAGGGAACTTATGCCTACCGAATCATAGTGAAAACCATGGGAGGCAAGGAACATGTCTTCAACGGCGCAGTTAATCTGATACGCTGATTTTACACTCATTGATTTTTCAAGGGCCGCCTAAAGCGGCCCTTTTCAATTTTAAAACGGACGGATAAAGGTCCCATCACCCAACTCCTGTTCCAAAGCCCGGTACAGAACATCCAGATCCTCGGCTGAATTGAAGGCCTGAACCGAATAGCGTACAAAAACCCGTTCGCCCTGTCTTGTAATCGGTATCTCGATTCGATGATGATTAAAAAGTCTTTTTTGCAGTCCCATGGGGTTGGAAGAGCGGACAGGTATGGAAAACATTTGTCCCAAAAACTCTTCATTGACCGGAGCAATTGGCATGCATCCCATCAATTCACAAAAGCGCATTGCATTTTGCTGTACAAGTTGTCTGCATGAACTAGAGACATTCTGCCAATGATGTTCATCCATGTACCGGATGGCTGCAGGAATGGTCAAGTAAGCAGAAAAGTCACGTGTCCCATTGAATTGATGATGGTCAAAAAACAATGAGCCGGAAGGATTTTCGCTTTTGTATCCCCAGCTGATCACAATCGGATCCAATGATTCTTGAAATTCCTTTTTTGCAAAGAGGAAAGAAGATCCTTTGGGAGCCATCATCCATTTGTGACAAGCACCGGTGTAAAAATCCGCATCCAGGTTTCCAATGCTTAACGGTGCGTGTGCAGGAACGTGTGCGCCATCCACAATCGTGATCAGTCCACGCTTCCGCGCCTCCCTGCAGATGGCCTCAACGGGCAACTTCAATGCAGTGGCACTGGTAATATGACTGATGAAGACAGCCCGTGTCTTATCGGTGTAACCCTTCCAAAAAGATTTCAAAAAATGCTCCTCGGATTGGATAGGAAGCTCGATTTGCTGCCGTACGTAACTAGCCCCTGAACGGCTGCAGTAATAATCCCAAGTCCGATCCATTGCTCCATATTCAAGGTCGGTTGACAACACTTCATCACCAGGATTGAGTTTCAGGTTTTCAGCAACAATATTGATGGCATAGGTTGGATTGGGGACATACACCAGATCGTTAGGGTCACAATCTATGAATGCTGCCAATGCTGCAAGTGAATTGCGAATCCGTTCATGGCCATCGAAGGCGATGAATTGCACGGGCTCCCGTTCCAATAAAAGTTGCCATTGTTGATAATCGGCAAAAACTGGCTTGGGACAAGCCCCAAAGGACCCGAAATTCAGGAAGGTTTTTTCGGGGTCTATCAAAAACTGCTCTCTGAAGTATGAATGATTATGCATTAGATATATTGTTTTTCTTAAGTGTTCGTCTCATGAAATGGTAAAGTGGATATCCCAGAATGAATAAAGCCATGCCTACGGCATAAATCCGCGGATCGGCATACATTACGCTGAAGCTTACTGCACCGTAAACCAAAATGAAAACCAAGGGCAGCCAAGGATATCCCCATATACGGTATCCTTGTTCAATTATTCCTGCATCCCTTTCCCGTTTTCGCATAATGAAGATAGCAGCTGCGGCGGCCAGAATGCTGATACTGTCGAAAAACATAATGAAACCGAGAATGCGTTCGAAAGATGATAAGAAGAACAGTACCACAACTATCACGACACAGAAAAATGTAACACCATATTCCTGGACTTGGGTCTTGGGATTTACCTTGCCGAAAACGGAAGGCATTACACCATCATGTGCCATGGCATGATAAACCCTTGGATTGCTCATCAGTGAAACGTTCACATAAGCCATCACCGAAAGAAACATCAAAACGGAAACCACATCGTGGGCGTATCCACCAAAAGCCGCCCCAATCACATCAGCAGCCAATGTTGATGAATTCTTCAATTTTTCGAAACCAATCACCTCCGTATAGGCATAGTTGGCAGCCAGGTAAGCTATCAACACGATTGTAATGCCCGTGAGAACTGCCCTTGGTATGTTTCTATGTGGATTAATCACATCTCCTCCGAAATTCATGGTTTGCTGGTATCCTCCATACGTAAAGAAAACAGGGATGAAGCACAGCACAAAGGCCGACCATGGGGAAGCCTCATCTTGTTCCATGGGCAATCCTGTTTCCGCAACGAGTTGGGCAGGCGCAAAACCCACAACGGCGATCATGATGATCAAAAAGATCAAGAACAGCTTGAAGACCATCAAGCCATTCAAGGTTTTAGCACTCAGACGAAAACCCGACATGTTCACCACATATAAAATCACTATCGCTGTGATGGATATCAATTGCACCCCTGATTCGCCCCAGGATGGCAAAAACAAAGGAGCCAGATACTCAGAGCCCATGATGGCTACCGCAGCAGTGGAAACCGCGTTGCTGATTACGATGATCCAATTGACCATGAAGGCAAATGCAGGATGGTAACATCTTGAGAAGATGCCATAAAACCCGCCTGCAGCTGGATGACGAACACCGATTTCGGCAAACGTCATCGCACCAATAAAGCTCACAATGGCCCCGACAATCCATGCGGCGAAAAATACCTCTACTGTCCCTGCTTTTGAGGCAACCTCAACAGGTGTGCGGAAAATACCCATTCCGATGACCAGTCCGACCACAATCATGGTCAGATCATAATGGTTGAGCTTGGGCTTGATTTCCATGGACTAATCGAAGCGAAAATTACCAAACAAAGGTTCAAATACCAATGCTCCGTAAATTGGCTAAAAAACTATATTTGTGCATCAGCTGAAAAATCATGAAAAAAACGATAGTACTCATCATTCTGGCGTTCGCCACCACAAACATGTTTGGACAATTCCTGCAAGGGGTAAGCATAACCCCTCAGAACCCTGACAGTAATGACAGCATACGGGTGATTGCGACAGGATTTCTACCAAGCTCGGGGTGCAACGACAAAACCATCACCATCTCCCAACAGGGAAGTCAAATCAACATCGATGCCTTACACTGCATGGGTTTACTGACTACCATTTGCAATGTAAGCGACACGGTTTTTTTACCTCCGTTGCCTGCAGGAACGTACACATTGAATTTCACCTTGGCGGGAGGATTTTTACCGGCCCCATGTGTGGCCTCCGGTCAATCAGCAAGTAATACCATCAGTTTTAATGTATCATCGGCCGGTCAGCCCGCCAACGATAATGCTTTGGATTTTGACGGAGTGGATGATTTTGTTTCCGTTCCCAATGCCTCTAATCTGATTGCCGGAAGCGGCAACATATCCATGAGCATGTGGGTTTACCCCAAGAACACATTTCCCTCCTATCCCGACTTTGATGGATTCGGCGGTTTTAGGGATGACTTTGCAGGCGACTTTTACTTGCTTCAGTTGAACGGAACGGATGTGGAAGCCCGTTTACGCAACAGCACCGGCACACCCTATACGATGGTTTATTCAGGGCTTCAATTGAACACCTGGCAACACTTCGTTTTAACGTACGATGGATCCACCCTGGTACTGTACCATAACGGCACACAAGTGATTTCAACTCCCGCCAATGGAGTAATATCCAACACCGTCAATCCTTTTTACATTGGAAAAGCGCCATTCACGAATGCACCATTCAACTTGAACGGAAAGGTTGATGAAATTTCCCTTTGGAGCAAAACCTTATCCCAACAGGAAATCGATTGCATCTATACATCAGGCATCAACCCAACATCCACCAATCTACAGTTGTATTACAAATGCAATCAGGGTATCGCAGGCGGTAATAACACTTCTGTTGCAAGCTTAACTGATGCCACAGGTCATATCAACGGACTATTCGACAGTATGACGCTCAACGGAAACACTTCGAATTTTGTTCAAGGGGTTACAACCAGTTCCACCACTATTAACGCGGTACTGTGTCCGGGAACGAGCTATCAGTTCGGTGGACAAACCATCACCACAGCAGGAACCTACTTTGAAACCTTCACGGGATCATCAGGGTGCGACTCCATTGTGCAGCTGATCTTAACCTCTCCTACGTTTAACCTAGCTGTCAGCCAATCAGGCGCAACGCTGATCTCACAACAACCCAATGGACCCTACCAGTGGATAAACTGTACTACAGGAACCCCGGTTGCAGGCGCAACCGGACAGTTTTTCACGGCGACGGCAAATGGTCAATATGCGGTAGTGCTATCGCAAGGTGGATGCAACGACACATCCGTATGTGTTACCGTAACTGGAATCAACACTGGATTGTGGGAACACATCGAACAAAACATCTCCGTCAATCCCATGCCTTTCGATGATCAACTGACCATCACTTTGCAGCCAGGACCACCTACCAAATTATACATCAGCGACCTTTCAGGTAGAATCGTCTTGAATGAACTCGAACTCAGTGGCGGCGAATCAAGATCTGTTTCAACCGAGCAGATTGCCAGTGGTGTTTATCTGTTGCAATCCGCTGACGGCAGGATACGAATGAAGCTTATCCGCCGATAGCAAGGGTATCTATCAGTCAGGTGCTACCATCATTGATTCAACAAGTAACGTTTGATGAATTCAACGGTGGCGTAAAACTGGAAGTCCACATTGTTCTTTTTACGGAATCCATGACCTTCGTCTTTGGCTTCGAGATACCAAACCGTTTTACCTGCGTTGTTCAATGTATTGAACATCTGTTCAGCTTCCGTGCGGGGAACTCGAGGATCGTTACCACCTTGGACGATGAACAGTGGCTTGGTGATGGATGCAGCGTTGTTGTTGGGTGATATCTTTTCCTGAAAGGCATTCATCTTAGGGTCGCGCTCATCACCGTACTCCACACGACGCAAATCACGGCGATAGTCCTCCGTATTTTTCAAGAACGTGACAAAATTGGATATGCCTACAACGTCTATCGCGCATCGTATCTTATCGGCGTACATAACTGAAACAGCAAGGGACATGTAGCCTCCGTAACTTCCTCCTGTAACCATTATACGATCCTTGTCAAGATCCGGCTGCGTCGCAATCCAGTCTATTAGGGCACCGATGTCCTTAACTGAATTCTCCCTCAAAAAACCGTTATCAAGTGTAACGAACTTCTTTCCGTATCCGGTTGAGCCCCTTACATTCGGATAGATGATTGCGATGCCGAGTTCTTCCAAAAAGTAATTGCTTCTTCCTTGGAAACCGGGACGTGATTGTGCCTCAGGACCACCATGTATATTGATGATCACAGGCCGCTTTCCAGTGAACTTGGAATTAGGACGGTAAAGGAATCCGGAGATCTCCAACCCATCAAAACTCTTCCAACGGATCAGCTCCTCATCCCTCAAATTATTCGCCACGATTCCTCCCAACTCACTTTCAGTCCATCGCTCCACCTTGAATGTTTCAAAAGAATAAGTATAAATATCGGAGTTGTTGCTGGCTGAAGAGAATCCAAAAACAAAATCCTCGCTCTTCGGCCTCCAAGACGCCCCACCGATTTGACCTTTTGGCAAGGCCGTTATGGGCTGCCATGTGAGGTTGGTTGTTTCAAGAACATAAACCTTACCCAGGCCATCCTCATTAGTTGTGAAAAGCATGCGGGTGCCATCATCCTTCAAATCGTATCCGGCAACATCCCACTTGATGTCGCTTGTAATGTATCGGATATCCGACCCATCGGCATTCATCCGCGCCAAGCGCCTGAAATCACTTCCAAAATCCGTGATGAAGAAGATGTGCTTACCATCCATGCTGTATCTAGCCGATCCATTCACCACTTTTTCCTTCTTTGACAAAGGCCCTATCTCCACTTTCGTTTTTGTGGCCATGTCATAGATGTACAAATGACTTTCATTCACGGAAAGGCCTTCGGACACTAACATTTTTGATTCGTCTGCTGACCAATCATTGATGTTCCAGCCACCACCCT
>Ga0315906_10005524_pt1 | contig 15880 bp, 3 predicted proteins | sample LakEriMetagenome_4_FD_203526 | JGI IMG/M metagenome (GOLD analysis project Ga0315906, IMG submission 203526) | Freshwater fungal communities from buoy surface, Lake Erie, Ohio, United States - Buoy 2 MA122 | ecosystem: Environmental > Aquatic > Freshwater > Lake > Lake biofilm | place: USA: Lake...
TTTTTAGTAATCTTATATGTATATTTTTTTAATGCTCTAAATGAAGTAATTTCTTCTCCATTTTTATTATAGTATTTATACTTTTTATCATTAGAGTCATATATTGCAGTAATACTATCGGTTACTTTAAAACTTAATCCTGCAGTTGCTTTAAGCTTATCAAAGTCTGATTTTAATTGAGCAAGCCTTTCTGCTTTTGCTTTTTTTCTACGTTCTTTGATTTCTTGTTTTCTTTTTTCTTTCTCTTGCTCTTTTGTCAGTATAACAACTTCTTCTTTAACTTCTTGTCTTTCTATAGTTGTAGATTTTATAAGTTCTTCTTGTCTTTTTTTCTCTTCTTGTTCTTTTATATATTGATCTTTTTCTTTTATATCTTGAGTAGGATTATATATAACAAGCCTATTTTTTGGTCTTGATACTGCAGTATACATCATTCTATTAGTTTGCTCTACACCACCTGGAAATGACATTATATCATCTTCTATTACATATGCAGTATTATATGTGCTTCCTTGTACTTTATGTGCAGTTATAGCATAACCATATCCAATATCAACAACTTTTTCTTTAAAATTAAAATAATCTTTCCATGCTTGTTGATACTCATAAGTTCCCTTTTGATATTTTTTTGCAATTTGTGCTAGTTTTTTATATGCTGCCTGAAAACCTTTTCTGTCACTTGGATTAATTGTTTCAAATGTTAATTCAACTTTTTGATACTTTCCATTACTATTTATAACATCAAATTCTGCAGTTATTTTGTATGTAGTAAAATCAATATCTTCATTATAAACTATTTCAACATCTTGCACAATTCCTTTTAATCCATTTGACATTATAACTTTTCCATCTTTAACAAATGGACTGTTTACTCTTATAAAATCTCCTTTAACAAAAGGTTCTGTAGTATTAAAAAGAAGTAATCGAATTTGTTTATTTATATTATCAACAACTTCATTTCTTGCAGCTATTATAACTGCATTTTTAGTATCTGTTGATGATTTAAAATCTTCAACAAACATTTGAATCATTTCATTCGCATTGCTAACATACTGCACACCATCACCATTTTCATTTATATCATTTACTCTTTCGGTTAATGGATTTTTTTCATAAGGAAGTTCATTTTGAATGTTTTCAATATTTTCTGCAAAAACATCAGTAATTGGCAATATAGGACTTTCTTTTCCCTGCCTCATTCTTTCTGTTAGTTCAGCAAAATCTTCTGTTTCTTGAAGTTGCCACACAGGAGAATCTACACTCTTGCCATTTTTATTTATTGGTGGAATCTGGGCATTATCCCCCATAAAAATAATTTTGGCATCTTTTGGTTTTTTTAAAAGAAGTAAATTATATGTTTCTGCATCAATCATTGATGCTTCATCAACAATAATATATTTTACTCTTTCAATGGGATCAGTTTTAAATAAAGATCGAAACTTGCTTTCTTCTTCTTCATTTCTTTCTCTAAAATATACCTCTCCTGTTGTTTCATTATAATCAGGAACTAAACCAAGTAAACTTGCAATAGTTGTTGTTTTATAATTAGGCATATTTTCTTGCAAAACTTGCCTAGCTTCATCAGCAACAGTTACTCCAATAACTTCATCAACAGGCAATCCTTCTATTGCCTTTTTTATAATAGTTGTTTTTCCTGTTCCACCTCTGCCTTTTAATAAAAATTGATCACCTACACCATTTAAAAATGCAATTATTTTTTTAATTGCATTTACTTGTCCAGCATTTGCATATACACCAGAAAATAATTCAATTTTTTCTATTGATTCTTCTTGTACTAATTCTTTTTTTAAAGTAAACAAATTATAATCATCAATTAATGATTGAAATTTATCAATTGCATTTTGATGATATTGTTGTGTTACTTGATTTTTTCCTTGCATTTGGCTTTTATGCCATTCTATTAAATCTTGTAATGCTTTAACAGGATTTGTTTCAAGTAATTTTTTTAATTCAGCATCTGTAGTTGGCTGACTTAAAATTTCATTTATAAATTCATCAAACCGCTGTTTAGCCGCTTGTTGTTCATCTGTTAACAAGCTTGTTTCTTCTGTTTGCTTTACAGATTGCTGTGCAATTATTTTATCGGTAAAAAATGAATTAACAGTTTTTAACTGATCTAAATTAATTTTACCTGCATTAAACAAATCAACAACTAAATCAGTAACCTCATTAGGTTCTACCATATTATCAGTTGCTTCATTTAAAGCATCAAAATCTTCTTGAGTTAAAAAATTTAAATCTAATGGAACACCCGGCTTTGTATCAACAACATCCTTTTCTTCAGAAACAGGTTTAATTTCTGTATCGACTTTTTCTTCTGCAAAACTTTGAACAATTTGATTATATATACCAATAGATTCTTCATTTTTTTGCAATTCTAAAGTCAAAACTTCTGCATCTTCTTCACTTTTTGCTTTTGCAATTCTATCTTGTAAAACAACATTATCTTGATTAAGCTTGTCAAGTTGTGCTTTATAAAACTCTACAGGATTTGCTTTTAATAGTTCTAAATTTCTTTGTGCTTCATTAAATGCAGTTTCTCCATCTTGCTCTAATGTAAATGAAGAATAATGCTCAATATCAGCTTTTATAAATTGCTGAACAGTTTCTGTATAAGCATCTTCTTGAACTTTTTTACGATTTTGAATATCTTGTTTTACTCTTTCTTGAATTTCTTGTAAAAACTCCGATGCTTTTTGTTTATATAAATCTCTGCCTGATCCTATTTCTGCATTATCTTTTTTTAGCAATTCAATTGCTTCAGTTACTTGTTGTATTTGTACAGCATTTGCTTCTGGTGCCTTTTCTAATAGTTCTAATTGACTTTCAAGTTTGCTAATTTCAACTTGATTGTAATAAGCTAATCTTCGGTTATTACTGTTAATTTTTTTATTAGCTTTTAAAGATTCATAAATATCCATTTTAGAATTAATATCTTCAATTAATTCTGCGGCTTTCTTTTTAGAATCTTTTATTCTTTCTGCCTCATCAGTAATTGACATATCAGAAAAAATACCATTAGACTTTTTTCCTTCATCACGAATAGTTCCTGTAAGCCAATATTCTTTTCCTTTTTCTAATGCTTTATATATAAATTTATTTTTTAAATTATCTTGTTCATTTAATATATCAGGTATATCTTTTTTAGTCAATGGTTCATCTGTGCTAAATATTTTTCTTGCAGCATGAGCAACGCCTGACATAAAAACACCTAATTCAGCACCACCTTTTACATTATGCCAAAATTCTTTATCAGAAAAAACATGAGATAAACTCATATCATATTTATCTGCTTCAGTCCTTACATAATTTTGAACATATTCATTTGATAAATACTGCGCACCTTCCTCTAGTCCTTCTGCGGCCATAATACCACCATATCTTACTGAATTTCCAATAATAGGTCTAGTAGCTAAAATTTCTTTATAGCGAGTCATTTTAGCGCCTTTTCCTAATCTAGACAAAAATGCAGATTGTGGCATTACAGCTAATAAAAATTCAGGAATATCTTTTACTCCTATAGCAATATTGTTTTTAAAATTTGCTTGTCCTAATTCTAATGCCCTGATAGTTTTTTCCTCATGAGACATTTCTGGATGATTCAATGTCAAATAATCATAAGCTTGTTTTGATGTTTGACTTGCTTCAGCAGCAGATTCAGCATAACGTGATATCATTTGAGCAGAAAGACCTGCTAACAAACCTGCTTCAACATTACCTGTTGCGGTTCCTGCAATACCAATTACTGCAGGAGCCATTAAAGATATAGATGATCCTAAAAGCGTAGGAAGCTCTTGTGTTATTTCATCATATCCTGCCATCATTAAATCACCAAAAGAATCTATTTCAAATGATCTTTTTGGAAGAGTCAATAATTCAGCACTTTCTTTTTCAGCAATATTTTCTTCTATTGCGTTATCTAACCATTCAATTGTTTTTTTTCTATTTGGAACATAAGGTATTCCTGCTTGAATTGCATTTGACATTGCAAGAAATTGCATGTCATTAATAATACCTTTATTTTGCTGATAATCATCTTTTAAAAACTGATAGGTTTGTGCCTGAATATCATCCATTGCAGTTGAAAGCAAATTAACCATGCTTTCAATTGTGCTAACCGGACCAAACATATTAGCTTTTTGCTTTATAATTGCATTTTTAGAATCAATATCATTATTAAATGCATCAATTTGTTCATTTAATTGTTTATAGTTTTGACCTACAATGCCACTATTATTGACTGTATTTTCATAAATATTATATTTATTATTATAATCTTGCTGAATATTTTGATATAATGATTGAAGTTGCTGTTTATAAGGACCCTTTGCTTGTTCATATTTACTTTTAATATCAGCAAGCTTTTTTTGAGTTTCTCTTAAACTTTGTTCTGCAAATAATATTTTTTTTCCTTGATCAGTTTTAAATATTTGTGCTTTTTGATCTTGAACAGCTATAATATTATTGTTTATGTTTTTTATTTCATCACGTTCACTTTTTGTTGCATTAGATAGCATTTCTCTTTTATCCCAAATTGTAGATAAAGAGGTAGGAAAAATTTTTGAAAGTGATGTTAACCATTCTGGATCTTTTTTAAAACCACCTTTTTCTAAATCACTTTTTACATTTTCTTGAATTTCATCTGATTCATTAGCAAGTTGTTGTCCAGCAGATCTAGATGCGGAAATAGCTTGTTGAGTATTTATAGCTGAATCTTTACTAAATAAATCATTTATATCATCTAATACAATTGAATTATTTTTAGCAGGTGTTGCATTAAAAAGATCTGATTCACTATCTAATACTATAGGTTTATTATTAGGCATATTATTGTTGAATTAATTTATTCCCTTTTTTTATATATGTTACACCTTGTATTGTAATAGGTGTACCATCTTTTGCAGATTTTACAGCAGCATTTGTTGTATTAGAAATATCAATAGATTTTTTATTATTAATCTGAGGTGTTGGCGTTGTTCCAACAGGCTTTATTTTAGCATTTATTGCATTAGCCATTTTAGGATCATTTGGAAATATTTCTTTCCTAAATGGAATACCTGCAATTTCATTTTTTGTATCTATTACTGTAAAAGGCTTACCATAAGAACCTGTAAATTCATCTTCAACAACATCATTGCTAAACCACCAAAATGTATCATCTATAGGATTATCTCCATCAAAAATTGTTGACAATTTATCGTATGGTATTTTAGCAGTACCTGTTACATAAAACTTTTTAGTACCTGTTAATTTATCTATTTCAGATACATATTGTATGTCATCTGTTATAAAATCACTAGATTTAAAAACAGGTATATTAGCCCTATATATATTACCATCTTTAGGATTAATAATTTCAGCATTTTGAAAATTATAAAAACCATTTCTATCTAAAAATGGAGCATAATATTTTATGTCAGCTGGCCGTGATGCAGTTGGAACCCCTTGATCCATTTCTTGTGCCATTTCAACAGATAATTTTAATAGTGGATTTGCATCAAGTTCTTTTTGTGCTTTATTTACTTCTGCCTGTTGTTTTTCTGTTGATTTTAATTGTGCTAAAGCAATTTGTGATTGTGCTTTAATTAATGCCTCTTGCGCGTAATCTCTTGTTGCTTTTTTATATCCTGTAGGTGTAATTTCTTCTCCTTTTATATATGGCTTAATCTGTTTAGCAAACCAATTTACTTTTTTTGCATCATCAGTATCACCAAGCAATAAATCTTTTTCTTCTTTAGGTATATCTTCCCAAATTCTATCTATTTTTGCTTTTTGTTTACCATTTAACAAAAGTCTTGAAACATCAGTAATCTTTGCATCAGTTACAAATTTTCTAGTAAATTGATCATTTTGTTCTATAAGTTCTTTATCATAATCTACTAATTTTCCTTGCTCTTGAAGATATTTAGTAAAATCAAAATTTTCCATAGGAGAACGAAACTTATAATTTTTATAGGTTCCGTCAGGAATATCCGTGTCTGGATTTCCATTTTTTAAAAAGTTTTCTCTTTGTTTTGATACTATTTTAAAATCATCAGATTCTCTTAATGCCGCATTTTTAGGATCAGCAACAAAATCATCCCATTTTTTTAACTCAATGTCATTCATAACACCATTAACTATACTAGGATGCTCTTTAAGTTGTTTTTTCATCCTATTTAGTTCAATGCGTTTTTGAACATTTGTAAAAACATCAGGATTGTTTTTGTAATACAAACCTATATTTTTTAATTGTTCTTTCACAAAAGAGTCTGCAATCGGCCTATCATATTCATTCATAGGCAACATATAATCAAGATCATCAGTCATAAGCTTTGCTTTAGCTTCTGCTTTATCTCTAGCTTTTTCTAATAATGCTTCTTGATTATATAAATCTTGAGTTCTTTCGCCATAGCCAAAGTCTCTTGCAAGACCTTGCAATGTGCCATATTCTAAAAATGCCATATTACTATCCTATATTTAAATTAACGGTTCCTGCTTTTTTAAGATCTTCTTTTAAAAACTTTTCCCATTGTTTTGATCTTTGACGCTTAACAAGATTGTCAATACCTGCGCCTAATAAATTTGCTCCTGCTTCTTGTGTTTGATTATAAGCATCTAAAGAATCTGTAAAAATCTGACGCTTTCTTGCATCTAACTTGCCAAGCAATCCTGTTGCAAATTCTTGGTTTTGACGCTTTAAAGCAGCATCTTCGCTAGCAACCTTTATTAAACTATTAGCCGCATCAATGTTTCCTGCTCTTATATTTGCCATAGCTGTTGCAGTATTGCCTCCTGCCATTTGACCTGACATATCAGCACCACTTCTGCGTGTCATTTCAATATCGGTTTCAAGCTTTGCTCTTTCTGCAGGAGTATATCCTGTTTTAGCACTTACTTGAGCATTAGCAATTGCATCAGCATATTCAGGTGTTATTTCATCAATAGGCCTTTTAGAAGCCATTGTTGAATATAAACCTGTTCCTATCTGTCCTAGAGATGCTAATAGACCTATATCAGTTAAGTTTTCATTCTGATACCATTTCTTTTTAAGTGGATCTGCACCGCGATATTCTGATTCATCAAAACCTTCTTTTTGAACATCTTGTTCATAAGGAGCCACTTTACCCAATATACCTTTAGGTTCTTCTTGTGGTTCTGCTTCTTTTAATACTTTATCTGTTGTAGTTTTAATAATTTCTTGTTCACTTTCAGGAGCTAATGTTCCATATTTTTCTTTTCCTTGTTCAATAGCTTCTTTTATAGCAGTATCAACTTTTCCTTTTAATCCGCTTTCTCTATATCTTTTTATATTAGCTAGAATATTTGGATCTATCACTTCTGTTCCAGCAGGTATATCTCCAGGTTTAGTAGCAAGGCCTAATGCAGTACGTTCTTCATCAGTTAATCCTACGCCTGCTAATAAGTTTTGTTGAGCCCTATCTTTAACAGGATCATATCCAATAACATTTGCTTCATTTTCATCACCCATTCCAAACATAGCCTTATCCTCTGCAGTAGGTTCATATCCTTTTTCAACAGCGTCAGCTATTCTTTGTCTTGCTTCTTCAACTCTTATATTATATGGTATTTCAGAACTTGGAACTTTTTCACTACCAATATTTACATTAGCACCACTATTTATTAGTAATCCTCCACCAATTCTTACAGGTCCTTCAGTATTAATAGTTGGTTTTTCTGTTTTATCTTCAGCAATTGTATTATCATTTAATCCTTCTAATAAACCTTTTCCTTCTGTTGTTCCCGGAGTAAATTTTATAGATGTTTTTAAATCTTCATTAGATTTATTTGATTTTTGACTAACATCAGAACTCATTATTTTTTCTAATGTTTTAGGTCTATTTTTTAAAGTATTTGCATATTTTAAACCTGCACCAACTTTAAATGCATCAGTATTTGTAGCTATTGAATTATATTGATCTCCTAATACACTTACATAATTATTATACAAATCAGGATTAGAAAGATCCTCTCTTTTAATTGCATCAATAGCATCTTGTGGCGTATAATTTCTTCTTTCTTCTCCTGTATCATTGCCTCCTGTTGCATTATTTAATGCTTGCGCTAAACCTTTCCATACATTATAATTATATACATTGCCACTATTATTACCATCAGTATCGCGTGAGTTTTTTATAACTCCATTATTAAACATAAATGAATATGCTTGCGTTTTTACATTTTCAGGCAATCTATCCCATGTATCTTTGCCAATTGTATTATCAATAAACATTTCAATTTCTTTCTTATCCGCTGTTTGCGCATAATTATCTCCTTTTCCCATTCCAATTGGATTGCCATTGGCATCATAAGTTCCAAGTGTATTTTCAAATTGATTTATTGCTTTATATCCTTTTTCAGACAAATAAGGAGTTTTTTTGTCTTTGTTATTAAATGAAGCATCTGAAACTATATCTTTTTCCGTAGGAGTTTGATATTTAATTTTCCCTTTTAGTTGTTTATTAGCTGATTCATAATCTCCATCAGCAACATATTGAATAGCATTTGTTTTATTTAAAATATCTACAATTTCTTTAAATTTAGGATTTTGCATTAATTTAGATTTATCAGAATCATATTTAATTCCATTTAAATCCATCATTTTTAATGCATATTGCATTACATTATTAACTTGATTAGTGTCAACAGTAGCTCCTGCTTTTTGAAATATAATATTAGGATCATTATTTGTTACACCGCCTTTTCGATAGTTCATAGCAAGCAATCCACCTTTAGCCATACCTACTTCTCCACCTTCAGCATGATGCCATTTTGCAGCATTTTTAGCAAAGTTTGCTTTTTTAACCATAGCAGGAGAATAATTTTCTTTATGAGCCATAACCTGACTTGCAAATTCTTGAACGCCTTTTCCATGCTTTTTAGCGGCTGTAGTAAATGTGCCTTTCTTTGAAGGTTTAATATGAATACCACCTCCTTCTTTCAATGCAATTGCACCACCATATTGAAGTTTATTCTCAGGATTTGAATTAGGAGCTAGTTCATCAAGGTTAATACCCATCTTAGTAAGTTTATCAACCTCTGCTTTAGTAAACATATGTTCTCCATCAGACAACATAACATCAGATGTTGACTTACCGCCTTGTGCTAAATTTGCTTTTTCAGTAGGTTTTTTAAGGTATTTTGCTCTAATGTATTCAGCAATACTTGCATTTTCAGCAGGAACAATAAAACTTCCTTCTTCTACTGTAGCAGATATAGCATCATCTTTAGGACCACCGGGGCCTGATATTTCTCCACCTTTTGCCATTGTAGGATATGGCATAGTTCCTTTTGGCTTTTTAGTATATTTGGCATTTATTGTTCCACCGTCAGCAGCACCAAAAAATGCACCGCTATCAATCATTTGCTCACGATACATTTGTTTTGATTTATTCCCTTCGCCACCACGTCTAAGATTTAATTCTTCTAGATACTTTTGCTTTGCTTCTTCATCAATAGGAAGGTTTTCAGGATTTACATCAGGATTCATCTTTAATTGATTCTGCCTAACTTTTTCTACTGACTGTTGCAAAAGCATTCTTTCATCTTCAGCCGCTTTTAAATCTCTAGCAATTTTTGCTGCTTTATGATATCTATCTTGCTGTGCCTTATATCTTGAATTTTCAATAGCTCCTTTTACAGCACCAACACCCATACCAAGTAACCCACTACCAAGCGTTCCAATACCCATACCTAGTAAATTGTTTTTTGTTATAAACGCAGCTCTTTCATCTACTTGTGGTGTAGTTCTAAGATAAGTTGGTATATCTTCGTATGGAGCATTTTTTTCTCCGTAGTTACCGCCAATAGCTGCTCCACCCATTAATCCTAGTGGTGCACCAATACCCAATCCAATTAAAGCCTGATTTATTGTTTTTGCAGGTTTTTTAATTTTTTTCTCTCTTTTACCTGTTTCTCCACCTTCGCCATAACCGGGAATTGCAGTAAAATCAGGATTCATACCACTTCTTGTCATAGGCGTAGGAAGTTTGCCACCTGCCTTTAATTTTGTTGGAGGATTAAATCTTTGATCTCCAAATCTCTCACTAAGCATTTCTTGTTTATTTTGCTCTCCTGCCGCTCCTGTAGAATAAGATGAATTAGTGGCATATTGACTATTTAAATAATCAACATAAGAATCATATTGTGACGTGTTTACTTTACCCCCTTTAGCGTATACACCTTTTCCTGCCGCTTTTAGTGTTTGATTATATTGTTCTGCACTTTTATTTTGTGCATTAATTTTAGTTTGTTTATTAGATTTAAACGCTCCTTCAACTAAACCTGCAGCACCGCCTACAATTGCACCAACAGCCGTTCCTACACCTGGAATTATACTTCCTAATGCCGCACCTTGCCCTGCTCTTGTTAATGCATCGGCACCCATATTTGTAGCATATACTGATGTATCACTACCTGTTTGAGTCCCTGTGCTTCTTACTATATCTCCACCTACTTCTCCTACAGCTGCCCATGGAATAGCAGATGCAACACTTCCTGCGGCCGAAGCTGCAGTACCTGCAGTTGATGCAGCTGTTCCTGCAGCAGATGTTGCCGCAGTTTCTACACCTTTTTTAGCAGCTAGTTCAGCAGCTTTTTGAGCGGCATTACGTTGTGCAATATTTGTTGCAGTTTGAGTAGCTACATTAACAGCTTTAGTTGTCATATCAGTAGTTCCTGTTGTAGAAGCAGGATTTGTTGCCATTTGAGCAGGAGTTGCACTTGCAGATGGATTGCTTGTAGGAATGTATGTTTTACCCATAGAAGCTAATGCATCTTTAAGAAATTGCTCTCGTTTTTCTTCAGGCAGAGCATAATATTCTTGCTTTTGAGTTTCATTAAGGTCATTAACCGACCCTCCTCCTGCATATTTTTTTACAATTCTTTTAGGTGGTTTCATACTTTCATCCTATAAATTGATTTAACACTTAATAGCACTTTTTCTTTATCTAAACTAATTGTAGGATCTGTGCTATAATTTTTTACTATTCCTTTTATTATCAAATAATTATCTACAAATCTCTGTCTATTTATTAATGGAACATTAAAATTCCAATTGCTATCAAAGTATTTGTAATTTCTTGAATTTAATGTAAACTCTGAAACACTTCCTTGATCAGATGTAAACTGCATAGTGTCATAGTTTACAGGACTGCCATTAAACTCTAAAGTATCAATAGCTTTTGCATCATAGTTGTCTTTATTAACAACAATTTCTAAGCTATTATCATACACTTTACCATAAAATTGTCCTGTTTTACCACGCCAATGTACAAATATTTCAGAACTTTTATGTAATTGTTTAAAATTTGTAGTATTTAATGATGGTCTTTCATTATTATTTGTTGATGTAAATGGCACAATACAAATGTAATTTTTAAAATTATCACTTACAATTTCGCCAAATTCATAAGCATACCCAATAGCAAATGGATTAATAATAACAGGAACACTTAATGTATTACCGCCATGATGCGCCCAAATGCCAGGTGTGAAATTGTACCATCCAATAAACTTGTCAAGCATTTTATTTAATCCCAAAGTAATTGACCTATCTTCTAAAACACCATTATTGTTTTTAGAAAAATTAAAGGTCATAAAGCCCATTTTATATTTAGGATCATAACCACCTGCAATACCTCTATTTAATAAAGGCTGATCACTATCAAATATATTAGGACTAGGATCATTTTCTATATCTGTAAATAAAGCATATAATTCAGATTCTAATCCTTTAATTATAGAATATTCTTGCACTCCTTCAGCTCCATAAGACATCATTAACATAGTCCTGTTTCGCATATCAAACCAAGCAAACCTGTCTGGCATTCTAATAACACCCCATTGATGCTGATTACCATAAAAGGTATTCATATTATCAAAACGAGTCATAATGCCACCTATACCAAGTTGAACAGCTTGATTAAGTGCGGTGCTAACTGTTTCTCTTTCAGCTACAGGAAAATAACCTACACCTCTATTTTGCAAATAAAATAAATGATTAATTCCTACTATAAGATTGTTAATCTCTCCATTACGCCCTTCTGCTTCTTGAAAATTATTAGGTAAAAAAACTCTAAAATTGTCAATTATTTCACCATCATACTTAGTAAGACTATATCTTGCCCTTTTTTCAAATTTATTATTAGGCAACCAACCTACAGGGGTAGCAGCATATCTGTAAGTTTGTTCTACAGAAGAATAAACTCCATTATATGTAAATTGCTCAACTTGCGATCCTGATGGTGTACTAAAGTCAATACCGCCCGGATTATATGTGACACCTCCAATAAATTCATAACTTCTATCTCTTGATAAATGCCTTCCTTCCCTAAGTCCTAAATTTATATGAGATTCAATTGGAAATAATATACCTTCTGAAAAAAATGGCGTACCTAATCTTTCATCAGTATCATTTTTAATTCCTTTTGCTAAATCATATATACAAACAAAGGCATCTCCACCAAATACATGTATATTATTAACAATACCTGCATTACCTGTAAGATATGACATAAAAGCAGTATCTAACTTTTGATAATGTCCTGAATATACATATAATGTATTAGCTTTAGATGCATCTGAAGTTCCACCATAAGGCACTCCGTTTGGTCGTATCCAATTTACTAATGTCTTTTTTAAAGCATATTGACTATTAGCTATAGTTGAATTTCCATGTTCTCCAAAGCCTTGTACAAAATTTCCTGCACCTTCTGTTTGAGCTAATGTTACTAATCTAGTTGTACAACCTATAGTCTTAGTATCTACAGTAAAATGAGTACTAAATGCACTATCTACAAGAGTATCATTATTAAACGTAATACCCGGTTGTCCAAAATTTACATTAATTGCTCCACATGTAATTAAAGCACCAAAAGCAGTCTGTAATTCATCAATAGTTCCTTTAGGAGAAGCTGTAACTACAGGCGTAGTTTGATCATATAACTTTAAATAATAGTGCTTATCTAACGTTTCTAAAAAATCCCATTCTCCATCATATCCTGGTGTTGTATTATTATCTGTATAATAGTCTACTATTTGTAAATAATCTCCTGCTTGTGGCGTTACATTTCCAAATCCAAATGTAATTTCTGGAGAATGAAACAGATAATTTTGTTGATACCGCTGATGACCACCACCTGCATTATAATATTTATCATACCCTATTTTTAATGCAGCAGTAGGTCTTACTTTAGTTCCACCATCTAATGTTGTTGGAAATATCATGCCTTGAGCAAGAATAGATTGAGATCGTTGCGCTCGTACAATTGAGAAACCACTTACAAACTTTGTTAAATCATTTAATGTAATAGTAGAATCTTGATAAGTAGTTTGTAATGCAGTAACTAATGGGTTTAAGTCTAAATTTGATATATTTAACCCAATATGTCGCAAACATACATTTGCAGTATTGTATCTTTCACATAAGCGCAAGTTAATACCATCTTGTGTTTGATATTGATTGTCAATAGCCTTATCGGCAAGCCATTTTACAAATAAAGGATTACCAAGGGGATCATAAAACAACACACCTGTTCTCACTGTTTCGCCTCTCCAAAAACTCCCTAAGTGCGTTTGAACAGTCATTCCTTTTTCATCACACCAATCATCCTCTATTGGTATGTAATCAAATACTTGACCTGCACCTGTACCATATTTAGAAAACCTCAATACAGCAACTACAACAGGACTTCCCACAGGAGTTGTCCATGTTGTTCCCGGATATGTTGTAGTCAAACCTTGAAATACATCTCCATTTATACTTGAAGGGCCATAGACAACACCATTATATGTTACTGAAGAACCTGCAGGGCCATATACTTTATACCATTGCCTTGGATATACAATAGTATTTCCTGTTATTGTATCATTAACTTTAAAATGTCCATTTAATGAGTTGCCATCTCCAGGAGTTGGGTAGCCCATTATATCAGTTGGAACAAGATATTCTTGAACAGTAACATTTGCTGTAGGTGTCCAATTAACATCTGAATATTCCGATAAATTGGCAGGAAATTGTATGTTTTTAAATGAAACTACAGTTTTTACAGTTCTTAAACCTACAATAATACTTTGTAAATCAGTTGAAATAAGGTTTGATAATGCAGTTCCACCTACATAATCAATATCCATAGATGTGCCTGTAATTTGTCCTTCAAAAAATAATTGAGGCTGTAAAGGAACATTTAAAGCATTATATCTTACTACTGCTACTCTTATTTTAGTATAAAATTGATCTATATCAGATACATTAAGAACAACAGTTTTATTAGTCAAAGTTGTAGAAGCTGCACCTTGATATTGCTGATAACTCATAGACAATGCACTAACAGGAATGGAATTTGTTACGTGTGTTTGTCTTGTTACGAATGACCAAGTGCTTCTAATGCCTCCTATGCCTTCAAGTTGATATGCAAAAGCATACATTCCTGATAATACCGATCCTCCTAATTTCCACTTTTTAAACCTAATTGTTCCATTATTTTTCTTTGGAGTCCAATCAAGTATTTCTACAGGAACATAACCAATAACAATATTTGCCGCAGTCCATGTTTCAGCACCTGTTGCTGTAAATACTGTTCCTGCAACATTTCCTGGCCCATAATTAGTAGCACCGCTTATTACTGTGCCTTTTATGACCATATATTGTTTTCCTGCAGTAAGGGTTCCCGAAGTTAAATATGTCGTAAAAGTTGGATCAGCAAAATTAAAAACTTTTGGAGATACATTATTATCAGTCCAATAACCTCTTTTAATAAACGCATTTTCTTCCCTGCCATGACCTTCTATTAATTTTGCTTGTGTATGACCAATATCTTTATGATGATATAAAGGCACATACGTTCCCGTACCATTATTGTTATATATAACCTTTCCTATTTCAGTTGCATTTATTGTAGGAGTATATCCAGGTCTTGTATTTGTAGATATAACCGCAAGAAAGTTTACAAATGAAATAAAGCCAATAGGAATAAAATCATTATTAGGTAGAGTAAAAGATACAATATTGCCTTTTGATAGCTCTATTGCAAATTTGTTACCACCTAAATTGACAAAATTTCCATTATATAAGCTTCTATATGAATTTTCCGGCTGAAAGACAGGATTATTATCAGAATGCATCCCGCCATCAAAATACCGTACATCTATATTCCCCATGATGTGTTAAAGTGTTGATTCATTCCTACAGACACACCCCATCCAACATAAGGATCATTAAGCATGTGTGCCATTTCTTCGTATTCAGATTCTGAAAGTTGACCATCATCTGCTCTTGCAACAGAAGCCAATCTATGATACTCTTGCCTGATATCTCGGATATCATTAATAGTTAGTTTATGCTGACTTCTGCCATAACGACTTCTTTCAGCATATTTTAACTTTATATATTGAGTAACTGCTTCTATGCAGTTTTCTGAAACCATAGGAAATCCATCATCATCAGTAACAACTGAAATTGTCTGTATTGTTACTTTTTTGCCATTATAGGCATTTGTCTTAAATAGAATAGCATTGTCTTGTATCTTCCAAGTTACCATTGATGCACCCGAAGAAGTATCTTTTGCATCAATAACCATAAAAGCTGTACCTTCATACATAGGCAATTGAGGCATTACAGAATTACCTAACATTGAGTAATACTTATCAAATACAACACCACAATCACATCCATGATCTCCAAGCAATACGGCTTTTACCGTAATAACACAAGGATCAAGTTCTGCAAGACAATTTTTAACATCTAGAACAAATATCTTTTTAACAAAACAACCAATGCTTTTAATATCTTTTGTAATAGCATAATTTGCCCAACGAGTAAATACAGGCACATCATTTGCACTATATCCACCCATATCTT
>Ga0315906_10005525_pt1 | contig 15880 bp, 23 predicted proteins | sample LakEriMetagenome_4_FD_203526 | JGI IMG/M metagenome (GOLD analysis project Ga0315906, IMG submission 203526) | Freshwater fungal communities from buoy surface, Lake Erie, Ohio, United States - Buoy 2 MA122 | ecosystem: Environmental > Aquatic > Freshwater > Lake > Lake biofilm | place: USA...
TCTTTATGGTAGGTAAGTTTGAAGCGGAGGTAAAGAAACTTGTAAAGTCTGCAATAAATGATAATCAACTGGGCGCGCTTACATCCTTTGCCTTTAATGTAGGTATCGGCGCATTAACAAAAAGTACAATATTAAAAAAAGTTAATAAAAATCCGAATGATGCAACCATTCGTGATGAGTTTAACAGATGGACAACTTCCAATGGCAAAGTCCTGAATGGTTTAGTTACAAGAAGAAAAGCAGAAGCTGATCTGTATTTTTTACCAGTTTAAAAAGTCCTCACCTTTATAGTTGGGATATTCTTTGTGCATGGTATCAATAGCATTTACCCATAGATAGCAGATAATTGCTGTCATTCCGAAGATAATTAATAATGCCATAAAGTTTACTTTTTGAGTTATATCGGTACTATATGCACCAAAATAAGCCGGGAATTAAACCCGGCTATTATATTGCCGCTCCCTTTAATAATTACTAACTTACTAACAGTTTAATAATTATAATCGGCAATGAGGTTAAAACAAACTTACCTGAGCCTTTTCACTTATAGCTGCTTTTAAATTAGCTTTTGCCAAATCATAGTAACTTTCCTTTAATTCAAATCCGATTCCTTTCCTTTCCATTTTAATTGCCTGATAAACTTCACTACCTATACCCATAAAAGGTGTAAATACCGTGTCTCCTTTATTTGAATAAAGTAAAATCAATCTTTCAATTGTATCCAATTGCAAAGGACAGATATGCTTTTCATCATTTTCTTCCCGGCCATTGCGATAACCTTGCAAGGTATTTGAATAGTTAATATCCATCCATACAGGTGATGCTATCTTCTGCCAAAGATCAACACTTAAATTAGTATTTGTTACAGGATCAGTTCTTTCGCCATCTTTTCTAAATATCATAACATAGTCAGGAATACCTACTCGGCTCATTGTAGAATCTTTTTTTACTTGTTTATGTAATAGTCCGAGTGCCTTAGTCCTTTGCATTTCAACTACTGGATCTTTCCAAATAGTCACACGTGAGGCATAAATAAAACCTGCATCTTCAAAGGCTTTTAATATCATTCCTGAAAAGTCACGAAGTCCGATAAAACCTTCTTTGCCTTTTTGTATTGGAAGATCCATACAATGTACGCATACATTTCGGCCCTGCTTCATAATGCGATAAAGTTCTTTTATTAAATATCCAAATTGAATCAGGAATTCGTTATAATCTTTTGAATTTCCCATATCTTCAACATGGCTGCTGTATGTATAAAGTTCAGCAAATGGAGGAGAAAATACACTAAGGCCAACAGATTCAGATTCTATTTCAGATATCAATTGTACGCAATCACCTCGTTTAATTTTATACCATTCATTAGACTCTTCATTAATATCATAATTTGCCATTGTCATTTTACTGCCATTAAGATTTTCATTAATAGCATTACTCATTTCATTTTGCATGATTTCAAATGCTTTTTGTTTTTGGTTTATAGATTCATTTACATTTTTCATTGTATCGGTAGTTATTAAAAAGATATTAACTTCATTCTTTTGCCCAAATCTATATGATCTGCGTATTGCCTGGTAAAGTCCTTCAAAGCTAAAATCCAATGATGCAAATATTTGATTGCGGCAATTTTGATAATTGAGTCCGAATTGTGCTATTTTGGTTTTTGTTATAAGTACGCGGAATTCATTATTAGCAAACCCTAATAGCATCTTTTCTTTGTATTCTGGTGAATCAGATCCTTTTACTTCTATTGCCTCAGGAATCAATTTTTTAAGTAATTCACCTTCCTCATTTTGCTTTATCCAAATAATAAAGTTTTCTTCTGATTCGTTTACAATCTTTGCAGCTTCATCTAATCTTTCAATCTTTGTTAATCTTAATTCCTGATTAAAGTTAGTGGCCGATATTATGGCATCATTGAAAAGTAATCCATTATCCCGCTTTTTAGTTTTTATTTCCTTTTCAATAAGATTCAATGTTGGCAGATTATATCCATCCATTGCAAATCCAATATCGGAAGGTTTATTTAGCATAATTGCCCATGAACCTACAAACTGATAGAATAATTTAATAGCATGGCCTTTTAATCTCCATTTAGCTGTTTCACCTCCATCATGCACAAAGTACATAGCAAGCATTTCATTACGGCCCATTACATCTAAAAATTCAGAATGGTTGCCTAATTCCATCGGATCGTTTGGAGAAGGTGTTGCGGTGCAGGCTAATTTATACGGAGTATCTTTAAACGAATCAATAATCAGTTTTTTTGTTTGGCCTTCAAAATTTTTAAGGATAGAAGATTCATCCAGAACAATACCTGAAAATATTGAACAATCTATATTTTCAAGTTGTTCATAATTTGATATTTGTATAGGGGATGTGGCATTATATTTTTCTACGTTAATACCAAACTTGTCGCCTTCCTTTATTGTCTGTCCGGCTACTGCCAAAGGTGCTAATATCAATACAGGCTTTTCAGTTTTAATAAAAACCTGCCTTGCCCATTCAAGTTGCATCAAAGTTTTACCGAGTCCGCAATCTGCAAATATTGCGTATTTGCCTGCTTTCAATGCACGCTTTACAATAAACTTTTGGAAGTCAAATAGGTAGCCATTTAGGGCATCTTCTGAAATTTCGAATCCTGAATTAACATGGGTTTTTTGTTTCCTTTTTAGGAATTGTAGATAATCTTTGTTCATTGTTTTAGGTTTTTGGTTTACAAATATATGGTTAAAAAGTTATATCGTCAATCATACTATATTGAATGTTATTCTTAGAAAGCAAATTACCCAATACATCAGACCCATTAAAATAATATCTTCTATGCTTTCTATTGTATTCAAATTCAATCTCTCCTTTTTTGCCTACCTGCTTTTGCCTCCTTATCTTCTTTGAATGAAAACTACAAGTAGGACTGCTGGGATCTTTTTGGTGGTTCGGCCTATGATAAACAATAATATTATCCATTTTGTTATTCCACATCGCACCATCTGCCAGATCGAACACATCAGGGCAGGGGTAGTTACCATCAGGCTCTTTTCTCATCTTATGAGGATGCGCTACAATGACAAAATAAATACTATTAATTTGAGCAAACCTACTGCAATCGCTTAAAAATGTTTCTAAATACTTATCTGTTCGGCCTCCGCTACTTTGATAATCGTTTGATAATTGATTGAATGGGTCTATTATGCAGCCATTAACCTTTTCTTTTATTATCAATTCTAAAAATCTTTCTTTTATGTATTCAGGTGTAGGTGCTAATTCTTTTGGATATACATAAAAAATATGTTTACTTATAAAGTCATAAGCGGCCTCATATTTCATTTCATTTACGTTAGGAAAGATACATTGTTGGCCTAAATATATCTCAGTAAGATCATGATAAAATTCTTCTGCCGGGTTATTTTCTGGGCTAAATAAGGCAAACTTTTCTCCGTACTTTATGGCCCTGACCATGATATACCACATGAGGAAACTGGACTTACCATAATTACCTATTCCAGTAAGGCAGGTAATCTCTCCATGCTTAAATTTAAAATAATCGTCTAATTCGCATTCTATACCCTTTAATTTGGCAAATCCGTTGCGTAGTATATCTAAGGCCTGTTCTTTTACATCCTCGCCATAAATGACATCTTTGGGCCTTATGGATAGATCATAAATGGCAGGGTCTATTTCAACCTCTTTTTTAGTTTTAGTATCGATTAATATATCCCTTTCAAATATAGCAGTATTAAAGTTATTTGATTTGTATGCTGATCTTATTGCTCGATCTGCTTCATATTTGGCAAAGTTTGAATCAGTTTGGACAAAGTCATTATTTATATAAGTTTCTGTATCTGATTGATTTATACCAAAACGGCAGCATGCAGATGCAAGCTTAAATATAAATGTGTTTCTTTCTCCACTACGGAAAGCGTCTCCTTTATTTGATAGCCATGTCAATATCTTACGATAAATTTCAGACCTATCGCTAATTTGTTCCTGAGCCTTTATTTTCTCATGCTTTACAGTTTTTTTAAAGACTATGGCATCTTTGTTTATATAAATTTCAGGATCATAAGATTCATAACATACCCTACTTTCATTCTTTCCGCTTGGGTCTATTTCAGGCATGATCTCTTTTAAGGCTGCAAAGTGTTCTCTGTGATGCTTACCATCTGCAATCTTAATTAGTGCTTTGAGTCCATTTCCTGAAGGCGAAAGCCAACAAGAGTAAACATAAGGTAGGTTAATTATTTCGGTTTGTTTTTCACGCAAATCTTTTACTTCATCAAAATCCAATATCATAAATCCTGAATGCTGAATCAAAGATTTATCTTCTCTGTTTGTAAACTTACCTGAGAAACAGATGCACGGTAAATTGTTTTTCAAACTATTCTTACGGTCCTTATCTAATTGCTTTCTAATCTCTTCAACTGCATCTTTGCTGGTTCCATTCTTTATCCTTGCAAGTGCTTGGTCTACTGTTAAATAGTGTGCATCCTTTTCTTCTTTAGCCCATATATTACGATATGCTGTTACCATGAGTCATCTCTTTTTAGGTTATTAATTTTGCTTAGTATTTCAGGTTTTTGTTTTTTCCAATTTACAAAATGTCTTTTATAGTCTATAGGTAATTTTTTATTCAAACCTATTAAAATTAAGTGATCATTGAAAGCATCAAGTTCGGTTTCATTTGCTTTTGCAAGCCTTACCCATTTGTCATCTTTTAAGGCTATTATCTTACATTTTTCTAATTCTATTATATTAACATCATTATCACTATCTTTTTTACTTTCACTATCACTAACACTATCACTATCATTCTTACTATCACTATCACTATCGGCTTTTTTGGGTTTCTCAAAAACCCACTGGGTTATTTGGGTTTCTTTGGGTTTTGTTGGCCTTCCTCCTTTTTGTCCGTTTATTTTATTACGTTCTGTTATTTCAGAATATTTATCAGCATCTCTTATAAATTGTTGTTTGAAATTGAAAAACAATAACTTAATCAATTTTTCTTCAGGCTCTGACCCATCCTTTTGGTAGTTTTTAATGGCATGAAATAACTTACCGCTTGTTTCAAAGTCTAACTCATCTAATATTTCAAGTGAGTCTTTATGTATTATGAATGATTTCCGTTCCATCAGTTATTTGCGATTTTTATAATGTGAGTAATATGTCCTATCGTGATGACATTGTTTATGGCAGGCTGTACATAATATCAAAATATTATCTGGTTCCCTGGTTCCTCCATCTTTATATTCAATGATATGATGAGCCTCAAGTGTTCCTGGAGGTGGTATATCTTGCCTATTTCTTAAGCACCATTCACAATAATCAATACCTATTTTCTTTATAATGTCAGAATGTTTTGACTCCCTATTCTTTGTGCCTTCTTTAGGCTGCCATGTAAATTGTCCGCAATCTTTACATCTCGATGAGTATTGCTGCCGATCTTCACGATATTCCAAATCAATATTTGGACTTTGACATTTCCTACATATCATAAAAAGATTAACCCCGCAGGAATAAAGCAGAGTAGCCGATCTGCTAAATCCCTTTGGGGCAAAAAGTTATAAATGATGCGGCTACTCATCAAAACAAAATTAAGGCTTTGCTTTCATTTTAACAACTTTTTTTTGAGTTGTTTTATTTTCAGATAGTGCCTCCTTCATGGCCTTAATACCTTTGGCGTTTATACGGTTTGAAACTAACCTATATTCAAACCATTCACAATGGCTGCCGTACTTTGTTTTGCCTTCCATCTTTGTACGGGTTAAGATCACTCCGAAAGGCTTTTCAACGAGCCGTATTACTTCGCGGCTGACATTACTGATTCCGAAATGCCGATAAGCATTCATGATGGACAGCTTCCCGCCGCCCAATAGATACTGTGCAAGTGCAATTTTTCTTGTCATTTGATTTGATTTATTGGTTATAAAATTTATCGAATATCGCTTCAGCAAAAGCATCATAATCTTCTGTCGTTCTAATCGATCCATCTTTATTTTCGTAATGCATGACATACTTTAACATCTCAACCATTTGATACTTATGATAGATTTTAGCTAACTTAAATTCATCTTTAATTACGTTTTGTAAATCTTTATGTGTCATAAACTTAGGCATTTTACTATGTTCATAAATTAATCCTTCAATTTGCCTTTCTAAATAATCAATAATGTTTACTTCTCTCATTTGATTTGGTTTTGTTTGTTAAAATATTCGTCAATTACTGATTTACAATGATCAAAGCCACATCCAAAGATCGCAGCATATCCCAACCTTTCCAATTCTTTAAGCGTTTCATGTTGTTCCTGAATGTGCTTATTTTTTTTAAAAGTACCTGACTTAGTCAATATTTGAGACAGATCCTTTTTAATCTCAATAATCAATCCATGATAAAGCCTATTTGGGTGCATTATAATAAGGTCGGGTATCTTGTAACCTTTACAACGGATAGCCTTTAAAGCCTTTGCCATTCCGATACTTACACGAACGCCTGAAGAGTCGGAAGTGTAAATGACTTTTGGATATTGAATATCCAAGTACCTGCAAACTTGCGAATGTATCTGCTTTTCAGTCATTTTTGAATCTTGAATGTTCGGGTAAATTGTGTGAAATCTTATATCTTTTGACATAATGAAGTACGCTGGTATGATCTCGATTAAGATACTTAGCCATAGAAGTAAGTGTTGCATTATGCTCAAATCTCATGTATCTGCAAAAATGAACCCTTGCCATAACCAAGTTCCAATACCTTTCTTTGCCTTTAAACTTTTCGAGGGTTATGCCATAAAACTCACATATTGCTTTAGCATATTTATCGTATTCAGATTCACTAATTAATCTGCCTGCCTGGTAAGATTTAAGATTCGCTTTCAGGACTTCGGCTTCATATTCTTTTAGTTTATCAACGAGTACGTTATGAGTCAATGGCATAATCTCTACTTCAAGCGCACTACCGATAAAATCTATCAGTTCGTTTCTTTGCATGATTAAAAGGGTAAATCGGTTTGATCAAATGATTCATTAAACATATTTGCTGCATCGCCATTCATTTTAGGCGGGTAAGTAGTAAATACGGATTTGGGTTTGTTATCAAATACATTTCCATCCTTTGCACGAGGTTCGGACACTTTAATGCTAAGGAATTGACCAGTCTTACCTTCCCGAATCCATCCGGCAATCTCTAAGTCTTTTCCATTTACATTTACTTTCCCTTTGTAATCCGGTGCTTTCTCATTTCCTTTTTTGTCGTTTTTAAATAGAACTCCGCTGTTTGTGTTGTCGTAATTTGACATGATTTAAATTTTAAGATTTATAAAAATTAATAGAACTCATTTCAGTTTTAAGGGCGGATAATATCGACCTAACTAAGTCCAGTTGATGTGTGGCCGCTGCGTTTGTACGGTCTGCCAGTTCAAAGGCATAATCTTCCTCAGATACGGATGCAGCAATATAATCTTTAAAAGCAGATGGTGACATTTTGTAACCGACTGATAACATCTTATCCATCATTTCACGTTTTGCTGCTAACAGATCACGCTTTGCCTGAGCCTTTGCAAGTCCGGTATAAGCTATCCATCCGGCTAACTTAGATCCATATTCAGTACAGGCCGCAATGCTTTCCAATGTCTGAGGGCTTACGGCCTGAAGCTGCATATTGATTTCAATTATTGATAACTTATTCATTTATCAACTCTTTTAAACGTGATTCGATTCTGCTAAGTTGTTCGGATGTGGTGGCATCGGTAACTGATTTCAAAGCGGTGGCCTTCTTTACAGGCTCTTCTATCTTTTCGATCATTGACCAAAGTTTCTTTTTTAACGGGCTTAAATCCTCTTTGCCATGTGTATTGGTAGCATCCGCATCTTTACTATCATCTAACAAAAACAATCCACCGAGCGCATATTTCCTCGAATAGGAGCTGCTGCTTCCAAAGGATTGACTTATATCCATTCCTTTGCGGTTAGGATCGATCCCGGCTTGAGCGGTTACGCTTATGCAATCCCCTTCATGGCATAAAGTAGCAGTTGATTCGACATACATAATACTGCCAGCCGTTTTGATCTCATCGTTCAAAGTCAGGGTACATTCATGCTTTTTGAGTAAAGGTTTGAGGGCTTCCAGTATATCTTCAGCATTACGGTAATGATACTTGCCAAAGGAATTAAATTGGTTCTTTGGGGCCTTAAGTTCGGCCTGGATGTTAATTAACTGCTTCATTTGTTTGGTTTTTGATTTTCTTTTTGTAAAATATTTCACCCATAATTAAACCCATATTATATCCGCATTTATAACCTATCCGGGAAAATGCCCTAAATAAATGCTCGGTATAATTAGGATCGTATTCGATTTCAATATCTAAATAATCTTTATAAAGTAATGTCTTTTCATTATCAGTTACTTTATGAATCTTAAATAATGCCCGACCTCTTTGGATAAGATTACCCTTGTAATGCTTTTCTGCCTCTTCATAATATTTAAGATGCTGTTTGTGTATCAATCTTTTATAGATTTTATTATCTGGATGCGTCATGATGGTATTGTTTTAATATTTGGAATATATTTTTTCAATGGCCTCTATGCCTAATCTTTTACCTTCCCAAAAAACATCTGACAATATAACACCTATCGCATGACTTTCTAATTCAATTTTTAATTTCAGATAGGTATCATTCAATTCATTTATGGATAAAATCTTAAAATAAGTTTGGTTTTGACTTATTCTTTCCCAAACATTAATATTTTCTTTATTTACAATAATTGAAGTTTTTACTGGATTTATCATTTTGATAGTTTTTTGCGGTTTTTGTATTTGTTTGGCAGATTGTTGATGTAATGTTGGAATCCGATTTCCATCCATAAAAAGAAGCCAACAATAAATAAGATAGTAAGTATCATTTTGATTCTTTTAAGAGTCTGTAAATTGATATTAAAATAGATAATACCGATGCGATTAATATACCGATTAACATTGTAATTTATTTAAAGATTATCGGCAATAATGCCAAAGATTACAATTGCTAAGATGATAATGTAAGCGTAGCGGTTTGGGATGTCAGAAGATTTTTGATTCATAATTTTAGGTTTGTGTGAATAATTATAGAGCAAATATAAACCTTTTTTTCACAATTCCAAAACTTTTCTGAAATATTTTTTTTTAAGGCATAACTTACATTCGTGTTATGCGGATCATGTAAATATTGGAAACAGAAAACACAAAAGAACACAGCCATTGCCGGGGGGTTAGTGCATCTGGTCAGCATCTTAGGGGTTTGTAAGAATTCTGCCACAATGGACAATATACACTTAGTACCAAACGATAATGCCATTAACGTCATTCCTCATGCCACAATTGAAACAGATCAATCCTTTGGATGCATCTATTACGAGCCGTACCATAATTAGCCAGTTATGGGCCGATCCTAAGCTGAATGAAATGCTTGGCAAATTTCATGCAGGGGCCGGGCAGGATGATCTTAAGTCTGAACTATTTGCCGTACTATGTGAAAAGGAAAATGACTTTATTTGTGATCTTTGGGCAAAGAATCAACTGCTATTCTATTGCACCGGAATAGTGCAAAGGATGATCTTCCAGCCTGGTAATAGGTTTCACAGAAGGTACCGGACACAATCTTATGAATTTACCGAATCGCTTTTAAATATTACTAACGAAGATTATAATGCGGAAAAGGAAAGTAAGCTGCAAAACTTAGAAAAGGCAATTGATAATGATCTGCATTGGGTTGAACGTTCAATGGTAAAGCTTCATCAAGATTTGGGAAGCATGGAACGGATAAGCAAAGCGACAAAGATAAGCATGAAGCAGGTCGATCGTATTTATAAAAAAGCAAAGGAAAAGATAAGGACTTCGCTATCAGGTAAACTTATGGGTAATTACATTGTAGTTAATAGTGAATTTGTTTTAGACATTCCGCAGGATGTAACCCCTGATAATATTAATGACATATTAGAAGAAACATTGGAATATATGAAGATGCGACTTGAGGGCCGCATGATTCCATCCAAAGAAAAGACAAACGGGTACATCAAAGACTTTAAACCACTTAAAGCCAAAAAGATAATATGATCTTACTCATTCCAATAACTGCAATACTTTGTGCATGGATATGGATAGATGTGTTCAGGATGCCTGAAAGGTATCTGTGGCTTAATAGAAAGCCTTTCAATTGTCCAATGTGCTTATCAATGTGGCTAAGTTTAATTATTTATCTTTGCCCTGTATTTATTCAGGAAATATTATTTGTAACCACAACAGCATCAGCATTAGGAGCATGGGCCGACCAAAAAAGATAGTAACATTGGAAACGAATATCCCGGAAATTAGCCAATACGCTAAGAATCGAGAAAAGTTTATCGCTTTGCAACAGTATTGGGCAACGGTTAAATTAGGGTATTTAAAGAGTTTAGATGCCTCAATTAAATTTGAGATTGAGCGTATTTATAGAGAGGAATTAGATCAAAAGTGGCTGCCGAATCGTTATTGCTCTGGTTGTTACTTTAAAGCTATTCAGGATTTAATATATCATTTCATTTTATGAGTTTACCAATACAGGATACAATGATCAGCGAAGATCTGTTTTTGAAAACGGAACTTGATGCCGGTATACATCATGACAATGAAGCTTTTGTACATCTTTGTCATGCAACGGCTCAAGAGGTCAAAGGCTTAGATATTAAAACTGTAATGGACTACGGATGTGGAACAGGTGTTTATTCTTATGCTTTCATTAACGAAGGCTTTGACGTTGTAGCATGGGAAAAGTTTAAAGCACATAAAGATTATTTATCCGAAAAATTGCCACAAATTAAGATAATAGACAAGCCTATCACTACCGATTTAATGTTATTTATCGAAGTGGCAGAACACATGACCGATAAAGAACTGGATAAGTTATTTAAAAGTATATCTCCAAAGTACATACTTTTTTCATCAACAAGCGAACGGACAGCGTGGGACTTAGCATGGGGGCATATCAATGTCAAAGAACAGAATGAATGGGTTACATTCTTTGAAAGTAAAGGATATAAGTTAGTGAAAGATATTAAAGTGCCGACAGAGTGGTCAAAATTATTTCAATATGCCAACAGTTAAGATAAACCAAATTAAACCTAATCCTAAGAATCCACGAACGATTAAGGATGAACGTTTTGATAAACTTAAGAAAAGCATTCAGGATTTCCCGGATATGCTTAACAAACGCCCGCTGGTTTGCTTTACCGATACCGACGGCAAATTTGTTGTATTGGGTGGTAATATGCGACTCAAAGCAGCGAAGGATTTAGGATTGAAAGAATTACCCATAATCCTTGCCGATGAATGGACTGAAGAACAAAAGGCGGAGTTTCTTATCAAAGATAACGTCGGCTTCGGTGAGTGGGATTGGAACGAATTAAATACCGATTGGGATACTGAACAGCTGGAGGGGTGGGGGTTGGAGGTGCCGGGGTTTAATATGAATGCCGATGGTTTAGGAACTGATTTTACTTTGCCTGATGGAGATAAAGCACCATTTCAGCAAATGACTTTTACTTTGGCAGATGAACAGGCGGAGCAGATTAAAAATGCTATTTCGGATATAAAGGAAACGCAAGAGTATAAGTATGCTGAAACAATGGGCAACGAGAACTCAAACGGAAACGCTTTATATTTAATTATCATGCAATGGGTAGAGCAAAAGAAATAATAGTAAAAGTTATTCCAGCAAAAATTGCAAATGAATTTGTAAAGCTTCATCATTATTCAGGTAAAGTTGTTCCAAATAGTAAACTTCATTTTGGATGTTTTTTAGATGATAAATTGCACGGAGTATTAAGCTATGGTTCAAGTTTAGATAAAAGTAAAACTATTGGGTTAGTTGAAAATACAAATTGGAACGATTATTTAGAATTAAATAGAATGGCATTTGATAATTATTTGCCAAAATATTCAGAAAGTAGATGTATTTCAATTTGTATTAAATTAATCAAAAAAAATGCTCCAAATATAAAATGGATTTTGTCTTATTCTGATGGATGTGATTGTGGAGATGGAACAATTTATAGAGCAAGTGGATTTTATTTAACTTTAATTAAAGAAAATAGTGATTTATTTTTACTTCCAAATGGTAAAAAAATACACTCAATGACTATAAAATCAAGTAAAACATTAATGAATAAATATGGTAACTGGAAAAAATATCTTGATACTGAACATATTGGATGGAAAAAAATAGTTGGTTTCCAATTAAGATATATTTATTTAATAGATAAAACTTGTAAAATAACAGTTCCAATTTTACCATTTAGCAAAATAGATGAAATGGGTGCAGGTATGTATAAAGGAAAAAAAGTAACTTTGAAAGAGCGTAAACATGCGGCAATAGCACAAGGTAGTGCGCCCGGCTTCCAGTCGGGAGATGGCGTTCGGAGCGACCTTGCCGCTCAATTAAACAGCGAAGTAACAGCGAATGCCTAATCCTGAAAATATAAAAGAATATGAGTTTAAGCCCGGCGAAAGCGGAAACCCGAACGGGCGACCTCGCAAGATTGTATCTTTGCTGAAGGATCAGGGTTATAAACTTTCAGAGATTAACGATACTTTGATGGCTTTGCTGTCAATGGATATGAACGAGCTGAAGGAGGCTTTTGAGAATCCGAAGGCAACGGTATTGGAGAAGGCGGTGGCGGGTGCCATCAGGAAGTCGATCGAAAAGGGCAGCCTTTACAATATCGAAACGATAATAACGAGGGCTATGGGTAAGCCGAAGGAGCAGACCGAACATTCAGGCGGTCAAACATTTAAAGTAATTTATGAGCGACCAACTGATCAAACTGGTACAACCGACTAAGCCACAACAAAAAGTTATTGCAGAGGCAAAGCGGTTTAATGTGTTGGACTGCGGTCGAAGATGGGGAAAGTCAAAGCTGGCAATGAACATAATGTCTGAGAACGCATTAGAAGGCTTTCCTTCGGCTTATTTTGCTCCGACGTACAAACTATTAGAAGGAACTTATAAAGAGGTTTTAACGCGCTTAGAACCTGCAATAAAGCGAAAGCACGATAATCAGTTTATAGAATTATACACAGGTGGTAATATAGATTTTTGGTCATTAGAAAATCCCCTTGCAGGTCGATCACGCAAATACAAAGTTGCAATAATAGACGAAGCGGCATTTAACCGTAACCTTTGGCAATCATGGACTGAGGCAATACGGCCAACGCTAACCGATCTAAAAGGTAGTGCGTGGTTTATGTCTACTCCAAAAGGAAAGAATGACTTTTATAAGCTATGGATGCGAGGTCAAACTGGGGAACCGGACTGGATGAGTTGGCAGATGCCGACAATTACCAATCCTTTTATCGATGCTGCTGAGATTGAGGCAGCAAGGCGCGACCTTCCTGAATTAGCATTTAAACAAGAATACCTTGCTGAATTTAATGATAACGTAGCCAACCCATTCGGCTTAGATTACATCCGTATCTGCACAGGGCAAATGTCAAATGAGCCTGCCGTATGTTATGGGATCGACTTAGCTAAGTCATTCGACTGGACTGTCATAATAGGTTTGGATCGGTTCGGTAATGTTTGTCACTTCGATAGATTTCAACGGCCCTGGAATGAAACAAAAGAGATCATCCGTAGGTTGCCACGTGCCGCGATAAAGATAGATAGCACAGGGGTTGGCGATCCGATTACAGAGGACATACAAAGGGATAGAGGCGATGTGCATTCGTTTAAATACACATCCACATCAAAGCAGCAATTAATGGAAGGGTTAGCGGCTGCCATCCATCAAAGGCGGGTAATCTTTCCAGAAGGAGTTATAAAAGCAGAATTGGAATCATTCGAATATCAGATGACAGGAACCGGAGTAAAGTATACAGCACCTCCCGGACTGCATGATGATTGTGTAAATGCCTTAGCTTTGGCATGGTCAATGTACGTTCAGGATTCAGGCGGTCAAGTTAAATATAGTTTTTTATGAATTGGAATAAGATTACAGTTAGGCAATATCAGGATATACTGCCTATCATTACAGATGAAAAGCTAACCAATTTAGATAGGTTGGTAAAGGTTATTAGTATTTTAACTGGTAAAGATGAAGATATTATCGACAGTTGGCCTATTGATAAGCTTAATGATTACAAGCATCTTTTTGAATTTGACTTTAAAAAGGAAGCAAAAAAGAGGGTAAAGGTAAATGGCAGATATTATCGATTCAACTGGGAAATCAATAAGCTGAAAGCTGCAAGATATATTGAAGCTAAAACCTTTGTAAATGGTGGGTTATTTCAGAATCTGCATAAGATCATGGCATCATGTGTTATCCCTGAAAGGAAGATATTAGGCTTTTACTTTGATAAAAAGTACAATGCAACTGATCATAGTAAGTATGCGGATGATCTACTGGATGCACCTTTCCCATTCGTTTACAATGCTTGTGTTTTTTTTTGTCGATTATTAATGAAGTGGATCGAAACTATCCTGTCCTCTTCGGAGGAACTAAAAGAGAAGATGACGGAGCAGAAGATGAAAGCATTGAAAGAATCTTTGGCAAATATTACGGATGGATTTATAGTACAACCCTTGTCGCAGATTTCGAAAGGATAACATTAGATCAGGCTTTTGAACTTCCTGTAATGCAATATCTTAATGGGTTAGCATATTGTAAGATGAAAGATAAACTGGAAAGAAAACAAATTGAAGATATGCATAAAAAGAAGTAACTTTGTGAGATCAAGATAGTTTTAGGTTCAAGCAATCACCCCCCGCCTTTTTAGGTAGGGGTTTTTTGTTTTAAGGTATTTATAAAAGTATGGCGGTATCGATAGCACAGGCACAAGCAGCATTCTTGAAAGAGGGCGGCCCTATGGGTGGGGTGTTAAGGCCTGCACCTAATGAGCTGTCTGAGATGGAAAAGATATTGGCAGAATACATTGAAAAGTTTTTAAATAAGGCGGCTGGCAATCTGAATAAAACGCAATCGGTCACAACTGGTAAGCTATTGGATAGTTTGGATTTTAATATTGTAAGCGATCGGGATGGATATACAATAAACTTTACGGCCTTAGATTATTTCAAATTTGTGGATAAGGGTGTGAGGGGTGCAGGAAGTAGCCTTAAAAATAGTACATCGCCATACAAATTTAAATATTTGATGGGGCAGGGCAAAGGCAAAAGCGGTAAAAAAAGTACATTAATTACGGCTATTGAAAAGTGGATAATAAGGAATAGGTTAACGGCTACGGCAAAGGATGTAAATAAATATGGCAGAACGGGTAGGGAACGTAAAGCGATAGAGGCTACAATGGGCCGTAAGACTTTGGCTTTTCTTATCGCTCGAAGTATTAAGCGGGACGGGTTATATGAAACAGGATTCTGGTCGGATGCCTTTGAGGAAACGTTTAGGGATTTCGGGGTAAAGATGAGTGAGGCATTAGGCAAAACAATAACGGTTAATCTTCAACAGATGGCAGAAGATATAAAAGGTAAAGGAGTTAAAATATAGATATGGGAATAACAGTACATCAGTCGCCAACAGGATACACTTCAGCACATGAAGAAGTATGGCACGTTGTGGAATCAACGGATAACGACATACCTGGGTTTAAATATGTTTATGATATTTATAAGGGTGATCAATTACTCACAAGGGTAAAGAACAGCCCTTTGGGGGTTGATAAATTAGGGGTATTGGATGTGGGTAATATTGTAAGATCTTCGCTCGATTCTTACAACTTTCCGGCATTTAATCTGTCATCATTTGCAAATGAGGTTGTATTAGGTGCTGACATATTCTTTACAGATTATCGTGTTGAATATGGTCAAATGAGTGGAACAGTAGATTTTAGCGGAAACATAGCATCTGGCAATTACAGGG
>Ga0315906_10005527_pt1 | contig 15875 bp, 8 predicted proteins | sample LakEriMetagenome_4_FD_203526 | JGI IMG/M metagenome (GOLD analysis project Ga0315906, IMG submission 203526) | Freshwater fungal communities from buoy surface, Lake Erie, Ohio, United States - Buoy 2 MA122 | ecosystem: Environmental > Aquatic > Freshwater > Lake > Lake biofilm | place: USA: Lake...
GGGTTCGCCAAGAAAAACGGGGAGTTTTGCATCATGATCGCCATGGTGCAAAACCACGAGGTGCAACTGGGCGTGGTGCTGGACCCGACCCGCAAACGGCTCACCTTCGCGGAGAAAGGGGCCGGATGCTGGCGTCGCGACGGGCGCATGCCCGACATCCGCTGCGCGGTCAGCCCCAACGGCCACACGGCGCGGCTGACGCTGGCGCGGTCCCGGCCCAAGGTGCCGGGCAAGCTGGAGGGGAAGTCGCTGCTGCTGGCCCCTGAAAAACTGCTGGAAACCTACTCGGCCGGGTTGAAATTCGCCGCCGTGGCGCGCGCCGAGGCCGACGCCTACACCAACGACTACCCCACCTACAACGACTGGGACATCTGCGCCGGGCACATCCTGGTGGAGGAGGCGGGGGGCAGGGTTTCCAGCCTGGCCGGGCGACCGCTTCTCTACGGCGCCCCGGGCTATCAGCAGGATGGCTTCCTGGCCTCCAACGGCCTGTTGCACAACGCGCTTCTGGCCAAGATCCGGCCGAAGGGCTGAGCCGGTTTCCTAGCGGGCCGTTCCACCCAACGGCGGGGGCCCCTTGATCTGGGCCAGCCGGGCCTGGGCGGTGTCGGCGTGGCGGCTGCCCGGGAAGGTGACCAGCACCTTCTCGAGATAAAACACACCTTGCTGCGGATTGCCCTTGCCGATCCAGGCGTCGGCCAGATTCAGGTACAGGCCCGCCAGCTTGTCGGCGGACTGCTCGGCCACCAGCCGGAGTTTGTCCGGATCATTGCGGATCGACTGGACCTCCTCCTTGGCCATTTTCGCCTCGTCGGATTCTGGAAACTGGGCCAGCAGCCGTTCGGAGGTTTCCAGCAGACCGGCGAGATGCCCCTGCCTTTTTTCCTCTTCCATCTGGTCCGCCAGCAGTTTGGCCGCGGACTCCATGCCCGGTTTGCCGGCGGGGTCCGAACTGCGCGACGCCAGGGTTCCCTTGGCCAGGTCCCGGGCCGGGGTGCCCTCGGTGGTGGAATCGGGCAGGCTGTCGGCGCGCCCTGGCCTTTTGCGGCCCGGGTCGTTGGCGCCCAGCGGGCCGCCACGCGCGATCGTTTCGGCCTCCAACTCCTGCTGCAGGGCCCTGGCCTGGGAATAGACCGGGCCGCGGAATTCAGATTCGGTGATCAGCCGCAGCAAAACCGAGGCCCTGTCACGGTCCTGGTTCGTTCGAGCCTTGCGGGCCTCCTCCAGGGCGCCGGCCAGCCAGGCGGGGGCCTCGGGGCCCAATGCCGCCTTTTCCAGCGCCGTCAGGAAGCCCTTGGGGTCGATGAACCCCTCGTTGCTGCCTAGGATTTTCCCGGACGGGTCGGCGTAGACATGGGTGGGGTAATTGCGGAGGCCGAAGGCTTCCACCAACCTCGGGTTCTTTTGGCCGTCCACCTTCAGGCAGATCCAGCCACTGTTCAGCCTGGCGACCACCTTCGGGTCGGCCAGTGTCACGGCATCCATCTGCCGGCACCATGGGCAGTTCTCGGCGCCGATCTCGATGAGGAGGGGAAGCCCCCGCTCCGCCGAAGCCTTGCGAGCCCCCTCGTAATCGGAAAGCCAGGGGATGGAGCTTGGCGCCGCGGCGGCTGAAGGGGCCATCGGCATGGGGTCTTGCCCCCGCGTGAAAAACGGGGTCGCCAGAATCAACAGCGTCCCCATGCCCAGGGCGCGGCTGACCGAGGCCCTAGTATTCAAGATCGCGTGGCCTGTCTTCGCTGGACGGTTCATGGTTGCCTCCTCCTTGGCCATCAACTCCCCCGGGGCCGGCATTCCTAGGCCCTGGGGTGTGCCTTCCGGTAGTTTTCCTGCAGCTTCTGCGTGGTCACATGGGTGTAGATCTGGGTGGTGCTCAGGCTGCGGTGGCCCAGCAACTCCTGCACGGAGCGGATATCGGCCCCGGCGTCCAGCAGGTGGGTGGCGAAGGTGTGGCGCAGGGCGTGGGGCGACACATCCTCCTTCAGGCCGGAAAGCCGAGCCTGGTGCCTGAGCAACCGGTGCACGCTGCGGGAGGTCAACCGGGTGCCGCGGTGGTTGAGGAACAGGGCGTTTTGTTCCTTGGTTTTGGCAAGGCTCGCCCTCACCTCGATCCAGCGGCCGATCGCCTCCATCGCCATGGGGCCCAGCAGCACCAACCGCTCGCGTTTGCCCTTGCCGCGGACAACGGCCACGCCCTGGTCCGCATCCAGATCGTCCAGATTCAGGCCGACCAATTCGCTGACGCGCACGCCGGCCGAATAGGCCACCTCCCACAAGGCGTGGTCCCTGGGGGCCAGGCGCTTTTCCCCCTGGTCGGCCTCGAGCAGGGTGTCGATTTCGGTGCGGGTGAGGAACCGGGGCAGTTTCCGTTCCTTGCGGGGCCCCTTCAGGCCGTCGGCGGGGTTGGAATCCACCTTCTCGCGCAACCGCAGGTAACGGAACCAGGAGCGTATCGCGGACAGCCGGCGGCCTATGGTGGAACGGGAGTACCCCTGCTCCTGCATCCACGCCAGCCAGGTCCGCAGGTGGCGGGGGGTCACCTGGCTCACCTTGAGACCCTTGCCAAACGATTCGTGCAGGCGGTCCAGCGCCTGGGTCAGATCCTCGCGGTACGACTTCACGGTGTGGGCCGAGGCGCCCTTTTCCAAGGAAAGGTGTCGCAGGAAATCCGCCATTTCCGCCCGCATGGAAAGGCTCCCTCCCACCCTTCGAAACCATCACCCGCAGCGGGTGCCCCAACCGGGATCAGGCGGCCCCTTCCTGGAGCACCTGCTCCCGCATCTTTCCGGCCAGGATGGCCACATCAAACCCGGTCAACGGGCAGGTGGACTCCACCGCCAGCTCCTGCAGTTCGTCTAGCAGGGTCTCCTGGCTTTCCCGGTCGTAGACGAAGACAAAACGCTCCCCCTGCTTGGTCAACGCAAGCACGAAGACCTCCTGGCGCACGCGTCAACTCCGGATGCCGGCTCGAGGTGGTATGCCGTATGGGTTGATTTCGGAAGATGGGCCCACCCGGTCGTTGCGGATGTGGTCCTCCGGGGCAAAGAACCCGGCCCGCCCGTCAATCCTCCCCGCACAAACCTTGGAAGCGGCAGAATCAGATCAGATGGTCCAGGGAGGCCAAACCCAACCCTTCCCGGCAGGCAAGCGGCTCGCCGTACTTGCGCTGAATGGTCCAACCGTAGGCCCTGGCCCGGGTTTCCACATCCTCCAGGGGCAGGGTGGGGGTGGGGGCGCGGCCCTGGACCAACTGCGAATGGTAGCAACGCAGCACCTCCAGCTTCCGCTCAAAGTGCGCCGAGATGTCCACCACCAGGTCCGCCCTGGGCAAGGTGCGCAGATGCAGGGAAAAGTAGTACAGGAGCCTCGGCGGGTACCAAGGTTCACCGGGCATGTCGGTCTTGCTCAGTTTGGACCAAAAGCGCGCCGCGTCGGTGAGGGCGCTGGCGGCCACATGGTCGGGGTGGGCATCCTCCCAGTGGTGGGTGAACACCACCCGGGGCCGCCACAGGCGAAAGATCCCGGCCAGTCGTGCCCTGGCCTCCAGAGAGTTTTCCAGCGACCGGTTGGGAAGCCCCAGATTGATCCGCTGGTCCAAACCCAGCCGGGCGGTTGCCTCCGCCGTTTCCCGGGCCCTGATTTCAGGCGAGCCCAGGGGGGTTGGCTCGCCATTGGTCAGGTCCACCACCCCCACCCGGTACCCCTTTTCCTTCAGCAACAGAATGGTGCCCCCCAGGCCGATTTCGGCATCATCGGGGTGGGAGGCCACCACCAGGTAGTCAACCTGCGAATCCACAGAGTTTTGGGAAGATGGGCCGCTTTTCCCGGTGGACATGGCGTTGATTCCCGGCTGGCTGACGGTGCATCATGGTGCACCGTTTGGTTAGGAATCGGCGCGGTGACGCGGCCGATTCATCCGCTCATTTTATCGTGCGATCGGGAAAGGAATCCCATGCGCAAACTGATCGTGATCCCCGCCAGGTACGCCTCCTCCCGCCTTCCCGGCAAACCGCTCCTGCGTGAAACCGGAAAATACATGGTGGAGCATGTGTACGAGCGGGCCTGGCAGAGCAAGTTGGCCGACCGGGTGATTGTGGCCACCGACGATGACCGGATCGAGCAAGCCTGCAGGAGCTTCGGGGCCGAGGTTGTGCGCACCCGGGAAGACCACGCCTCGGGGACCGACCGCGTGGCCGAGGTGGCAGAAAGCCGGAATTTTGAACTGATCCTGAACCTGCAGGGGGACGAGCCCCTGATCGACCCGGCCAAGCTGGACCTGCTGTTCCAGTTGCTGGAGAACGATTCCGCCGCCGAGATGGCCACCCTGGTCACCCCGCTGACCAGCCTGGAATCGTACCGGAACCCCAATGTGGTGAAGGCCGTGGTGGATGACCGTGGCAGGGCGCTCTACTTCAGCCGCAGCCCCATCCCGCACATCCGGGACAATGCCGAACCCGATGCCGCCGCACTACGCGGGCTGGTTTGGCAGCATGTGGGCCTGTACGCCTACCGCAGGGACTTTTTGCTGCGCCTGGCGCAATTGCCGGTTCACCCCATCGAGCAGGCGGAAAAACTGGAACAGCTAAGGGTTTTGGCCACAGGTGGTTCCATCGCGGTGGGCAAGGTGGAAAACGCCGGAATCGGGGTGGACACCTTTGAAGACTACCGTCGGTTTGTAGAACAATATTTGCAATCCGGGCGCCGGGCGGCCTGACAGTCGGGGGGACTGGGGCGGCCAGTGCCCGCCCCAGCGGGCACCCCCTTTGATGTCGAAGCATATCTGCAAACATATCTTTGTAACCGGCGGTGTGGTCAGCTCCCTTGGCAAGGGGCTCACCAGCGCGTCCGTGGGACTGTTGCTCGAGAAAAGGGGCCTGCGGGTGCGCCTGCAGAAGCTGGACCCCTACCTGAACATCGACCCAGGCACCATGAGTCCCTACCAGCATGGCGAGGTCTATGTGCTGGATGACGGCACCGAGACCGACCTGGACCTGGGCCATTACGAGCGGTTCACCTCGGGCCCGCTCACCCGCCAGAGCAACTACACCAGCGGCCGCATCTACCAATCCATCCTGCAGAAGGAGCGGCGGGGCGAGTACCTGGGCAGCACCGTGCAGGTGATTCCCCATGTGACCGACGAGATCAAGGCGGCCATCCGTGGCGTTGCCACCAGCGATGTGGATGTGGTGATCACCGAGCTGGGCGGCACGGTGGGCGACATCGAGGGCCTGCCCTACCTGGAGGCCATCCGCCAGTTCGCGCTCGATGTCGGCAAGAACAACTGCCTGTACATCCACCTGACGCTGGTGCCGTACCTGAAGGCGGCGGGAGAGGCCAAGACCAAGCCCACCCAGACCAGCGTGATGCAGCTCCGCCAGATCGGTATCCAGCCCGATGTGCTCATCTGCCGCACCGAGCGGGAAATGAGCGAGGGGATGAAGGACAAGATCGCCCTGTTCTGCAATGTGGAACGGCGGGCGGTCATCGAGGAGCGGGACAAGGAGTTGTCGATCTACGAGGTTCCTGTCAGCCTGAGCGCCAACAAGCTGGACCAGATCATCGTCGAGAAGCTGGCCCTCGAGGCCAAGCCCCTCGACATGAGCGAATGGCAGGGGATGCTCAACCGGGTGCTCAACCCCCGGCAGGAGGTCTCCATCGGCGTGGTGGGCAAGTACATCAGCCTTTCCGACGCCTACAAGTCGATCTACGAGTCGCTCGACCATGCCGGCATCGCGCTGGAAACCCGCGTGGTGGTGCGGCGGATCGACAGCGAGGAAGTGGAGCGGGACGGGGCCGAGCGCACCCTGGGCGGGCTAGACGGCATTTTGGTGCCCGGTGGTTTCGGGTACCGCGGCATCCCCGGGAAGCTGGCCGCCGTGCGCTACGCCCGCGAGAAAAAGATCCCGTTCTTCGGCATCTGCCTGGGGCTGCAGTGCGCGGTGATCGAGTTCGCCCGCAACGCCCTGGGCCTGAAGGATGCCAACACCACCGAGATCGATGCCGACACCAAGGACCCGGTGGTCTGCCTGCTGGATGAGCAGTTCAGCATCACCGACCTGGGCGGCACCATGCGCCTGGGCTCCTACCCCTGCAAGCTGACCCCCGGCAGCCTGGCCCGCAAGGTCTATGGCGCCGACGAGGTGCGCGAGCGGCACCGGCACCGGTACGAGTTCAACAACGCCTACCGCCAGCGGTTTGAGCAAGCCGGCATGCGTTTCTCCGGCACCAGCCCTGACGGCAACCTGGTGGAGGTGATCGAAATCCCCGACCACCCGTGGTTCCTGGCGGTGCAAAGCCACCCGGAGTTCCAATCCAAGCCGACCAAGGCGCATCCGCTCTTCCGCGAATTCACCCGCGCCTCGATTGAGCAGAAGAACCGCAAGCGGAATTGAGATTATTTTCCCATGTAAAAGCGCGATCCCCGGCAGGTCCAACAACATGCCGGGGATCGCGCTTTTGGTGGCGAGGAATCGGCGGATCGTTATTAGAACCGCCACTCCAGGCCGAGGTCGATGCCCTGGGCCCAAATACCGGTGCCATTCCAGTTGAAAGCGGGTTGAGCCGGTTGGGCGCCGGGCACCGAGGGAGGAAGCAGGTTGGGATTCACATTCGGGTTGATCACATTCCCGGCCCGGGCGACGCTGCTCCAGTAGAGGAAGGAGTAACCGGCTCGCAGGCGCACGGTTTCGGTGACAAAGTAACCCAGGTGGCAACCCACCTCGGGAACAAAGGTCAGCACCTCGCGGCTGTAGGAGCCAATGTTGCTTGGCAGCGCCAGCAAGCCACCGGGGGATGTGGCAGGGACCACGCCGGGCACTGTGACGGTAGTGTTACCCGTGATGCTGCAAGACTGGTAAGTGGAACCTAGGGCGATGCGGCCACCACCATCGACAAACCAGCGCCCCGTCCGGTATTCACCTCGCAAGCCCAGGTCGCAGCCGTAGAACTGGCTGCCGGTCTTGAACTGGTCGAGGATGGCGAAATTGGTGCCCACCGGGATGGCGGCGCTGCCCGGGTCGATACTGGTCAGGTTCTCGGTCACACGGACCGTGTCTCCAATGGTGAGATAGCGGAAACCGGCCACACCGTCGATGCGGTAGTTTTCGGCACCCGCCAGGTTGTAAAGCCCCAGCACGCCGGCACCGTAAAGCCCGGAAGTGGTGATGCTGGCCGAGGATGTTCCATCCAGCAAGCCGGGGTAGGAGACCAATTCCGCGGCGTTCTGGTTGTTGGTGGCATCGACATACGGACGGCTGACCACATTGGGGGTACCGGCCGTGTATTCCGATCCGGTGCACCCGGGCAAAATCAGGCCATACATTTCCAAGCCGACGGTTTTTTCGTCATTCACCCAGGTGCCCAAGGTGAATCGACCGCCGGGCAGCATGTCCTGGTTGTAGGTGTTACCGCCGAACAGCACCACCGCCCCCGGGGTACCAAGTACCCCCGCCTGGCTGACCGGGGTTCCCGCCGGGCTGGCGGAGAGCAGGGGGGGCGGAGAAGTGCCTTTCAACCACCACAAAAGCAGGTCCGCACCCATCCAATGCATGCCTTCGGGAGCATAGACGGGCGGGGGCATCACCAAGGGATCCCCGTTGCCATCAAACGGCGCCTGGGGAGCCTGTAGACCACGGAAGCCGGCTGGAATCAAGGAACCGGTCTCCTTTCCTCCCCGTTGGCTGATAGCAGATTCAGGCGATTGGGCATCCGAACTGGATACAACGTTCGTTTTGGAAGGGTTCAGGTTCCCCAAGGGCAGTTCCTGGGCTTGAGACAGGCCGGCCAACAAACTACCGGAAAGCAGTCCGGCACCCAGGCGCAGTAGATTCCTACGCATGTTCATCCTCCAGATGGAACGATTCTGTGAATTTGCTCGTAGGTTCCAGTGAAGCGGAACAAACGGGGCGTGGGCTTGGCACAACTTGTATCGAATGGGGAGAATATGCGACCAAAGGCGGTCGCACTCAAAAATGAGCGTGTCCACCATCCAATTGATGGTTTTTCCGGTTGGTTAAAATAGAGAACCTTTTTTGATATATACAGAAACTAAATGCTAACTATTTTTGTTACTTCTAATTAAAGCGGATATTTTTTTAACCAGTGCAGTTTTTTTGAAAAACTGGCTTTTCCAATTCCAAAGACTGAAAGAATTGGGAATATTAGAAAATTTTAGAAATTTAGCTTGAACGGACACTTTGGGCCTGTTTTATTTTGAATCGAGGATTTTTGCATCAGCAGGGCTAGCTGCATCTGCTGATCAACAAGGAAAATGGGTGAGTATATAAGATACTTATAGATACTATCAGATTTTTCTTGTGCAAACCATTGTATCGAAACCTGATTTGAAGATAATTTTAGAACTTATCATCCGGTTTAAAAGGCGCCTCCAAGGATCACCACGAATTTCACCCGGGAGAGTTTGAAGTGAATCTGAATGGTCTACAGGGTTTGTTTGGAACATGGGACAAAACACTGCGCCGCAAGAAGGCCTCACTAGTTTCGGCCAAACCCTCCAAAGCCTCCCGACACAAGCTTTCTCAACTCAGCCTGGAAACCCTGGAGGGGCGCATCACCCCAGCGGTGACCATCACGCGCACCTCCGCGCCGGTGTTTTACACCGACAACTCGCCGCCGTCCGGTGACCCACAGATGCGTGGCAATTATGCCACCTTTGTCGTGACCAACACCGGTGCGACCATCGATGACGCCTGGGCCAGCATTGGCAACTTCACGGCAGCAACCGGACAACCTCTACTCGGCCTTGGGACCTACAGCCCCGGCACGGTCAGCCTCGGTCGTATGGAAACCGGTGCCAGCAAACTAGCCTCGTTCTATGTAGTCGAAAACCAATTGGGTGTAACAACCGTTGGAACCAGCGGTTCCTCCATCACCCAAAGCTACACGGTGAGTGTCTATGACGATGGTCCTACTGGAACCATCGTGGGAACTTCTAATTTTTCGTACGCCAATTACGCCTGGCCTGGTGGGGGTGGTTTTGACAAAGCTATCACTGACGACATTAAAGCGGCAGCTAATAAAGTATCTAGTGTAACGTACAGCCCCAATCCCTCGGTGATGGGTAGTACTTTTACTTTGGTAGTGAACGGTTCAACAGGCAGCTTGGGCGCTAATTCCAGCAGAATTTTAGCATTTAGTCCAGCAGCATATTTAAGTTGGAGACCAGATGTTTTCCAATTGATAAGTACAAACATTACTCTAACTGGAGGGACCACAGGAAGCTTTAATAACCAGTTGTTTATAATAGCAAATACTTCTGCATCGTCTGATTACGTCGCATCCTACACTTTTCGCGCTATAGGAACCACCTCAAGTTCCACCCCAGTTAACCCTACAGCTTTTATTGCAAGTGGTACGCAAAACAAACACACAGATCCAGGATCTTTTTCAAGTCTTTCTCCTATACTGCCACCCGTCAACACGATGCTGGTCAGCAAGACGGTGGACAATTCACTGATCGCTTCCTCCGGCCAAGTCACTTACTCTCTCACCATCACCAACTCCAGCACCACGCAAACCGCGAGCTTCGACCGTTTTGTCGACGTCCTTCCATCGACTCCTGGAGTAGTGACTTATGTTCCCGGATCCACCAAACTAAATGGTGTTACTGACGAGGACCCCGTCATCTCGGGACAAACCCTCACCTGGTACAACTCGTGGACTTCCGCCTATTCCATTCCACCGTCCTCCAGCATTACCTTGTCCTACAAGGCGCTTATCCCATCGAATATCGGCACCTATGTGAATTCCGCCTATGCGATGGCAGGCACCACCCAGATCGACACGACTCCCAGCACCACTGACAACAAACCCGCCACCGCTTCAGTCCAATTGGCTCCAATAACCGACCTCGGCGTTATCAAAACTGACAATGTGAGCGGGGCTTTGGTGCCTGGCGGTTCGGTCACCTACACAATCACCGTCAATAACGCCGGCCCCAGCTCGGCCATTGGCGCATCAATTGTGGACACTTTGCCGGTCGGGATTACCAGTGCAACCGTTTCCAGCGTTGTCACCACGGGTGGGGCGGTGATCACCTCCTCCAATTACACCGGTGGCAACATCAATGATGTAGCCACCATCCCCAGCGGTGCCACGATCGTTTACACGGTCACCGGTACCGTAAGCCCCTCAGCCACAGGTTCCGTCAATAACACCGTCACGGTCACCGCGCCGGCGGGTTATGTTGACCCTGATCCCAGCAACAATACCGACACCAATGTGCTGGGCAACGCTTCGGCCGACCTGGCCATCACCAAAAGTGATGGTGGCACGACCGCCATTCCCGGGACCAACACCACCTACACCATCACTGTCAGCAACGCCGGCCCCAGCTCGGTCACCGGGGCCGAGGTGACCGATGTGCTGCCCGCTGGTGTAACCTTTGTTTCCGCCACCAACGGGGCCGTCTACAACTCCGCCACGCGAACGGTCTCCTTCACCACTCCCAGCATAGCGGTAAACGGGTCGACCAGCTTCAACCTGGTGGTGGCCCTCAGCCCCACCCTGACCGGAACTCTTTCCAACACGGCGACGGTCGCAGTGCCCCAGGGCTTCACCGATCCCGACCTGAACAACAACACCTCCACCGACACCAACACGCTGGTCCCCACGGCGGATCTGGTGATCGTGAAGGACGACAGCTCGTTCACAGCCGTGCCAGGCAACGAGATCACCTACACCATCTCTGTCACCAACAAAGGCCCCAGCACGATGACCGGCGCCAGCGTGGAAGACACGCTTCCCACCGGACTGACCTTCGTTTCAGCCACTGGCGGGGCCAGCTACAACTCCAACACCCGCACGGTTTCGCTCACCACCGGCACCCTGGTGACCGGGCAAACCACCACCTTTCAGATCACCGCCCTGATGGCGGCATCGCTGACAGGTTCGCTTTCCAACACCGCAACCGTTGCCCCGCCTTCCGGCGTGACGGATCCGGATTACACCAACAACACCTCCACCGACACCAACACCCTGGTCCCCACCGGCGACCTGGCCATCACCAAAACGGACAATGCCTCCTCGGTGGTTCCCGGGAACACCGTCACCTACACCATCACCGTTTCCAACTCCGGGCCCAGCCATGTGGCCGGGGCCGCGATCAACGATGCGATCCCCGCCACCATCCTCAACCCCACCTGGACCGCCATCTACAGCACGGGTTCCTCCGGTGCCGCCAGCGGCACGGGTTCTTTGTCCAACGTGCTGGTCAATCTGCTGGCCAACGGCACGGCAACCTTCACCGTGACCGGCACATTGGACCCCACGGCCTCTGGCACCCTGGTCAACACGGCCACGGTCACCGCCCCCGCAGGATTCACCGACCCGGACAACACCAACGATTCGGACACAGACACGAATACCCTGGTCCCCACCGGCGACTTGTCGATCACCAAGACCGACGGGGCCGGCACTGCCGTGCCCGGCAGCAACATCACCTACACCATCACCGTCGCCAACAGCGGGCCAAGCACCGTGACGGGCGCCACCGTGACTGATGTGCTGCCCGCAGGAACCAGCTTTGTTTCCGCAACGGGCGGTGCCACCTACAATTCGGGCACCAACACCGTCACCTACACCACCGGGGCCGTGGCGGCCAACGGCACCGCAATCTTCCAGTTGGTGCTAGCCATCAGCGCCGCATCCACGGGAACCTTGGCGAACACCGCAACGGTGACCCCGCCTTCCGGCTGGACCGATCCAGACCCGACCGACAACACCTCCACCGACACCAACACCCTGGTGCCCACCGGCGATTTGTCGATCACCAAGACCGACGGCGTCACCACCATCGTGCCGGGAACCAACGTCACCTACACCATCGTGGTCTCCAACGCCGGGCCCAGTATTGTGACCGGCGCCAAGGTGAATGACACGCTGCCCGCCAGCATCTCCGGCACCACGTGGACCGCCACTTACTCCACCGGGTCCACAGGCGCCAGCAGCGGTAGCGGCAACCTGTCCAATGTGCTGGTCAACCTGCTGGCCGGCGGCACCGCCACCTTCACCGTGACCGGGCTGATCGATGCTGCCGCAACCGGCACCCTGTCGAACACCGCCACCGTCACCGCCCCGACCGGCTTCACCGATCCCGACACCACCAACAACACCTCCACCGACACCAGCACGCTGAAACCCACCGGCGACCTGGCCATCACCAAGACCGACAGCGCCACCACCGCGCGCCCGGGCGACACCATCACCTACACCATCACGGTCACCAACGGCGGGCCCAGCACCGCCACAGGTGCCACCATTGTGGACACACTGCCCGCGTCGCTGCTTTCCGGCAGCGTCACGAGCGTCACCGCCGGCGGCGCGGTGATCACATCTGTCAATCACACCGGCGGCAGCATCAACGATGTGGCCACCATACCCAGCGGGGGCTCCATCACTTACACGGTGACCGCCACCATCAACGGTTCGGCCACGGGCACCCTAGCCAACACGGCCACGGTTTCCGGGCCCTCCGGCTGGACCGATCCCACCCCGGGCAACAACTCCTCCACCGACACCAACACCCTGGTCCCCACAGGCGACCTGTCTGTCACGAAAACCGACGGCCTGACCAGCGCCGTGCCGGGCACCACCATCTCGTACACGATCGTCGTGGGCAACTCGGGCCCCAGCAACGTGACAGGCGCCAAGGTGAATGACACACTTCCCGCCGATTTCCGAAACGCCACCTGGACCGCCACCTACACGCTGGGTTCCTCAGGAGCGACCAGCGGGTCCGGTTCGCTTTCGAATGTGCTGGTGAACCTGCTTTCCGGCGGTACCGCCACCTTCACCGTCACCGGCCTCATTGATGGCTCAGCCATCGGCACCTTGTCCAACACGGCCACGGTCACCGCCCCCACAGGCTGGACCGACCCCAATCCCAATAACAACACTTCCACCGACACCACCTCGCTGGCCCCCACCGGTGACCTGTCCATCAACAAGACCGATGGATCGGCTACCGCCATCCCGGGCACCAACATCACCTACACCATCACTGTGAGCAACTCCGGCCCCAGCAATGTGACCGGGGCGGCTGTGAACGACACCCTGCCCGCCGCCATCCGCAACGCCACTTGGACCGCCACCTATTCCAGCGGCTCTTCCGGGGCGGGTAGCGGTAGTGGCAATCTTTCCAATGTGCTGGTCAACTTGCTTTCCGGTGGCACTGCAATCTTCACCGTCACCGGGCTCATCGACGGTTCGGCTAGCGGCACCCTGTCCAATACCGCCACCGTCACCGCCCCCACCGGCTGGACCGACCCGAACCCCAACAACAACTCCTCCACCGACACCAACACCCTCAACCCCACGGGCGACCTGTCCATCAACAAGACAGACGGTTCCGCCACCGCCATACCCGGCACCAACATCACCTACACCATCACGGTGTCCAACGCCGGCCCCAGCAATGTGACCGGCGCGGCTGTGAATGATACCCTTCCCACCGCCATCCGGAATGTGACCTGGACCGCCACCTACAGCACCGGTTCATCAGGCGCCGCCAGCGGCACCGGCAACCTTTCCAATGTGCTGGTAAACCTGCTTTCCGGCGGCACCGCGACCTTCACGGTCACCGGCCTCATCGATGCTTCGCAAACCGGCAGCCTGGTGAACACCGCCACGGTTACCGCCCCTACAGGCTGGACCGATCCGAATCCCAACAACAACTCCTCCACCGACACCGATACCCTGGTGCCGACGGGCGACCTGTCGATTGTCAAGACCGATAACTCCGCCACAGCCATCCCCGGCACCAGCATCACCTACACCATCACGGTGTCCAACGCCGGCCCCAGTAATGTGTTTAACGCAGCAGTGAATGACACGCTGCCCGCAGCCATCCGCAACGCCACTTGGACCGCCACCTATTCCACCGGTTCGTCCGGCGTGGCCAATGGAACCGGCAATCTTTCCAATGTGCTGGTGAACCTTCCGCCACCGGTACACTCAGCAACACCGCAACCGTGACGGCCCCCAGCGGGTTCACCGACCCTACTCCCGGCAACAACTCCTCCACCGACAACAGCACCCTCAAGCCCACCGGTGACCTGTCGATTCTCAAGACCGATAACTCCACCACCGCCATCCCCGGCACCAGCATCACCTACACCATCACGGTGTCCAACGCCGGCCCCAGTAATGTGTTCAACGCGGCAGTGAATGACACGCTGCCCGCAGCCATCCGCAACGCCACTTGGACCGCCACCTATTCCACCGGTTCGTCCGGCGTGGCCAATGGAACCGGCAATCTTTCCAATGTGCTGGTGAACCTGCTGGCCAACGGCACCGCCACCTTTACCGTCACCGGACTCATTGACGCTTCCGCCACCGGTACACTCAGCAACACCGCAACCGTGACGGCCCCCAGCGGGTTCACCGACCCTACTCCCGGCAACAACTCCTCCACCGACAACAGCACCCTCAAGCCCACCGGTGACCTGGCGATTGTCAAGACAGACAACTCCGCCACCGCCATACCCGGCACCAACATCACCTACACCATCACGGTCAGCAACTCCGGGCCCAGCAATGTGTTCGGCGCGGCCATTAATGACACCTTGCCTGCGGCCATCCGCAATGCCACCTGGACGGCCACTTACAGCACCGGTTCCTCCGGCGCCGCCAGCGGCAGTGGCAATATTTCCAATGTGCTGGTCAACCTGTTGGCCAACGGCATCGCCACTTTCACCGTGACCGGACTCATCGACGCCTTGGCTACAGGTACCCTATCCAACACCGCCACGGTCACCCCGCCTTCCGACTGGACCGACCCGACTCCGGGCAACAATTCCTCGACCGACAACAGCACACTCAAGCCCACCGGCGACCTGGCGATCGTCAAGACCGACAACTCCGCCACTGCCATACCAGGCACAAACATCACCTACACCATCACGGTTTCCAACTCCGGGCCTAGCAACGTGGTCGGTGCGGCCATCAACGACACCTTGCCCCCAGCCATCCGCAATGCCACCTGGACCGCCACTTACAGCACCGGTTCCTCCGGCACCGCCAGCGGCAGCGGCAATATCTCCAATGTGCTGGTCAACCTGTTGGCCAACGGCATCGCCACCTTCACCGTGACCGGACTGATCGACGCCTCGGCTACAGGCGTTCTCTCCAACACCGCCACGGTCACCCCGCCTTCGGACTGGACCGATCCCACCCCCGGCAACAACTCCTCCACCGACAACAGCTCCCTCAAGCCCACCGGTGACCTGGCGATCGTCAAGACCGACAACTCCGCCACCGCCATACCGGGCACAAACATCACCTACACCATCACGGTCTCCAACTCCGGGCCCAGCAACGTGGTTGGTGCGGCCATCAATGACACCTTGCCCGCAGCCATTCGCAATGCTACCTGGACCGCCACCTACAGCACCGGCTCTTCCGGCGCCGCCAGTGGCAGTGGCAACATCTCCAATGTGCTAGTCAACCTGCTGGCCAACGGTACCGCCACCTTCACAGTTACCGGCCTGATCGACCCATCCGCCACTGGCATCCTTTCCAACACCGCCACGGTCACCCCGCCTTCCGACTGGACCGATCCCACCCCTGGCAACAATTCCTCCACCGACAACAGCACCCTCAAGCCCACCGGTGACCTGGCGATCGTCAAGACAGACAACTCCGCCACCGCCATACCCGGCACCAACATCACCTACACCATCACGGTTTCCAACTCCGGGCCCAGCAACGTGGTCGGCGCGGCCATCAACGACACTCTGCCCTCAGCCATTCGCAATGCCACCTGGACCGCCACCTACAGCGCCGGCTCTTCCGGCGCCGCCAGTGGCAGTGGCAATATCTCCAATGTGGCGGTCAACCTGCTGGCCAACGGTACCGCC
>Ga0315906_10005529_pt1 | contig 15873 bp, 15 predicted proteins | sample LakEriMetagenome_4_FD_203526 | JGI IMG/M metagenome (GOLD analysis project Ga0315906, IMG submission 203526) | Freshwater fungal communities from buoy surface, Lake Erie, Ohio, United States - Buoy 2 MA122 | ecosystem: Environmental > Aquatic > Freshwater > Lake > Lake biofilm | place: USA...
CCCATTTACGGTGTCTTGCGCCAGTCGACGACCAGCTTGCCGAACTGCTCCCCCGCCTCGAGCCGGGCGTAGGCCGATGGACCCTCGGCCGGAGCGAACACCTGATCGATCACCGGACGGATCGCGCCTGAGCGCAGCAGCGACGCGACCTGCCGGAACTCGGCCATATCTCCCATCGTGGAGCCGACGAGTCGAAGCTGGTTCCAGAAGATCCGAGTGAGATCGGTGGTTGCGTCCGGCCCGGTCGTGGCGCCGCAGGTCGCGAAGGTTCCGCCGCGCGCGAGGCTTCGGATGCACTGGCCGTGCACGGCCTTTCCGATGCTGTCGACGCAGAGATCGACGCCGCGCCGGGACGTGATCCGCCGCACATCCTTCGACCAATCCTGACCGGAGTCGAGGATCGCATGCGACGCGCCGAGCTCCCGCGCGCGGTCGAGCTTCCACTGGTGGCGGCTCGTCACGATGGTCTCGCAGCCGAAGTGGCGCGCGATCGCGAGCGCCGCGAGCGCGACGCCTCCGCCGATTCCGGTGACGAGGACGAGCATGCCCGAGCGAAGCTGCGATTGGGTGACCATCATGCGCCACGCGGTCAGGTGGGTCAGCCCGAACGCGGCCGCCTGCACCGGATCGGTGTCGCCGATCTCGAGCAGGTTCGAAGCGGGCGCTACGAACCGCTCGGCCATCGCCCCCGGCCCGTGCTCGCCGATCATCCGGATGTCGCACGGCGCCGGCGCGATCCCCGGCCGCGACGGCTCCGCGATCGGCACGGCGGCGTTGAGAAGCACCCGGCGCCCGATCCACGCGGGGTCGACCCCGGCGCCGACCGACTCGACGAGGCCCGCTCCGTCCGACCCCGAGATCGCCGGATAGCGAATGTCGATTCCAGGCAGCCCGCGTCCCACCCACAGGTCGAGATGGTTCAGCGCCGCGGCCTCGGTCCGGACAACGACCTCGCCCGCTGCCGCGACCGGGTCGGGATGGTTCGGCTCGAAGCGGACGTTTGACGCGACGGGAGTGCCTTGCCGTTCGATGAGAATCGCTCGCATGGCGGCGAGTGTACGGCAGCCCGCCGCAGCGACCCCGGGCACGGGCGGTATCCTCGAACCATGCTGCAGCCGGCCCGCGCCACCCTCGTGCTCGCTTCCGCGATGCTCTTCCTCGCGCCGCTTCCGACCGGGTGCGGCGACGCTCCCTCCCTCGCGCAGACCGCGCCGGCCGCAGCGCCGCAGTCGGCGCCGCGACGCACCCCGGCAACCCCGCCCGCGAATCCGACGCTCCCGCCGCCCGCGCCCGCCGGCGGCAGCGCCGCAGGGCCGATCATCGCGGACCCGCCCGGGGTCAACTTCGGCATCGTCGAACCCGGGACCGAGGTCTCGGCAACGATCAAGCTGATCAATCCGCTCGACCAGCCCATCCGCATCAAGGTGGCGAAGCCGAGCTGCACCTGCACGACCGTCGACATGGTCGGCAAGGTGATCCCGGCGAAGGGCATGCTCGAGATGCCGATGTCGATGAAGACCTCGAAGTCGGTCGGCAACCGCTCGGCGCAGATCAATCTCGTGTTCGACGGCATCAACCAGATGCTCGCCGTCCGCATCGACGCCGAGACCGCGTACGCCGTGCGCGCGAACCCGGCGTTCGTCGACGCGCTCGCGCCCGAACGGATGAAGGGCTTCTTCGAGGTGCTTTCGAGCGATGGCACGCCGTTCAGCGTGCTCTCGGTCGACGGCCGGGCGCCGATCGCGCCGGACGGCTCGCCCCTGGCGCGCGGAACGCGCCAGGTCCTCGCCTACGACTTCACGAACCTCGGCGGGCGCCCGGTTCCGCCGTTCCTCGTCGTCGAGACCGACCACCCCAAGGCGCCGCTGATCGACCTGCGCGTTCGCCACGAGTCCACCCGGATCGCGCCGGCGCTCAACTTCGCCGAGTTCCGCCAGAACCTCGGGGTGCTGGCCTCCGGCGGTTCGGCCGAGTTCGAGATCGAGATCAAGAAGCTCGGCGCCGCCCGCATCACCGCGGTCGCCTCGAGCGACGCTCGGAGCCGCTGCGACCTCGTCGCGCAGCGCCCCGATGGCGAGTCGACGCTGGTGAAAGTCCGATTCACGGACCAAGGTCTCCCGAAGGGCGTCTTCCTGTTCCCCTGCCGCCTCACGGCCGGGCAGACGAGCGCCGACCTCTGGCTCTACGGCTGCGTCCGGTAGGGCTGGCTCGGCACAGTCGGACCGATTCCCTCCGGACTGGTCGGAATACCGAATCGGGGGCGAATCCGCCCGGGGCCGACGGCGAAGCCGCAGCCATGACCCCGGCCGCCGACATCATCCGGATTCGCAAGTACCCGAACCGCCGTTTGTACGACACCAGCCGCTCGACGCACCTCACGCATGATGAGGTTCTCGCGATCGTGCGCCGTGGGCAGCGCGTGCAGATCAGCGACAGCCGCACCGAAACCGACATCACGAACGAGGTCCTGCTGCAGATCCTCGTCGCGCGCGACCCGTCGCTCGTGGCGAGCCTGCCGACCGCGGCCCTGTTCGCGGTCGCTCGCTCCACCCCCGACTCGATCGCCCGCTCGACCGAGGCGTTCGACGACCTCGCCGACGCGCTTCGGGCGTCGGTTCCGGCCGCGAGCTCGCCGTACGCGACGAATGGTCATGCGAACGGCCATGCAAATGGCCATGCAAATGGCCATGCGAACGGTCACGCGAACGGCCACGCCAACGGTCACGCGAAGACCAACGGCGCGACCGCGACGGTCGCTGCCTCGCGCATCCGTTGATTCCATCCTGATCTTCGCCCACTCGCGTGGGTCAGCGGCGAGCTGTATCGCCGCTGTCTTCTTTTTGGTCTGATGCGCGGATGCGCCCGATCCTTCCGATCGCCCTCCCGCTCGCATTCGCCCTCGCCGCCGCCGCACAGGACGCCGCGCCGCCATCGAAGCGCGACCCGCGCATCGATGCGACGCGCATCACCCGCGTTGCACCGGCGGAGTCGACGGAACCTGCACTGCGCGGCGATGCGCCGCGGCCGGTGCTGCGCATCGCGGCGCGCGCCGAGGATGCGGGGCTCGATGCGGCTCGATTCGAGGCCGCCCGCGCCGCGATCCGACGCGGACTTGCCGCGCTCGCCACGATGCAGACTCCCGAAGGGCGGCTCTTCGTCGATCGCGAGGTCGCGCCGACCGACATGGAGCCCCGCAAGCGCGCGGCGAGCGTCGCGGTGACGGCGCTCGCGCTCAAGGCGTTCGAGCAGGCGCCCGATCTCGGCGACGAGGCCGCGCGGCGCCGGACGCGCGGCGCCGTCCTCGCGGCGATCACCGATCCCGCGGAACGCGTGCGGGTCACCGAGGGCGGCATCGGCAACTACGCGATGAGCGCCATCGCAAGCGGCCTTGCCGCGGTCGGCGACCCCGACGCCGCGGGCGGCGTCGCGGTCGCGCTGGCATGGCTGCGCGAGAGCCAGTGGGACTCGGGCGAAGGCATCGACGGCGCCGAGGACTGGTTCGGCGGCGCCGGCTACGGGAACGGAAAGCGGCCCGACCTCTCGAACACGCAGATGATGCTCGACGCGATGCACGACGCCGGAGTCTCGGCGGACGATCCCGCCATGCAGCGCGCGCTCGCGTTCGTCGAGCGCACCCAGAACCGCCGCGCGTCGAACACCGCGGGCTGGGCGCAGGCCGGGCCGAACGATGGCGGCTTCGTCTACTCGCCCGCGAACGGCGGCGAGAGCTTCGCGAGCGACGCCGCCGGCGAGGGACGCTACGGCGAGAAGCTCGCGACGCGCAGCCTGCGCAGCTACGGCTCGATGACGTACGCCGGCTTCAAGAGCATGCTCTACGCCGGGCTCTCGAAGGACGATCCGCGCGTCAAGGACGCGCTCGGCTGGATCTCCGCCCACTTCACCTTCGACGAGAACCCGGGCCTCGGACAGCAGGGCTACTTCTACTACCTGCACGCGATGGCGCGTGCGCTCGAGGCGTCGGGACTGCGCGAGCTGCCCGATGCGACCGGTCGCGCGCGGAACTGGCGCGCCGAGCTCGTCGACGCGCTCCTGAAGCGCCAGGGCGATTCCGGCACCTGGAAGAACGCGACCGAGCGCTGGGAGGAGTCGCGCGAGGACCTCGCGACGGTCTACGCGGTGCTTGCGCTCGAAGAGGCCCTCAAGCCCGCGAGGTGAGCGCCGGATCCATCGTCGTCGCCGCCGGCGATGCCGCGACCGCGCGCAGGCTCCATGCGCCGAGCATCGCGGAGGTCGCGAGGATCAGCGCGCCGAGCGCCTGGTGCGCGCTCGTGACCACGACCTCGTAGACCGGAATCGCCGCATCGGTGCGGATGAGCACGACGACCAGCGCGCCGATCCCGAGCGCGATCTGCAGCGCGATCGCGTGGACGAGGCCCTTTCCGAGGATTCGCATCGGGCGGATGTCGCGCGCGCGGCTCGAGGCGAGCGCGCCGGTCATGGTGGCCACCACGAGAACCGCGAGCGCACCGATGACATGGCCCCAGATCGGCCACGCCGGATGCACCGCGGCGCTGCCATCGGCGGGCGGGATCTGCAGGTGACGGTAGCTCGCGCCGAGGAAGAGCTGCGTGACGAGCAGCACGACGAGTGCGATCGGCATGGCGCGCACGAGGTCGGCGCGGTCGACGCCGGCCTTCGGCGTCGCCTCGATCCAGCCGCGGCTCGCGACGCAGGCGATCACGCAGGCGAGCGCGAAGACGATCTGCCCGAACATGCCGTGCGCGATCGCAAGCAGCGTGCTCGGCTGCAGCTCGATCCCGCTCGTGGCGGTGGTGAGGTTTCCGGTGACGCGGAGGCCGCCCATGAGCCCTTGCACGCAGACGACGCCGAGAAACGCGACCGAGAGCCCGCGCACCCACGCACGCCGGTCCTCGCGCCACACGACGCTCACGAGGACGAGCGCCGTCGTTCCGACGAGCATGCCGAAGAGGCGATGCGCGTGCTCGTAGTAGACGCCGCCCTTCATCTCGCTGAGCGGATAGAGCAGCATGTTGTGGCCGAAGGAGTTCGGCCAGTCGGGGACGGCGAGTCCGCTCTCGAGGCCGGTCACGAGCCCGCCGGTCACGAGCAGGATGAAGACCGTCGCGGCGGAAACGATCGCGAAGAGTCCGCCCGGCGCCGGAAGCGCGAGCGGCCGCGCGCGGCGGGCGATCCATCCGCCGAACCACGAGAGCGCCGCGGTGCCGGCGAAGAGGCCGGCGACATACGCGACCGGCGCGAGGCGCGAACCGCCCTGCTCGTCGCGCAGGAAGGCGCCGATGATGAGGAGGTTCGCGAGCGCGGAGACGAGGCCGGTGCGGACCGGCGACGCGCCGGCGCGGCGCGCGATCGCGCCGAACGCGACCGGGACCGCGAGCGTGAGCGCGAAGAGCGCCTCGCCGATCCAGAGCCCGGGCGCCATCATCGCCACGTAGCCGATCGCCCACATCGCGGCCGTGGTCGCGAATCCGAGCGCAAGATGGATCGTGCGGATCCAGTGGACGACGAAGAGGACGAGCGCCGCGCCGCCCGCGAAGAGGCCGACGAGCGTCGCAAGGCCGAGCGGAGCGGGCGCTGCAGCCGACGACTCGACCGCGGTTGACGCGGTCGACGCGAGAAGATTCGGGATGCTCGAGATCATGGGAAGACGCGTCCGTCGGCCGCGGCGCGCGACCGATGGGCCGTATAGTAGACCCTCCCGCAGCGGACCCATCGGATGAACGAAGAAACCACAGCGCACGCGCTCGCAGCAGACCCCCGCGGCCTGCCGACGCCGCGTGCCCGCGGCGCGCTCGGCATCTGGGCCGAACTCACGAAGGTCCGGCTGAACGCGCTGGTGCTCGTGACGACCGCGGTCGGTTTCGCGCTCGCGTCGATCGGGCCGATCGACTGGGCGCGGCTCGGGTGGACCTGCGCGGGCACCGCGCTCGCGGCGGCCAGCGCCTCGCTCTTCAACCAGCTCTTCGAGCGGCGACGCGACGCGCTCATGCTGCGGACGCGTGGACGGCCGCTGCCCGCGAAGCAGATCGGACCCGCGCCCGTGTTCGTGGCGGCGATGGTCACCGGCTACGCAGGCGCGGCGATGCTCGGCCTCACCGTCGGCCTGCTGCCGGCGGCGCTGGCTGCGATCAACATCCTGCTCTACGCGATCCTCTACACGCCGCTGAAGCCGCGCACGACCTTCAACACGCTCGTCGGCGCCGTCTGCGGCGCGATTCCGCCGGTGATCGGCTGGACCGCCGCGACCGGCAGCCTCGATCCCGGCGCGTGGCTTCTCGGCGGCCTCCTCTTCGTCTGGCAGATCCCCCACTTCCTCGCACTCGCCTGGCTCTATCGCGAGGACTACGCGCGCGGCGGGCACGCGATGCTTCCCGTCCGCGACGACGACGGCGAGATCACCGCGCAGGTCGTGCTGCTGACCACCATTCCGCTCGTGCCGCTCGGCCTCAGCGCGACCGCCCTCGGACTCGCCGGCGTCTGGAGCGCGCTCGTCACGCTCGTCGCGGGGCTCGCGTTCTGCTGGCTCTCGCTCGGCTTCTTCCGACGGCGCGACGATGCCTCGGCGCGGCGCGTCTTCCTCGGCAGCATCACCTACCTTCCGGTGGTGCTCGCGGCGATGACGATCGATCGCGGCGCCGCGAACCTCGAGTCGCTGTTCCGCGGCCGCGCGGAGATGACCGTGCAGGACCGGCCCTCCGCCGAATCGCCGCAGGAGCAGGATCCGAGATGAACGACGAACGACCCGGTGCCGCGACGCTCACCTTCCGAGGCGGAGGCTGGATCATCGCGGCCTCGGCGCTGCTTGTCGTGATCCTGCTCGCCTGGAGTCTGATCGGGCCGCTGATGGGCCGCCATCCGACGGGCGACGGGCGCACGCTCGAGAGCTACGGCTTCGATCTCTCCACGCTGCTCGTCGCGAAGGACGAGCTCGTCGCGTCGTCGCAGCCGCGCTCGTTCCTGCCCTCGCGCGACGAGCCCGCTCCGATGCTCGGACGCGACATGGCGATCTTCAACGAGGAGAACCGGCCCAAGTACGTGGTGTCGACCGACCGCGTGCTCGGGATCGTCGTCAACGGCAAGGCCCACGCCTGGCCGCTCTCGATGCTCAATGCGCACGAGGTCGTGAACGATTCGGTCGGCGGCGAACCGGTCGCGGCCACCTACTCGCCACTCTGCGATGCTGCGGTCGTCTTCCGGCGGACGGTCGACGGCCGGATTCGCCATTTCGAGGTCTCCGGACTTCTCGTCGATTCGAACCTCGTCTTCTTCGACAAGCGCGCCGAGGGCATCGACGCCGCGTCGCATGCGCCGAGCCTCTTCCTCCAGCTCGAGCGCCGCGCGATCGCGGGCCCGCTCGCCGCGAAGGGAGTCGCGCTCGAACCGCTGCCCGGCGCCTGCATCACCACCTGGGCCGACTGGCTCGCCGCGCATCCGGACACGACCGTCGCGACGCGCGACCCCGAGATGGTCCGCCGCATGCGCGAGATCTCCTACGCGCGCTACTTCCTCTCGCCGAAGCTCGACTTCCCCGCGACGCCGATTCCGACCGACGAGGCGCTGGCGGCCCGCGGGCTCCGGCTCAAGAGCCCGATGCTGCTCGTCGCGAACGGCACCGGCTGGACGGCGCTCTCGATCGAGGAACTCGTGCGGCGCGCCGGCCCCGATCGGCGCCTCGTCGTCGAGGTCGGCGGACGCCGGCTCTCGGTGGCGCTTCCCGCCGGCCCCGCCGTGGCGAGGGTCATGGACGAGGGCGGATCAGCCGTCCTCTCGATCCCCTGCCACCTCTTCGCCGCCGAAGCGATCGTCGGACCGCGCGAGCGCCTGGAGTCGTGGGCGTCGGCCATCCCGACGGCCGAATAACGCGATTTCGAACAGAATCTCTCCGGTTTCGGTTTCCGCGCCCCGGATCCACGCATGGAGGAGGTGCAGGAGGCTTTCTCTTCCTGCCCGGTCGCAACGCATCGCCGCGATCGGCACCGCCCCTCGTCCGGGCGGCTCGGGGGTTCATCAGGCTTGATCGGCACGCGTCGCCGCCTTCGGGCGGCGGCGTCGTTTTTGCGATCGCTTGACGCTCAGCGGGATCCGAGCCAGAGCGTGGCGTAGAGGACGATCCACGCGCCGTCGAGGAAGTGCCAGTACATCGCGCAGTAGGTGATGCCGCGGTGGTTGCCGGGCCCATAGCGGGCGCGCGCGGCGTTCCGCGCGGTGACCGCCATCGGCGGAAGGCCGCCGACGACGTGCGCCGCGTGGATCGCGGTCAGCACGTAGAAGGTCCACGCGTAGAGGTTGTCGGAGATCGCGAGGTTCGCGCGGTAGAGCTCCATCCATGCGTAGGCCTGCACGGCGAGGAACCCGAGCGCGAGCAGCATGGTCGCCGCCATCCACGACCCCTGCCTCGGATCGCCCGAGCGGCCGGCGCGCAGCGCGGCCTGCATGGTGGCGCTCGAGACGACGAGCATCGCCGTGCTCAGCAGCAGGATCGGCGGCGGCGGCGGCGCATCGGCGGGGATGAACGCGTCGCCGTTGTCGATCCGCACGACGAGATAGCCGAGGATCGCCGAGACAAAGAGCACCGCCAGCACGATGAGGAACACCCACATGCCGAAACGGCCCGCTTCGAAGCGGGCCGTCGGGTCGTCGAAAGGCGTGTCGCGTTCCTTCATGAGGAAGCGTCGCGGCGCCGCCGCGGGCTCACTTCTTGATGATCGGCGCGAAGGGCGCGTCCTTCTCGAGCACGCGGATCACGTCGGGGGCGTTGCCACGGTCGAGGGTCGGCTGGTACTGGCCGACGTCCATCATGCAGAAGCACATCATCAGGATCACGAACAGCATCGATCCGATGAGCACCATCAGGTTGAAGGGACGGTCCCAGCGCAGGTGCATGAAGAACAGCGAGACGAGCGTCGCCTTCACCACCGCGATGCCGATCGCGAGATAGATGTTCGCCTCGCCGAGGTCGATGTAGCGCGCCGCGACGGTGATGACGGTCAGCACCAGGAGGGCGAAGCCGGTGGCGAAGAGCACCTGGTAGGAGACCAGGTGGCCGACGATCGGTTCGTTCGGTCCGGGCGCGTGGTGGGCGTCGTGGGTGTGGGCCATGGAGAGATCCTCGGACGGACCGCCGGAGCGGTCAGTGGATGAGGTAGAAGAGCGGGAAGAGGAAGATCCACACGAGGTCGACGACGTGCCAGTAGAGGCCCACGAGGTCGACCTGGGTGAAGTACTTGTTCGAGTAGACGCCGCGGATCGCGTTGATCAGCAGCCAGCCGATCACGCCGACGCCGATCAGCACGTGGATGCCGTGCAGGCCGGTCATCGCGTAGTAGATGGCGAAGAAGCGGTGCGTGCCGACGGGCATGTCGGGGTCGCTGAGGTGCGCCTTGTCGTGGTGGGCGTCCTCGTGGTCGCCGCCGCCGCCGTGCGAGCCGGCGGCCATCGCCTGCTCGGTGAGCGAGGCGAGCGAGACCACGCCGCTCGGTCCGGCCTTCGGCGCGACGATCGCGGTGCGGTCGACCGGCGGCAGCGGCGCCAGCGGATCGCCGCTCGCGCCCTGAGACGGATTCGGCGATGCGATCGCGAGCGTCGCGTTCGGAACGGGCGTCGGCTCGGTGGTCACGACGGCCTTCACGTCCTCGGTGGGCTCGTAGAAGGCGGTGCTCCACTTCAGGTTGAGGTGGAACTTGTGCGAGTACTCGAAGTACTTGATGACGAGGAAGCCGATCGCGCCCGCGAGGGTCAGCGCGAGGCAGCCGATCAGGAGCCCCCGCTTGTTGGTCTGCGCCGCGCGCACCGCGATCGCCATCGTGAGGCTCGAGAGGATCAGCACGCAGGTGTTGATGCCGCCGAGGATGGTGTCGAGGTACTGGCTCGCGTAGCTGAAGACCTGCGGGTCCTTGAAGCGCATCACCGCGTACAGCACGAAGAGCGCGCCGAAGAACAGGACTTCCGTGGCGAGGAACAGCCACATGCCGAGCTTGCCGGACTCGAACTGCTGGTTCGGCGTGTCGAAGTGGTGGGCGAGGAACGGGTAGTCGGAGTGCGGGCCGTGATGCCCGTGTCCGTCATGCCCGTGCGCGGCGTGGGAGTCGTGGTTCGCCAAGGTCAGTGGCCCTTTCCGGAATTCGCGGAGGCGACGTGCGCCTCGACGTCGACGACGTAGCCCTGCTGCTTCTCGTCCCAGCTCACCGAGCTGAAGTCGTAGCAGTTGCCCACGCGCGGAGTCTTGCTGAAGTTGTCATGCGGCGGCGGCGAGCTGCACTGCCACTCGAGGCTGACGCCGCCCCACGGGTTCGCGGGAGCCTTGCGGCCGGCGAAGAGCGAGTGGATCAGGTAGATCGCGGTGATCACGAAGCCGAGCGCCATGATGTAGGAGCCGCCGGTCGAGATGTGGTGATACATCTTGAACGACTCCGCCATGCCCTCGAGCTGGTCGTAGCTGTAGTAGCGGCGCGGCATGCCCTGCGAGCCGAGCATGAACTGGGTGAAGAAGGTCACGTTGAAGCCGACGAAGACCAGGATGCAGGCGATGCGTCCCCAGAACTCGCTGTACATCACGCCGAACATCTTCGGCCACCAGTGGTGCAGGCCGCCGATCATCGCGATCAGCGCCGAACCCATCATCACGTAGTGGAAGTGGGCGACGACGAAGTAGGTGTCGTGCAGGTGGATGTCGGTCGAGAGCACGGCCAGCGGGATGCCGGTCAGGCCGCCGATCGTGAACAGGAAGATGAACGACAGGCCGTACAGCATCGGCGTGTTCAGCGAGATCGAGCCCTTGTAGAGGGTCGCGACCCAGTTGAAGACCTTGACCGCCGAGGGGATGGCGACCGAGAAGGTGATCGCCGAGAAGAGCACGTTCATGAGCGCCGACTGACCGCTCGTGAACATGTGGTGGCCCCAGACGAGGAAGCTGAAGATCGCGATCGCGACCGAGCTGAACGCGATGAAGCGGAAGCCGAAGATGTGGCGGTGGCTGTGGACCGAGATGATCTCGCTGATGATGCCCATGCCGGGCAGGATCATGATGTACACCGCCGGGTGCGAGTAGAACCAGAAGAAGTGCTGGAAGAGCACCGGGTCGCCGCCCATGGCCGGGTCGAAGATGCCGATGTTGAACGCGCGCTCGACGATGAGGAGCGCGAGCGTGATGCCGAGCACCGGGGTCGCGAGCACCTGGATCAGCGCCGTCGAGTAGGCCGCCCAGAGGAACAGCGGCATGCGGAACCAGGTCATGCCCGGCGGACGCAGCTTGTGGATGGTGACGACGAAGTTGATGCCGGTGAAGATCGACGAGAAGCCGAGGATGAACACGCCGATCAGGACCGGGATGACGCCGCCGAGCGAGGTCTTGGTGCTGTACGGGGTGTAGAAGGTCCAGCCGGTGTCGAAGCCGCCCGCGAGGAGCGACCAGATGGCGCAGATCGCGCCGAGCAGCCAGAGGTAGAAGCTGAACAGGTTGAGCCGCGGGAAGGCGACGTCCTTCGCGCCGAGCATGATCGGCAGGACGAAGTTGCCGAGCGCCGCCGGAATGCTCGGGATGATCACGAGGAACACCATGATCGCGCCGTGCAGCGTGAAGGCCTGGTTGTACTGCTCGGGGGTCATCCATTCGACCGGTCCCGGGAAGAGCAGCTTGGTGCGAACCAGCAGCGCCATCAGGCCGCCGACGAAGAACGAGCCGAGGACGGCGGCGAGGTACATCACGCCGATCCGCTTGTGATCGAGCGTGAAGATCCACGACAGCAGGCCCCGACGGAAGGTCAGGTAGTTGTCGGTCGAGGGTGCCGGGATGGCGTCGGGTCGGGTGTCGAGTGTCGTCATGGCGTCGCTCGCTTGAACTTCATGCTTGCGGAAGTCGTCTCGGGTCGGGTTCGGTTGGGTCGGCGGCTCGCGGCCGCATCGCTCACTTCGCGGGGCCCTTCCACTGTCCCTTGGCATCGAACTCTTCGAGCCGGCGCATCATGCCGATCAGGGCATCGATGCCGGCGTCGCTGATCTGGCCCTTGAAGGTCGGCATCGCCGGTCCGAAGCCGGCGACGATGTGCTCGTTCGGATTGAGGATCGACGCGCGGAGGTAGCTCTCCGGCGTCTCGTACTGCTTGCCGTTGCCGACGACGTCGTCGATGGTCTTGCCATCGGTGAACTTGTGCTTCGAGCCGGGCTGCGAACGCGCCCAGATGTTGCCGGTGCCGTCGTAGTCGCCCCACGACGGGCCGGTGCCGGGCTTGCCGTCGAGGGTGTGGCAGCTCGCGCAGCGAGCGAACAGCTTGGGGCCCGCCTTGGCGTAGCGCTCCTCCTCAGGGATCTCGTCGAGCCAGCGGCCCTGCTTCGCGACCCAGCCGTCGAAGTCGGTCTCGTTGAGCACGAAGACCTTCTGGTTCATGCGCGAGTGGTCCTTGCCGCAGAACTCGGTGCAGAAGAGCCGGTGGAACTTGTCGCCCTCGGTCGGCACGTCCGCCTGGAACCACATGGTGGTGTAGCGGCCGGGCACCACGTCCTGCTTCACGCGGAAGGCCGGGATGTAGAGCGAGTGGAGCACGTCCTGGCTGCGCATCACGAGCTTCACCGGCTTGCCGGCGGGCACGTAGAGGTCGGGGCTGGTCGCGCCGTTCGGGTACTTGAACTGCCAGCTCCACTGCTGGGCCGTGACGTCGATCTGGTAGGCGTTCTCCGGCACGGTGCGCAGGCTGACGTAGCCGCGGAAGCCGAAGAGGAAGATGAACACCACGATGATCGTGGGCAGGATCGTCCAGCCGAGCTCGAGCGCCGTGTTGTGGCTCGGGCCGCGCGCGTAGACCTCGCGGCCGCGCTGCCGGTACTTCACCACGAAGTAGACCATCAGGCCCACGACGAGGAAGAAGAAGAAGTAGTTGATGTAGTTGATGAAGTGGAAGATCCAGTCGACTTCGTTCACGAAGGTCGACGCGCCCTCCGGGAGCCAGAAGGACTTCGGCGTGTTGGCCACGTCGGTGGCGGTCGCCTGGGACAGGACGGTGGGAATGAGGTTCAGCACGTTCATCGCCTCGTCAGTTCGCGACGGCCGGAGCGGCCGCCGCGCTTCTCCTTCTCTTGAAATCCGCGCGCCAGAACATGGCGAGACCCGCCGCGAGCGCGACGACGGTCACGAATCCGCCGATGGTCATGATGCGACGCGCCTGCAGCACGTAGCCGCTGGCGTTGGGGTCGTAGACATGGCACCAGAGGATGAAGCGGTCGAGCGTCGTGCCGATCCGCCCCTCCGAGGCCTCGAGCAGCGCCATCCGAAGGTCGGAGGGCTCGAAGCGGGTGCCGTACATGTAGCGGCTGACGCGTCCGTCGGGCGTGATCAGGAAGATCGCCGCCGCGTGCGCGTACTCGCCGTCTTCCTGCAGCCGGTAGGAGAAGCCGACCGCGTCGGCGACCGACTTCGACTGCTCGGCGGCGCCGGTGAGGAAGTGGACGCCGCGCGACGCGCCCGGGCGTTCGAATTCGGCGAGGTACGCCTCCTTCTTGGCGCGCGCGAGGCCGGTCGACTCGCCGGGATCGACGGAGACCGACAGCAGCTCGAACTTCTCGCCGGGCACCCAGTCGACGCCCTTGAGGCCGTCGAAGACGCCGTTGAGCACGAGGTTGCAGAGCATCGGGCAGCGGTTGTAGCCAAGCTGCAGGATGACCGGGCGGTCGCCCTTGAAGTAGTCGCCGAGGGCGACCTCGCGGCCCGCGTCGTCGGTGAACTTCGCCTCGAGCGGCAGCCGGTTGTCCGGGCGCTCGACGATGTCGATGCCGCGCAGTTCGGGCGGCGTGACGTTGATCTGGGCCGTGGCGCTCTTCTCCGCGACCACCGCCGACAGCGCGACCGCGGCGGCGAGCGCCGCTGCGGTGGGTCGGAGGTTGCGGAGGAGGCGGTCGATCATCGGTTCACTTGCCCTTCGCGGCCTTCAGCTCCATGGCGCGTTCGATCGGGATGCGGATGCGGTCGACCTTCTTGTCGTCGACTTCCTCGGCGTAGACGTCGTACTGGCCGAGGAGGCCCTGCTGCTCGTTGCGGGTCGTCTCGGCGAGCAGAGGCTTCTCGTCGACCACGCGCACGTCGGTGAAGTCGCGCTGGACGCCGAAGAAGAGCACGGACACGCCGAGCACGAACACGATGAAGACGACGATGCCGACGAAGGCGTAGAACCAGGTCGCGCCCATCTCTGGGTCGTCGAGCTGCGTGGCGTTGGTCTCGGAGGAGCTCATGTGCGGTTCCAGTTCGGGTGCAGGTCAGGCGTTCTCGAAGCGGAGGCTTTCGGCGAGGCGCGGGTCGCGGGTCGGCACGAGCGCTGCGCGGGAGAGCGCGGTGATCGTGCCGGCGACGACGAGCCCGACCATGCCGGCGAGCAGCAGGAAGTTCGCAGGGTTTGCGAAGTGCGTTTCGGTGGTTCCATACTTCGCCGAGGCCTCGGCGTAGGTCCGGAAGGTCCCGATGTCATGCGGGATATGGGGCATGACGAGCCAGTAGAGGTCGACGTAGTGGAACGCGAGCATCCATACTGCGCCCGCGGAGAGGATGACGGGCCAGCGCTTCGGCCAGCGCGAGATGAACGCGACGAACGGAATGATGAAGTGGCCGAAGAGAAGCGCCACGCTCACCCAGGCCCATCCGCCGAGCTGCCGCGCGAGGAACCAGCCGGTCTCCTCGGGGATGTTCGCGTACCAGATCAGCATGTACTGGCTGAAGCCGATGTAGGCCCAGAACACGATGCCGAAGGCCCACATGAACTTGCCGAGGTCCTGGTAGTGCTCGCCGGTGACGATGCCCTTGAGCGCGCCGAGCTTCTGCAGGCGCACGGTGACGAGGATCATCGAGGCGAAGCCCGCCGTCGCGCAGCCGCAGAAGAAGTACACGCCGAACATGGTCGAGAACCACGCGGGCGAGAGCGACATGATCCAGTCGAAGGCGGCGAAGGTGGTGGTGAGGCCGAAGACGATCGCGGCCGGACCGGCCCACTTCGTCATGCGCTGGCTGATGGCCTTGTCGCCGTTCGCGTCCTGCGCGCGGCTGTTGCCGACGAAGAAGTTCGCGAGCAGCGCCCACGCCGCGAAGTAGACGACGGCGCAGATCCAGAAGCGGGTCGGGTTGAGGAACGCCGTCTTCGCCTCGACGAGATGCGCCTCCTCGGGCGCGATCTTGGCGAGGTTCTCGAGGTTCGCCCACGGCCAGACGATGTCGGCGCCGCCGGTCGCCCAGAGCACCGCGAAGGGCAGGAAGAGCACCCAGATCCAGCGCAGGTTCGAGGCGAGCGCCTCGGCCGGGCGCCGGACGGCGACCGACCAGCCCGCGCGGGTCAGGTGCTGGATGAACACGAAGAAGAGCCCGCCGAGGCAGGGCGTGAGCGCGAACAGGAACGCCACGAGGTAGGCGCGCCAGAAGTGGTGCGCGTCGGTGCCGAACATGCCGAGGTAGCCGATCGCGGCGCCCGCGGCGAGGCCAAGGATGCCGACGCCGAAGGCCGCGTTGCGCAGCCCGAGGGCGAGCGACGGAAGCTGGACGTTCTGGGCGGAGAGGTCCGCCGGATGTGCGGAGGCATGCGCCATCACTTCACCTCGCCCTTCTTGAGGGTGTCGCGCTGCTCGGGCGGAACGTCCTGCATCGAGGCGTTCTGCGAGAGCTGGAGCGCCTGCACGTACGCGGCGATCGCCCAGCGGTCGTCGCGGTCGATCTGCCCGCCGTAGCCGGCCATGTTGCGGATGCCGTTGGTGGCGATGTTGTAGAGCATGCCGAGCGGGTGCTCGCGCACCGCCGGATCATGGAGGCTCTTCGCCTGCACCCACGCCGTGCCGAGGACGGGGCCCTCGCTGTTCGACATGAGGTCCATCGCGCGCTTGTTCACCGTGCCGTCGCCGAAGCCGGCG
>Ga0315906_10005534_pt1 | contig 15865 bp, 13 predicted proteins | sample LakEriMetagenome_4_FD_203526 | JGI IMG/M metagenome (GOLD analysis project Ga0315906, IMG submission 203526) | Freshwater fungal communities from buoy surface, Lake Erie, Ohio, United States - Buoy 2 MA122 | ecosystem: Environmental > Aquatic > Freshwater > Lake > Lake biofilm | place: USA...
GGTCAGCAACACTGTAATCGACATTGCGTATACGGTATGGCGTTCCGGTGGTAACCAGGTATATCACATCCGCCTTGTGCGACTTTCGGTAAATGATGCTGTCTTTGACCACAGCATTGAAATACCCTTCGTTTTGGAGATATTGTTTGATCTGAACATTTGATCTCTTGGTTAAGGAAGTATCCAGGACCACCGGCTCTTCCCCTATGGTTCTTCGAACCCAATCTTTGAACTTGGTGGTTTTTCCAGTATTAGCGAGGGTGTAAACCCCCAAATGGAACCTGAAAACACCTAATATCTTCCGGTTTGGCTTTTGCTTTATTACTGGCTTCAGTTCGGCCGCAAGCTCCGACCGGTCGATTTTGATACTGCTTTTGTTCAGCAGGTATTCATTATCCTTCAGTTGCCTGGTGGGACTACAGGCCGACATACCAAAAATTGCAAGCGCTAAAAGCGTCTTGAATAAAAGGTCAAAATCACCCAGTGGTTTTTGCTGCGTTTTTTGAATCAAAAGCCCCATGCTGAGGCAAATTTACATTAATTAACTTTGGACTTCATCATCCATGACCATGCCCCGAAAAGCAACACGCTCCGAGTTGGCGCTTATTTCATCCCTACATCGCCCGAACCATAGGAGGGAAGCAGGTCTTTTTGTAGCCGAAGGCGTCAAAGTGGTTGGAGAGTTGATGCAATCAGGAATCAAGCTGAAGTGGCTTGTTGGACTACAATCCTATTTCGAGGAGCATCACCAGGAGTTGAGCCGTTGCGAAACCATTTCCGTGAGCCCGGGTGAGTTGGAGCGTATAAGCGGTTTAACCTCCCCCAACCAGGTGGTTGCCGTTGCCGAAATTCCGTTGCCCTCGCAAATAATCTTCCAACCAAGCGGACAAACATTTCTGCTGCTTGATGGAATCTCCGATCCCGGAAATCTCGGCACACTGATACGAACCGCCGAATGGTTCGGAGTAAATGCGGTGGTTGCATCTGCCGGCTCGGTTGATTTTTGGAATCCCAAGGTGGTTCAAGCCGCCATGGGATCCTTGTTCCGACTTCCTGTCATTCAATCCGACTTGTTGGATGTGATGAATCAGGCACGAGCAGCCGGCATCAGCCACCAGATAGGTGGTGTTTTAGGTGGCAGCCCATTGAATTCATTGTATCGAAATAATGAGAGTGTGATTATTGTGGTTGGCAGCGAGTCGCATGGCATAACAGACGATATTCAAAACCAATTGACGCATCGCCTTGCCATTCCCAAAGCGATCCATTCACCAACTGAATCGTTGAATGCCACAGTGGCAGCAGGGATTCTGATGCATCATTTTCAACTGGACAAAGGTTAATCCCTAAAATGAAAAAGGTCCCCAATTAGGGGACCGAGGTTTATGACAGGGTTTAATGTCGGATTTCAATTCAATTTTCCAGGCACAATCATCTTGAACTCCGGAATTCTTACGAAGAACAGCTTACGGTCAGTCACGCGCTCCATCAAATAGGTGCCGAACATCTTTCCGATTTCGGTATTCAGGTTGCAACCCGATACATAACGGTAGGTCTCACCATTGGCAAGGTAGGGCTGCTCACCAACCACACCTTCGCCCTCCACTTCTCGTTTGTTGCTGTCGGAGTCAATAACATGCCAATGCCTGCGCTTTAAACGAACATCGTCACCGCTATCGTTCTTGATGGTGATCCGGTAAGCGAAAACGTAATGTGATTGTGAAGGGTTGCTATGGGTGGGTTGATAAAAAGTCTCAACACTAACTTGAATACCGGCGGTAACTTCTGTTGTCATATCTGTCGTGGTACAATCTTGCGATTCGGGTTTATCAAAGGTAGTATTATGCCTACTCAAACCTCATCTAATTTGATAAAAAAATACAATCCGTTGGTGAATGAACCGAAATCTGTTGCCAATGGTAGAATTTATTTTACCTGCTCACCAGCTTCCTAACACCAACCAACCGATCGAACCGGGTTCCCACAGGGCGGTGATAAACCAATACCGTGTATTCGTTAACTGTTTCAAAATGACTACCTTCCGCAAGGGTTTCGTCGGCCACGGTAGCCCCGTCTTTTAGGAAGGCAAACAGGTAATCATAGTATCCTTGTTTCAGATACATCAGTATCTCGTAAGCCCCCTCATCGTAGTTGTACGACATCTTATTATCGGGGCCGCACCGCCAATCGCTCAAGCCACCAAAGACATAAAAGTTGCCATCCGTGATGATGTCATGGCTCAAGGTGATTTTCACTTTAACGTATTCGCCTTCCAGATCATCATCCCTACCATCCTGGTTGCGAATCAGGAACCTACCATTGATATCGCTTTCAACCGAGTACCGCTTGTAACTTCGACTTTCGGCAGGCATGGCAACCACCGTGTAGCCATCATTTCCTTTCAGTATGTTTTTCACATTTTGCGTCATGATGCGCAACGTGCGGGTATCGATGTTACGAAACTCATTGCCTCCATTGAATGTGTTCTCGTCATCGTAGCTGTACTCAAGCAGATTGTCTTTTAAGAACAATGGCTTCAGTCCGGTGATGGCATTGTCCCAACGGCCGTTCTGCTTAAGCACCACCTTCACCTCTTCAAAAGGATTGGTCACTTGTATGCCCTGGCAGGTTACAGAAAAATCAATCTCTTGCCTGGAGTCCCTGAATTCAACCGTGGTGGCTCGATGCACTTGTGCATCAATGATGGTTCGTGGCTCAACCACCATGAAGCGGCGCGTTATGGTTGGTTTTTCCGGTTCGCCTTCTGGGTAAACCACTAGCAGGTAATTGCCGGAAATGATAGGACGAACCTCCCTTCCGGGGATGACTAGGCGGTAGTTGGTATAGGTTTGTATGGTGTTGAATGATGCCTTGTAATCAGCGATGCGGTCCTCAGGAAAACCTCCTATGTAATCGGATTGAAGTATGTTGGAGGGGGTCCAATCGGCATTGCAATGAATGATGGTGTAAGAGTAGTATTTGTTATCGGCCTCCAAATCGTCGAACCGTAAAACCAATTTCTCATCTGTGCCTAATTGCAGAATCGGCTCCGACAATCGCAAGCCCTCCTGCTCAAGCGATACGCTTTTGATGTTAGGGGAGTAAACGTAATCTTCGAATCTTCTGTAGCTATCTGTGTAATAATCCTGGTCCTGTCCAATTGCGTAACCCGTCATCAGACAAAACAAAAAAACAAGAACGGACCTGGTCATGTGATTATGATTCAGCTTCAATCAGCTCAGCAAAGGCGGTCTCCCATCTCAATTGCAGCTCTTGGATGTTTTGATTGAGTTCGTTCAATGAAAGGTTCAATGATTGGATCTTGTCGGCATTGCTGAATACTTCGGGCAGGGCCATTTCATTTTCGATTCCCGACTTTTTCGATTTCAATTGATCCAGTTCTGATTCGAGTTTTTTGACGGTTTCGGAAAGCTTCTTTATTTCCTTCTGCTTCGACTTTACATCTCCAACAATTGTGCCTGATTCCTTGGGCACTTCAACGGGTTGGGATTGTAATTTCTTATCCTGCTTGGTTGCCGAGGGCAGCTCTCCATTCAAGCGCCTCCGTTCCATCCACTCCTCGTATTCCGCATAGGTTCCGGGGTATTCCTTGAGCTTATGATCTTCAATGAACCAGATCTTGTTGGCAATCTCCGCAAGGAAAAAGCGATCGTGCGACACCACCACATAGGATCCCTTGAATTTATTCAATACTTGAATGAGCACATTCACCGACTGCATATCGAGGTGGTTCGTGGGCTCATCCAGCAACATGAAATTGGCCTTGGTCAGGATTGTTTTGGCAAGGGCAACCCTTGATTTCTCTCCTCCAGATAGCACTTTTATCTTCTTGAACACATCATCACCCTTAAACAAAAAAGCACCCAGGAGGGTTCGGAGCACCGTGTCGGTTTGGTCGGGTGCACAAACCTGCAATTCGCGCAACAGGCTGTTCTCAATGTTCAAGCTTTCGAGCTGGTGTTGGGCGTAAAAAGCCCTTACCACATTGTATCCTTCTTCATTTTTGCCTTCAAAGGGCTCCGATCCGTCAATCATACGCAGTAGCGTGGATTTTCCTTTTCCGTTGGCTCCTATGAAAGCAATCTTGTCGCCCCTGGTGATGGTGGCTTTCGTCTGGTTGAATATGCTCAGCTCCCGGTATTTTTTTGATGCGATATCAAGCTCCGCTATGATTTTTCCCGGCTGCGTGTTGAAATTGAAATTCACATTGATGGTTGCCGCAGGATCGTCAACGTCGTTGATGCGTTCTACACGCTCCAGCGCCTTGATGCGCGACTGCACAGCTTTCGCTTTTGATGCCTTTGCCCGGAATCGTTCAATGAACCGTTCTTGCTGCTTCAGGAACTTCTCTTGGTTCTTGAACTGGTTTCGCTGAATCTCTTCAGCGAGTGCCTTGGCCTCCATGTAATCACTGTAATTGCCAGGATAGAGGTTGATTTTTTCGTTGGACACCTCGGCGATTTTGTTGACCACACGGTCGAGGAAGAACCTGTCGTGCGATACAATGACCACCGTTCCCTGGTAGTTATCGAGGTATTCCTCCATCCACTCAATAGACGGAAGGTCCAGGTGGTTGGTAGGTTCGTCAAGCAATAACAGATGCGGCTGGGCCAATAATATCTTGGCCAACATGACCCGCATTCGCCATCCACCCGAAAATTCGCTCAAAGGTCGCTCCAAATCCTCAGTCGAAAAACCTAAACCCTCCAATACCTCCTCCGCCTTGGATCGAATCTGGTAACCATCAAGCGCTTCAAAACGCGTCTGCGCATCCGTTAAACGGTTGATGATGGACTCGGAGTAGTCGGTTTCCAGCTTTTTGAGTAAAACATCAATTTCAGCGCTCAGGCGGTTTTGTTCTTCAAACGCCTCCATGGCTACCTGGATGATCGGATTTTTTGATTCGTAGGATAACAGATCCTGGTTCAGGAATCCGATCGATAGGTCTTTTCGGGATGTGATCTCACCAGCAGATAGCTGGTATTCACCATTGATGATGCGAAGCAAAGTCGATTTCCCCGTACCATTGGCTCCAATCAATCCAATTTTCTCATTGGGCTTGATGTGCCAACTGGTCTCGCGATACAAAGCACGCGAGCCAAATTCAAAGGTGATGTTGTTGAGAACCAGCATTTCGGGCGCAAAGGTACGGAATCCGCCACCTTTTAGAGCCCCAAAAAGGTTTGATACAGGTGCTGTAGGTAGGCCTTCGCCTCGTTTTCGCGATTTTTCTGACCAACGCTTTTGATGCGGGCCAGGGGAATCTGTGTTGTGTCAAAGGCAGTCAGCCAGGTCATGGCTTGGTCCTGGTTCAGATATGCGAAACCCTTTGCCGGCTCACCAAACATATTCCGACTGAATTGAAATGATTCTGCATCCCATCCCATCATGTGCATCATCGTCGCTGGCAAGTCATGCTGTGAGGATACCCGATCAAGTTTTATTCCTCGCAAGCTATCGGCCAACATGGGGCCATAAAACAGAACGGGAATCCTTCTGCAGGCCGGGTCCAGATAATCCCGGTTCAATGGTAAACGATGCCCGTGGTCGGCGACCAGAACGAAGAGCGTGTTTTCATACCAGGGTTGCTTTTCAGCTTGATGGAAAAACTCCTTCAAGCACTGGTCGGTGTACCATGCCGAACCTTTGAATTTGTTTGATTCACCAACTGCGCCGAAAGGGGTAGGTATTGGCGATTCGAATGGCTCGTGGGTGGATAGGGTCAGCATTACGCTGAAAAATGGCTCACGGGATTTATTCAAATCGTTCAACATGCGATTGAAAACGAATTGGTCGTGTGCACCCCACTTGCTGTTCAGTTGGTTTTTTTCAAAATCATCGATATCGATACGTTTTTCAAATCCCGACTGCAACAGGTAGTTGTTCATGTTTGCAAATCCGAGTTCTCCACCATAATAGAACCGGTTCTCATATCCTTTGGCTGCAAACGCCCGACCTAACGAAGGCAGTTTGTTTGTTTTGTCAACAAACTTTATGATGGATTTGTCCGGTATGGCCGGGAATCCACTCAGTACCGAGGTCAGTCCTTGATCAGTTCTGAATCCTGACGAATAGGTTCGAGTGAACAACAGGCCCTCCTTGCTAAGGGAGCTAAAAAAAGGCGTGGTGCCTGCTTCTCCTCCCAAGGGCTCAATGATGTCGGCGGTCCAGCTTTCAAGCAGGATCAAAACAACGTTTGTGTTTTGAGGAATTTTTTCGCTGCCGAGGATGGGGTCGCCATTGTCCTGCACCATCGCCACCGAAAGTTGCTTGGCTTGCAGGGTATCCATGGTTGCAAATGGATTCCGCTCGCTGATTCCTGCACGGTAAATGTTGTTTCCCAGATACCAAAGGGGATTCAGAGCAATACTGTTGAGCCGGTTGTCGGATGAGTAGGCAGCGGATGCCTCGTTTACCGGAATGAGGGTCCAACCCCCACGGATTCCGGTGATGGTGAGTGGCAATAAAATCAGGAAGCCAATCACGTTTTTAGAGGTTCGTGTGGTGATGTTGTCCAATGCACTTGCAAAAACCCTTTTCCGTATTTTCTCCATCAACATCCAAATGGATAGCACAGCTGCGATGATCACTAGTATTTGTAAGTTGCTCACCGAGGCGAGCATCTCCTTGGGATACATGGCAAATTCAAGCGCGCGGACATTGAGCAAGGTGCCCCAGAATTTGAATATCACAACACCGGCTACAAACAACAAAGTGCAAACAGCCACCATGGTCTGCTCATACCATTGTATGGCTTTTTTAGCCGCGTGGTGCGTTGCTCCACCTAAAAAGGGAATACACAACAATGGGATTACGAACAAATAACTTGCAGCAGACAGGTCGAGTCGAATCCCATGCCAGAAAACCCCCATGGTCTCAATGATCGATCCTTGGCTGAGGTTGTTCCATCCCAATAAAATTGAAATCACCCTGAATGTTGCGAAAAACAACAGCCAAAAGGACAGATGTTTAATGACCAGTCGGAGTAGGGGAGCCATGTGATCAGTAAGGAATCAGATTGCCTGACCCGGTAATCTCTTTTTGGATGCTTGTTGGTTGTCCTGCATAAAACACATCGCCCTGGTATTGTATTTTGGCATTGAGCGTTGAGGAGCAATGGATGTAACAATCGCCGGTGCTTTTTGATACGGCAATGGCATTGATTGATTTCAAATCACCCGCACGGATGTATCCGTTTCCGGTGTTGTAGACAAATGATAAATCCGTTTCCCCGCGGGCATTGATGTCTGCGGGCCCCGTGTGTATTTTCAGGTAGGTTTCATTGCAATCCAAAAGCAAATCCATCGTTCCAGTGCCATCCCAGCTTTCTCCAAGGAATTGATTGGTGCGGATGGTGTCAATGCATTTGATGTCTCCAGCACTCCGATAAACGATTTCCGTCAGTTCGGGTGCGTATACGTCAACTATGAATTCGTTTCCGGGATTACGCATCCAATTGCAGCGATTCACATTGCTGATCAAAAGTCGTTGGTTGTCGATCTCGGTTCTGATTCCATCCACGAGCTGGCTTCCGCAATGTACAACCACTTTGTAATCATTCGACCGATGGATATTCACGCTAACATTATTGAATATCTCAAGCTTTTTGAATGCCTCCAGGTTTCTGGTTTCACTGATGGTTGCCCCCGTTGATTCGAAACAGTTGCAAAAAGGTTCATCGCCACACGAGGTGAGTAGCGTCAACATCAATACGACAAGAATCGATTTGTATGAATGCATCGGATTTCTTCTCAAATTTAGTCAAAAGGAACGGACCACCTTAAGCTCCCTCATTGTAAAAGGTTTTGTTCAATTGCCTGGTACATGTTGTTTTTTGTGATTGGCTTTAGTGAATTTCCTGCCTATGCCAATCTCCATGAAGTCTGCCTTGCCCCAATGCGACTTCACATGAATGCCTGCGGTCCAATTGGGATTGATGTTTTGTCTGATGCCAAAACGATGGTAGACGGATTCGCTTTTCACACCTGAATATACATAGGATCCTATGCTCAGCACCAACGCGGTGTTGCCCAGATGCATCTCAGTTCCCGCATGGATGCCGGAACGGATCAATTCCAAAAAGCCATTTGATTCATCGTAATTGAAACGTTGTGACAAGGACTTGTCATAAAACAGGTCAATACCTCCTCCAAACGAAAACTTGTTGCTGGTGCGCCACATCCGCTCGGCAAACAGGGAAGCTACTCCATATTTTGCTCCGTCGGCCGGTGCCACTTCCTTGACAAAAAAAGATCCGAAAACAAAATCACTAACCCCTTTTTCAACCGCATCCATTTCGGTTCGGGTTGGAAGTGGTTCGGTGGATTTGTTGAATGCATATCCTAGTGTGAAGGAGGCCATGTTGACCCCGAGGTTTGGTGTTTCGAAGCTGCCATTGCTGTAGTGCGTCAGGGATAACCCCAGTTTAATCTCATGTTTTTTGGCAATACTGAAACCAAGCGTCGGGTGAAGCAATATGGAGTTATTGACACGGGAGCCAATGGCCACATTTTTGTAGTTGGTCTCCGCATCGAACTTTTTTTCGGCAACACCAATACCCCAACCGAATTTCATACCCAACCGAACCCCTTGCCACTGGTGCACCTTGAAGTCAACATAAGGAACCAGGGAATATGCATTTCCCAAATAGTCATTGTTACCAAGGTTCCACGCGCCAAAATAGATTCCTGCCTTCGGTAATCCATAATCCCAATGCCAGCTTTTCTTTCCGGAAACCTGTCTGCCAATTGAAAGGTCGAAACCGTTTACCCGGTCCTTTCGAAGTCCTTCAACCAACGGACGATGGGCCACCAGATAACCTCGATGCCAGGTGGGCTCCACTGTGATATTGTTTTGGCCCATGGCTGGCGACAGGGTAAGCGCAAACATGGTCAAAACCATACATGGTATCCGCAATTGCGTAAGCATGAGGCAAATATAAGCAGTGTTCAGCAGCCAATGATTCGTTAACTTTGAGCATTCAAGAATATTATGGACTCCAAGCTCGAAGCATTCGGTAGGTTGTTGAAAATCATGGATGAATTGCGTGAACAATGTCCGTGGGACAAAGCGCAAACCATGGAATCCCTTCGCCACCTGACAATAGAGGAAGTTTATGAGTTGGCTGATGCCATTTTAGCGGGTGACCACGAAGAGGTCAAAAAGGAGCTTGGTGACATTTTGCTTCATATTGTGTTTTATTCCCGGATCGGATCCGAAACGAAGTTGTTCGATATTGAATCGGTAATCAACCAGGTTTGCGACAAGCTGATACACCGCCATCCGCACATTTATGGCGAAGTGAAGGTTGGCAATGCTGAAGAGGTTGCTAAAAATTGGGAGCAGCTAAAGTTGAAGGAGGGTAAAAAATCGGTTTTGGAGGGCGTGCCCCAATCATTGCCCTCCTTGATCAAGTCGATGCGCATCCAGGACAAGGCCCGTTCAGCAGGGTTCGATTGGGAGCAACAGGAGCAGGTGCTTGATAAGGTGGAGGAGGAGTTGCGCGAGTTACGTGCAGAGATCCGTTCGGGCCAAACCGACCGGATTAAAGCCGAGTTTGGTGATCTGATGTTCTCCATGGTGAACTTATCCAGGTTCTTGGATGTAAACCCCGACGAAGCACTTGAGCGCACCAACGGAAAGTTCATTGCCAGGTTTCAGTACCTTGAAAATGCCGCCAAAGAAGCGGGCAAAAATTTGCGAGATATGTCGCTGGAGGAGATGGACGTTTTTTGGAATGAGGCAAAGGCAAAAGGGCTTTAATCACTTTTTGTAGGCCATGTTTCACGCACAACGGTTGTTGACCCTTTTGATTGTACTTTTTTCTGGCTTTGATGCCTCCGGTCAATCAAGATATGAATTCGGTAAAAATCTTGTTTCCGATGCTGGTGAATATTTGCGTGAACCTGCAAAATGGGACAAGCGCGATTGGATGGCATTCACCGGCGCCACGGTGGCAACCTCCGCGTTGTTTTACACGGATTCTGAAATTCACAACGAGTTACTGAAAATCCACGATGGATCAACGGGAAAATTCACCGCACGATTCATAGAGCCCTTCGGCAATGGAACGTTTTCCTTGCCCATATTGGCTGTAGTGGGATCGTACGGCTTGTTGTCAGGGAAAAGGGATCATTTGGCCGTGGCTGGCGCAGGTTTGGAGTCGTTTGTATTTTCTGCCGGAGTGGCCACAGGTTTCAAATGGATGTTTCAACGTGAGCGGCCCGTTGCAGGAGCTCAATCATTTAATTCGTTGAACTTCGAGGGTCCTTATGGTGATCTGGGGGATGAGGGGTCTTTTGTGTCGCGACATGCGGCTACATCCTTTGCCGTGGCAACGGTACTGGCCTCGGCCTATGGAAAGAAACGAAAATGGGTTCCTTGGGTGGCCTACGGCCTTGCCAGTGCTGTAACCATTTCGCGCGTCTATAACGGAAAGCATTGGTCTTCCGATGCATTTGCCGGTGCCGCCCTTGGTTTCGCAACGGGTAAGCTCGTGGTTAGATTGCACCGTCAAAGAGGCCTTGCCTGCTTTCAGCCCTAAACTTTTTTGTTCATTTTATGTTCCTATCCCGATATTTGCAAACTCAAACCATTTAACCTTTAATAACCATTATGTCAGTTTCCGTTAATCAACCCGCACCCGATTTCACACTTTACAACACCGAAAGACAACCAGTGACCTTGAGCTCACTCCGTGGACAAAAGGTGGTTCTATACTTTTTCCCTGCCGCATTCTCAGGCGGTTGCACCAAGGAGCTTTGTTCTGTTCGCGATGACATGGCCTCCTACAACAACATTAATGCAAAGGTTATTGGAATCTCTACGGATGCCTTTTTCTCTTTGGCCAAATTCAAAGAGGAGCAAGGATATAATTTTGAATTGTTGGCGGATTACAACAAGGATGTGACAAAGGCATATGGAGCTCAATATGACGAGTTCATCTGTGGAATGAAAGGCACTGCCAAGCGTTCGGCTTTTGTGATTGATGAGAATGGAATTGTGAAGTATGCCCAGGTGAATGACTCCGCTGCCGATATGCCCGACTTCGATGCGGTGAAGGCGGCTTTGGCCTGATTACAGAATCAGGGCTACGGAGGCCCCCAGCAAGATGACCATTAACTTGTAAAGGTTGAAACGGTGATCGCTGCCCGATTCGTAGAGGATGGTGGTGGAGATGTGAAGGAAGATCCCAATCACCAACCCCATGATCTTGTCGTAATGGGCACTGATGTTCATGAGTTCCGTTTGACTTAGCATACCGCTGAACCATGACCCCAAAGGTGCCATGGCTGCAAACAGGATCAGATTGGTTATTGCCCAGCTTTTGCTGACACCGGAATGCACCAGCATGCTAACCAGTACAAATGCTACAGGTAGGTGATGCAACGCAATCCCAATCAACAGCGAGTGTCCGTGGTCGTGATGGTGACCATGACCTGCCAATGGCATTCCCTCCAGGAACGAGTGCAGGCACAGTCCAATCATCATTCCTACTGGAAACCCTTTGCCGTGATGGTGGTGTTCGTGACCATGCTCGATGCCCTCGGTGAAGTACTCCAGGATCAACTGAAGGAAAAAACCAGCAAGTATATAGATTCCGGCTTTGGGTGCTTCAATGGAAAAGACAGATGGTAGCAGATGCGTCAAGGTCAATGAAAAAAGAAACGCACCAGTGAAGGCAAGGGTAAGCTTCAGTACCCTTTGATTGACCGTTCGCACCGAAAAGAACAGCATCCCCGCAAGGGTGACCGATAAGAACATGATGACGGACTCAATGATACTCATGATTGGCGTGTGCTGGCAACAATAATCAGTCTGGTGGAATGGCTTGTTTCGTAAGGGTGAAGGTCGTAATTCCCGAACACATTTTGAATGACCATGCCACAATCTGTGAGCTGCTTTTCAAAATCGCTGAGTTCCAGTAGCGCGACTTGTTCATGAAACTCCCAGCTTTTATCCGCATGTGAGAACTGGATGGTCTTGATCAGTTTTTTGTTCGACACGGATCGTTGAATGTGAAATCGTATACCTTCTTTCTCAACGACCTCCTCCTTGACCAGATTGTGCAAGGCGTGATGTACATTCAAGTAATCGATGATGATGTGGCCGCCGGGTTTCAAGCAGTTGCACATGTTTTTAAGTGCGCTTACGTTTTCCAGATCAGTTTCAAAATAACCATACGAAGTGAAAAGATTCAAAACCAAATCAAATCCTGAATGTGGCAATGGGGATCTGATATCGTGGACGTGAAACGAAACACCGGGCTTTGCCAACTTTTGGCAATGAGAGATGCTTTCAACGGATAGGTCATATCCGTAAACTTCAAAACCTTTTTGATTCAGGTAGGCCGCATGTCTGCCTTTTCCACAGCACACATCTGCGATTTTAATTTGTGGTTTGAAGAAATCCAACCTGGTTAAGCGGTCAAGGAAATGGCTGGCGTCGGTTTCATCGCGATGGCCATACAAGACATGGTAGTAAGGCGAATCGAACCACGTTGAAAACCATTCATTGCCTGCTGCTTCTATATTCATATTTGTATGGTATTCAGTAGAAAATGGGTTCTTTCCAATTGTACCGCAAAGATGTCCAAATTACCTATTTTTACCAAGTGTAGTTGTTTCGGAATGGAATTGTGATCATGCAAGGTTTGAAAGACCATACAGCCCAAAGGAAATCCCCTCGCAAGTTCAGGTTTCGCCGTATGAAAAAGGCGCCACCGGGCGCTGCTCCTGGCGTTATGAATATTTCCGAGGACGCACAAAAGACTTTCGCCCACGTATTCAGCTATGATGATGCCTCGATGGAGGACCATTTGTTCTATGATGTTGCATCCATCAAAGGACATTTGTCTTCAAAGCCATCAATGACCCATTGGGTGGAGGTTAAAGGATTTGCCAACAAGGCCTTTTTGGAGGAGATGAGTGATGTGTTCGGCATCCATCGACTGGAGGTGGAGGATGTGTTGAGCGGGCATCAGCGACCCAAAGTGGAGGAATCGGAACACCATCTGTTCATAGTAAGCAGAGCCATATCCAGGAACGGTGAAGATGATTTTCTTGATGAGCAGGTTTCTGTTTTCATATTCCGCGATGTGGTGATTTCATTCCAGGAGCAACATAACGAATTGTTTGCCCCTGTTAAAGATCGATTGATGCAGAACAAAGGTGTGATCCGTAAAAGCGGAGCGTCGTACCTGGGTTATGCCTTGATGGATGCCATTGTTGACGACTACTTCCCTTTCATGGAACGGTTAGGTAATTTCCTGGATGACCTGGAGGATTTGTTGTTGGAGGCACCTGATAAATATTCGCTGCAAAACATCCAGGGTTCAAAGCGAAGATTGATTCATTTCAGAAGGATTGTTTGGTCGGAGCGCGAGAAGCTGAATGACCTGATGCGAACCCCTTCCCATTTGTTTTCAGATGTTTCGCTTCGATATCTTCGAGACACCTACGACCATACGATTCAAGTGATGGACATCATTGATTCGTATCGGGAAATCACCGCCTCCTTGATGGATATTTACCTGTCGAGTGTGAGCAACCGTTTGAACCAGGTGATGAAAGTGCTAACCATTATTTCAACCATATTCATTCCTTTGACGTTCATAGTGGGTGTCTATGGTATGAATTTTCAATACTATGACCAGGTTACAGGGGAGCCCATGCCTTTGAACATGCCCGAACTGCATTCGCCCTATGGCTATGTCATCGTCATGGTGGTGATGGTTCTCATAGTTGTTTTCCAGCTCACCTATTTTTTCCGAAAGGGATGGCTGGTGTGGCGCAATAAAAATTGACCGGATCAGTCATGTCCAAACTCGCCGATAAGCCGCTTTTCGCGGATGTGATCCTGCCGCTTCCCTTGCGACAGTTGTACACGTACTCCTTGCCGGATGGGATCAAGGACTCGGTTGCAGTGGGTAAGCGTGTGGTTGTGCCTTTTGGAAAATCGAAATACTATACTGCAGTGGTCCGTTTCATCCATGAGCAGGCACCGGTTGGTTATGAGCCGAAAGATGCAGTGGAGTTGTTGGATGACGACCGGGTGGTCACCGATGCCCAATTTAAGATGTGGGAGTGGATGGCCGAATATTACATGTGCACCCTTGGTGAAGTGATGGTGGCTGCCATGCCTGCCGACTTGAAGCTTCAGAGCGAGACGGTGCTCACCTTGGCGGAAGGCGATGATGTGGTTGTTGAATCGGTGCTGACATCCGAGGAGGAGTCCATTGTTGAAGCCATCAGGGGAAAATCATTATCCATCGCTGATGCCATCAAAGCCAGTGGAGCCAAGCAAGGATTGAAACTGGTGAGAGGGTTGGTTGAAAAGGGGATCCTGGCGGTACACGAGGAGATGCGTGAAAGCTTCAAGCCCCGTGCCGCCGATTACGTGCGATACGCACCTGCTGCCAATGATGAAGGGTTTTTGAAATCCGTTTTCGACCAGCTTGAGAAACGTTCTCCGAAACAGTTGGAGATTCTGATGCAATTCATCCGTCTTTGTGGCGAGAAAGGCCGAAGCGAGGTTTTGAAGTCGCAGCTGTTGCGCCAATCGGGAGCCGGCATCACATCCTTGCAGCAGTTGGTAGCCAAGGGCGTTTTGGAGGTTTTTTCAGCAGAGAATGATTTGCATGCAGGTGAGGAACGGCACGACCCTCGTAAGTTTGAATTGAACCCTGAGCAGTCGGCGGCTTTGGAAAAGATACACCTTGGTTTTTCAGACCATAAACCTGTTTTGCTACACGGTGTCACCTCCTCCGGCAAAACCGAAATCTATATCCGATTGATGCAGGAGTGCATCAGTCGAGGCGAACAATCTTTGTATCTGCTGCCCGAAATCGCATTGACCACGCAAATCATTAACCGTTTGAGACTTCATTTCGGAGATCGCCTTTTGGTATATCATTCGCGGTATGCACCTAAGGACCGCGCCGAAGTGTATATGCGAATGGTCCGTGACGGGGAGGGTGGAAAGTATAAGTATCCCATCATCATTGGAGCACGTTCAGCTGTTTTTCTTCCTTTGAAAAACCCGGGTTTGATCATTGTCGACGAGGAACATGATTCCAGTTACAAGCAAACAGACCCTGCTCCTCGCTATAACGCGCGTGACACTGCAGTGGTGAATGCCGCCATGTATGGTTGTAGGTTGATCCTTGGGTCGGCCACCCCCTCATTGGAATCGTATGGCAATGCTTTGGGCGGCAAATATTCCTTGGTTGAGTTGCATTCAAGGTTCGGGGGTATCAAAATGCCCGAAATCGAGCTTGTTGACCTTAAGGATGCTTACAAAAAGAAAAAGGTGAAGTCTTTTTTCTCCTTGGAATTATTGGAGGCGATCGGTTCCTCTTTGGATTCCAAGGAGCAGGTTATATTGTTCCAGAATCGGAGGGGTTTTGCTCCGATGATGGAATGCGGCAAATGCTCATGGAGCCCTCGCTGTGTGAATTGCGATGTTTCATTGACCTATCACAAGCATACCGGTCAAAATAAATGCCATTACTGCGGTTATAGCATCAGTCCGCCTAAAAAATGTGCTGCTTGCGGCGATGTGGATATCAAGATGCGTGGAATGGGAACGGAGCGCATAGAGGACGAAATCTCTATTTTTTTTCCTGAGGCCAAGGTTGCCCGCTTGGATTTGGATACAGGATCCTCGCGCTCGGGCTACTTGAAGATCATTCATGGTTTCGAGACAGGAGAGATTGACATCCTGGTAGGTACCCAGATGGTTACGAAAGGTCTGGATTTCGATAATGTTGGCTTGGTTGGTGTTTTGAATGCCGACAATTTGCTGGGGTATCCTGATTTCCGATCCGCAGAAAGGTCGTTTCAAC
>Ga0315906_10005535_pt1 | contig 15862 bp, 12 predicted proteins | sample LakEriMetagenome_4_FD_203526 | JGI IMG/M metagenome (GOLD analysis project Ga0315906, IMG submission 203526) | Freshwater fungal communities from buoy surface, Lake Erie, Ohio, United States - Buoy 2 MA122 | ecosystem: Environmental > Aquatic > Freshwater > Lake > Lake biofilm | place: USA...
GGCCGCATATCTTCGATGTTCCCGCCCAGTTCCTCCAGCATCTGATAGATCGGCACCGTTCCGATCGGTACCGGAGAGGCGGCGATGATCGCCTGGCGAATTCCGTCGATATTCTTCCCCGTCGAAAGGTCCATCACGGTGTCCGCGCCGAAGTGCACCGAAGTGTGCAGCTTGTCGAGTTCCTCCTCGACGTTGCTGGTGACCGCGGAGTTGCCGATATTGGCATTGATTTTGCACTTGGCCGCAATCCCGATGCACATCGGCTCGAGTCGCTGTTTAAGGTGGACTTTGTTGGCCGGGATCACCATCCGCCCAGCGGCAACTTCCGCCCGAATCGTTTCTGCGGGAAGCTGTTCCCGTTGGGCTACAAATTCCATCTCGGGCGTGATGACGCCGGCTCGGGCAGCGAGAATTTGAGTGGGGTGCATTTCGGGTTTCTCAGGGGGAGTGAAAATTTGATTTGCGACTGAACCGCTGGAACCGCCAAACCGCTCGCTCTGGGAGCGGTCTCCCAGGGACTGGACAGTACAGTCTCGCTCTGGGGTGGCGGTGGGTCGCAAGGCCTCGCAGAGCGATTCATCGTACCGCTCGGCCCGCTTCTGTTCAATGATTGGGAACGCGATCCGGTTGCCGCCCGGGACTGTCCGCTGGCCCTCCGGATCAAGGCGTCAAAACGTTTTGAGGAACTGTTTGAATTCCGGAGGCAGACGGCTGTGAAATTGGAGCTCGCGGCCGCTGCGCGGATGGCGGAAGCCGAGTTCACAGGCGTGCAGGGCAAGCCGTTTCCACGGCCACGCGGGATGAGTTGCCAGTTCGCGCCGGTAACGGGTCTCGCCGAGCACAGGGTGTCCTTTCTCGGCAAGATGGACGCGGATTTGATTCCGCCTTCCGGTTTCAAGCGTGACGTTGACGTGGGTTGCCTCCGTCAGCTCGCGGAGGACTTCGTAATGCGTGATTGCCAATTCACCCTGCTCGGCGGTTGGCACCGAGTGCCGGTTGAGTTGGTCGTCGGTTGCCAGAAAGCTGCGGATCGTACCCCGCGCGGGCTGGAGTTGGCCCGCGACGAGTGCCTCGTAGCGCCGCTGCGGCTTGCGCTCGGCGAATTGCTGCCGAAGTTGCTCGGCGACCTCCAGGTTTCGGGCAACGATGAGCAAGCCCGACACATCGCGGTCGAGGCGATGAACTGAAAAGAGCTCGGGCGGGCGCGCGGCCTGGCTTTCTTGCTGAAGCTTGCGAGCCAGCAGTGCCAGGAGCGTGTGCTTCTCGCGATGCGGCGTCGGAACAGTGAGCAAGCCTGCCGGCTTTTCCACTACCAGCAACTCTGCGTCTTCGTGAACGATTCTCAGATCGAGGCGGTCGACTAACGGCTGTTGCTCGGCCCGACGCGGCGCGGAGCGATGGACTTCAACCCGATCGCCCGGCTCCAACTGTCGCCGGGTATCAAGCGTCTGTCGCTCGTTGACTTCAACCAATCCTTGCAGAATCTGCTGACGGGCCACTTGCGGCGAACAGCGCAACAACCCGCAGACGATTTGGAGCAGCTGCCGGGCTGGCATGGGCATCGCCGAATGGACCGTGCATTGAAGTCTGGAAGCGGACAAGGTGCGAGCCCGTGCGAGTCAGCTGGATAAAAACGCGGAGCGTCGAGAATAGCTGCTAATGGAGGAGCCGAACAGATCCGGCAACGGTGAGGCTTGTTTTGGCCCGGACGCGTAGAAATCGGCGGTTCGGTGGCTTTTGGCGGCCAGCCCATCGGTTGCGAGCAGAGGGAAATCGCGGTTTGTCCCCTGTCCGGGAAGCTTTAGAATGATCGTAACCGGGTTCGAGGTTGTTCGGGGGCGAGGCTGCTGGGCGGCCGGGCTGCTGGGCGGCCGGGGTGCTGGGCGACTGGGACGGAATTTGCCGGTTCAGCCGACTGCGGACCCTCCGAACCGATTTAAGTCTTCACTTGCGATAGCCAAGTTCATATCGAAGGGCAAAGTATGAAAGCCGCACTGATTTTGTTGGGGTTGGGGATCTCCGCAGGCTACTGGCTGTCGCCCTCGCCGGTTCGAGAGCCATCGCCGGTGGCCCGGCAGACTCAGGAGCCAGCGGTCCAGCAGGAATTGAAGTTGGAAGCCGCTCCGGCTGGCTTTCTGGCTGAGCGGGCCTACAAGAGCTGGTCCAAGGGTGACACCGCAGCAGCAGCGCGTTTTCTGCAACTGGCTGAACTGCGGCGAGCGATTGACCTTCAGGCGTTTCCCCCGCGCGAGTCAAACCCGCGCGAGTCAAAAGCCAAAGCCGGCAAAGGGGAACGGCCACAAGGTTTCTCCAGCTCCATCTCGGTGACGATCTCCCGCAACACCTATCCACAGGTTGTGCTGCAACCGAAACAACTGGGCGATTTGATTGCGGCAGTCGAACAATGGCAGCCGGTCTGGCCCGCTGGCTACCGGCCGGGCTGGGAGTTCAGCTCACAAGCGGAACCGGCTGCTTTGGAAAAGATAGTTGCCGAACAGAAGGAACAGTGGTTGTCGGGATTGCGCGGCATGCAGAAATTGATCTCCGATGCTGCTTACTCGACAAGCCTGCGGCAGCTGCTGGAGTTGCCTCCTTCTGACCGCAAGGGCGAGGCGGGTGATGAACTTTCCGAGCAGTTGGAACGGAAAGCAACCGAACTGGGGGTCGCGACCAAGGGTGGTCTGGTAAGTCAACTTTTTTTTGAACCGGGAGCGGCAAACGTGAGTGGCAAGGTGCAGACGGGGAAGTACAACGAACTGACTGACAAGGAAAAGTACGTCATCTTGAACAAGGGAACCGAGCGGGCCTTCACCGGAGAGTACACCGACAACAAAAAGGTCGGCACCTACCTCTGCCGGCAATGTAACGCCCCGCTCTACCACTCAAATGACAAGTTCAACAGCGAATGCGGCTGGCCGAGCTTTGACGATGAAATTCCGGGTGCGGTTCGGCGAGAAGTGGATGCAGACGGCTATCGGGTCGAGATCCTCTGCAAGAATTGTGGCGGCCATTTGGGCCATGTTTTTGAAGGCGAGCGATTCACTGAAAAGAACACGCGGCACTGCGTCAACTCGATCTCGATCCGGTTCGTTCCCGAGGGCGGCGAATTGCCCCCGATGATCATCCTGGAAGACAAGTAATTCCAAATCGGCTCGGTTGGTTCTCGGCGGGTTCTCAGCGAACTCCGCGCGGCGACCCGAAATCGATCCCCCGCCTGCCGGTGGCTTTGCCGTTGGACTTGCCTGTTTGGCTTCCCGTTGACTTGCCGGGGGACAGTCAGTCCGCGGGCCGCCGGGGAGGACACTGGCTGACAGTGGTTCCGCCCTGAGATTACAATTCGGCAGTTGGCCCTCCGCCGAGTGGGGGGCAATGTTTCGCAAGGGGTGCCGACTTGCAAATGACAGAGCGGAGTCATCCAGGAGTTTCAACCGCCCACGCCCGGCCGGAGAATCGGCGGGGGCATCACTTGGTCGTGGGGAGTCGGCATCCGGCCTTGCTTCTGTTTGCAGCTGCCTCGAGCGGAATCGCGATCGATCGCGGGCTCGATCGATTAGTCGGGACTTCTGCAAACGATGCCGCTTTCCGCCTCTTCAACGCCGAACCTGGCGCGCCGGATGTCGTACCAAGGCTTCAGTTATGGCTTGCCTTGGCCGGAATCGCCACGGCTGTCTGGCTGGGCCTGCACCTTGCGCGAAGGACTCGAGTGGCGAGCGTTTTTTTGCTGAGCGCTTGGCTTGCCTGCGGTGGGGCGTGGCATTTCCTTTGGTGGCATGGCTATCCGTCGACGGAAATTGGTTTATCCGCCTCGGTTGTGGGCGGGCCAGCGGCGGTGGAGGTGCGGGTCGTGGGCGAGCCGCGACGGATGGCGCTGGCCGAGCCGAGCTTGTTTGACGCCCGGCCTTCGGAGCCTCGAACTCTGGTACCCTGTCGCGTGGAGTCGGTGCGAGCAGGCGATGTTTGGGAGCCGCGGAGCGGCAATCTCGACCTCTATGTGCGGGCCGAGTGGCGGGAGGTCAATGCCGGCGACCGCTTGCGGGTGGTCGGGGAGTTGGCTGCCGTCGCTCCGTCGCGGAATCCGGGCGAATTTGATTTTGCCAGCCATTTTCGCGGTCAGCGAAAACTGGCGGTGCTGTTTGCAGACGACCCGGCGTCGATCGAAATCCTCAGTCGCGGTCAGCGATGGTGGGAGCGGCTTCGCGCGAACTGGCGGTCGGGACTCGACAATGTTATCTGGCAACTGGTTCCATCCAAGTATGCGGGGCTCGCTTCGGGAGTGCTGCTGGGGAACCGCCAGCAGATTGCCGCGGAGCAGCGCGACCGTTTTATGCTGAGCAGCACCGTGCACGTGCTTTCGATCTCAGGCTTGCACGTCGGGATTTTGGCGGGCCTGTTGTTTGCGATGTTGCGCTTGGGATTTCTGCCGAGGCAAGTCTGCCTCTGGGGAGTGATTTTGCTGGTTCTGCTCTATGCCTGGCTGGTTGAATTCAGTCCACCCGTGACGCGGGCCGCCGTGTTGATTTGCCTGTTTTGCGCCAGCCGGTTGACCGGTCAAAATGGTTTTTCCTTGAACCTGCTGGCCGTCGCGGGGCTGGTTGTCCTGTTTCTCAATCCGACGGACTTGTTCAACGTTGGGGCACAGCTCTCCTTTCTCGCAGTGGCCTCGATGATCGCGGCAGAGACGTATCGGGCACCCTCCCCTGCTCCGCTGGATCAACTGATACTGGCGACCCGCTCATGGCCGGTCCGGATGCTGACTTGGTTGAGGGGCGAAGTTGTCGATGCGTTTTGGGTGAGCGCCGTGATCTGGCTGCTGGCAGCTCCCCTGGTCGCCGCGCAGTTTCGGCTGGTTTCTCCCATCGGCCTGTTGGTCAATCCGCTCATTTTGTTGCCGATGGCGGGGGCCATGTATTGCGGCATGGGCGTTCTGCTGCTGGGGTGGTGGTTGCCAAGTCTTGGCGCAGCGGCAGGTTGGGCTTGCGGAGGTTGTCTGGGGTTGATGCTGTGGTTGGTGGATTGGTCGATTCTGATTCCGGGAGGATATGCTTGGACAACAGCCCCCGCAGGGTGGTCCTTGTTCCTGTTCTATGCTGGAGCCTGGCTTCTGTTTCTCAAGCCGGCGATTCGAGTCGGAGGATGGTGGTTGCTCCTGGCTTATCTGGCTTGGTGGGCATTTGCCTGGGCGTTGCCGCAAAGCTGGGAGCGGGCCCGAACAGTTCGAAATGCTGGGGATTTTGAATTGACCTTGGTCGACGTGGGGCATGGCCTGAGTACTCTGGTGCGGTTGCCGGACGGTCGGCACCTGCTCTACGACGCCGGAAGTTTCGGATCGAGTGCTTTTGGCTTGCGAAGCGTGGCTGCGCTGCTCTGGGAGCGGGGAATCGAGCATCTTGATGCGGTCATTTTGAGCCATGCGGACCTTGACCATTTCAATGCTCTGCCGGAACTCTGCCGTCGATTCTCCATCGGCACTGTTTATGTATCGCGACAAATGTGGGAACATGACTCGCCTGCGGTTCAGGGCTTGTTTGCGATTTTGCGCGAGCAGCAGGTGAAAATCGCGCAGCTTGAGGCTGGGGATGTTCTGCAGACGAGTTTCGATTGCGAGCTTGCCTGTTTGGGGCCGCCGGCCAGCGGAACGCGTGATGGTGACAATTCAGACAGTGTGGTCCTCGCGATCAGCGCCGGAGAACGCCGCGTCTTGCTCACGGGAGACCTTGAGGGAGCCGGCTTGGAACTGCTGCTGCGCGGTCCTCGTTTGACCTGTGATGTGCTGGTGGCGCCCCATCACGGAAGTTTGGGGAGCCTGCCAGCGGTGCTTGCGGCGTGGTCACGACCTTCTCTGGTCTTGGTCAGTTGCAGTGAGCGGCGGCTCGATCGGGAGAGCGCCCGACAATTTGAAGCGGCCGGAGCCAAGGTGCTCGCCACGGGTGAACTCGGCGCCATCAGCGTGCGTTTTTTTCCCGAGAGACTCGAATACACAAGTTGGATCGGCTCGCGATTCCAGAATTGGGTGCGGCATTGATTCCCGGGAGTGGAAATGAACTGGACTGAGCGCTGGTTGCCGGCGAGCAAGGAAGAGCGAAACCTGTTTCTGCTGGCGGCGAGCTGGTTTTTTTGCTTGCTCAGCAGTTACTACACGCTCAAGCCGATCCGGGAGGCGATGGGCGTGGAGTTGGGCGTCAGTCAACTTCCGGCGCTGTTCCTCGCGACACTGCTGGCCATGCTGGTCGCGCTGCCGATTTACAACTTACTGGTCGCAAGGCTGTCGCGTCGCTGGCTGGTGTTTTCCATCTACCAGTTTTTCGTGGTGTGCCTGGCGCTTTTTATTGCGGCCTACCAAGGGCTCGATCAGGCAGGTCGCCTGGTCGTGGCGAGAGTTTACTTTGTCTGGGTCAGCGTGTTTGCGATGTGGTCGGTATCGCTGTTCTGGAGCGTCGCCGCGGATGTCTTTTCGAGTGAATCGGCCAAGCGGCTGTTTGGGCTGATTGCCGCGGCGGGGACAACGGGAGCCATCGCCAGTTCGCTGCTGGCGAGCCAGCTCTCCGGAAGAGTGGGCGTGGTCGGGTTGTGGATTGCGGCGGGACTGCTCCTGCAACTCGGGGTTCTTCTCGGATTGAAGTTGGAATCAAAGGCCACGGCGCTCGATCCTGCCCGGACCTTTCGCACCCGGGCGGAACAAGGGAGTGTTTCGAACAGAAGTTGGTCGGGAGTCTTGGAGGAAGTGGTCTGGCCCATCGTGCGCGATTTGTTTCGCTCGGCTTACCTGCTGGGGACCACGGCCTACATCTGCCTGATCGCGCTCGCGGGAACAACGGTCTATTCTCTCCTCAATCAACAGGTTGGGCTGGCAATCACAGAACCAACTGAGCGGGTCGCGTTTTTTGCCGGTTGCAATCTGGCCGTTCAATTGCTGACGCTGGTCTTGCAAAGTCTCCTCTCGGCGCGGTTGCTCAGTCGTTGGGGAGTCGGCCGGACGTTGATGCTGTTGCCGCTGACTTACGGTTTGATTTTTGCCCTGCTGGGTTGGCAACTCAATCTGGCGCTGGTTGCCGCAGCGTTCATCGCGGCCAGCACACTGGCTTATGGCTTGACCGTTCCAGCCCGCGAACTGCTGTTCACGGTGGTCGACAAAAGCGCGAAATACCGCACCAAGGCAATGATTGATACGGTCCTGTTTCGCTGTTTCGATTGGCTGGCCAGTGTGGGCGTGGAAATGGCGATCAAGCAGCAGTGGTTGGTTGGTTATCTCGTTGCTTTAGCGGCGATCGCGACTGGCTGGTGCGGATTGGGGCGGTGGTTGGGGCAGAAGCAGCAGCAGCGTGCCGCCCTGTTGGGGCGAGAGAACCCGGCGAATGGAAGTAGCGGCGAGTCGGCAACCGCCGTTGACTCGCGATAAGTTCCGAGTCGCGATAAGTTCGGAGGGCGGGAGCGACCTTGGCAACTCCTCATGGGGGGCTGCGCAGTGTCCCGGAAAGACTGAAACGATTGGCCGAGCGGTTTCCAAGTGAGAAATATCGGCGGACGGAGGCTCTCCCGGCGGCCTGTTATCGGAATTAGGTCTCGTCGCCGGTGACGTACTCACGGTTCATGACAAAAAAAGCGCTTGCTCCCAGAGTCACCGAGATAAACAGTGCCAGTGCCGTGAAATTCATCCAGATCGGGTATTCCCCATAAAGCAGTCGGTAAGGTTCTTCCTGCAGCGGCATGATCCAGCCATATCCCGAAATGGCCAGTTCCTGGAGATGACAGCGAATAGTCAGGCCGCGGATCAAGGCGGGGATGTTGGCGAGCATGAACTCGACGACAATCATGTATGCGGCGCAGAAGACCATTGCTCGACGGTAGAAGAGCGTCCCGATCAGCGTGAACATGGCGGCATAAACGGCGCAGGCCAGAAACAACAAGCCGGCAGTCACAAACCAGAAATATTCCGACCGGGGGAGGTTGCCCCGCCATTGAGCAGCCATGACTGCCAAGGTCGCGGCGAGCAGGCTGATGCCGTAACTGAGAACCAGAGCCGCGAGGTACTTTCCAATTACGGTGGCAACTCGACCATATGGCCGGCAAGCGATATAAACCCAACTTTTACCCTCGAGTTCGGAATAGACGCCAGTCGAGGCGGTCAGCAACAGCGCCAAGACGCCGATCAGGCCGACGAGCAGAATAATCAGGGTTTCCATGAAGGGGATTTGCATTCCCTCGCGACCGGCGCTGATTCCAATCAAGACGATGATCAACGCCGGAAATGCGGCGAGAAAGCCGAACAATACCAAGCGCTGGGCCGTCAGTGAACGCACCAGTTCGAACGAGCAGGTCGAGAGCGTGCCTCGAAGCCAGGTCAACATGGAGAACTCTCTGGTAACAGTTTTGGTTGAAAGTTAAGTGGCGGGGTGCAGGCAGGGCAGACGAGGTTGTTTCAAGCCTCTCCCCGATGTTGTTTCATCAACGTGGTGAAGAGTTCTTTCAGCGACTCTTCGGCCGACTGGATTTCCTGAACCTTGATTCCCTCAGAACGAGTCAGTTCGGGAAGCTGGCTGAAGATCGGTGAAGCCGAACGGGCCGTGATTTCCACGCTTTGTTTGGAGTCGATCAAACGCAACGAGTCGACGTGTTCAGACCCCACCAGCAGGCTGGCGAGGCGTCGCGGATCGGAACAGCGAACCGTGACGCGATTGGGTGAGTCGGCCAGAATCCGGCGGACTTCTTCCGGACTTCCCGAAGCGAGCAGGCGGCCTCCGGAGAGAAGCAGGAAACTGGGGTGTACCGCCTCGACTTCATGCAGGATGTGGCTGGAGAGGATGAGGCTCCGCCCTTCGCGACTCCACTGCTGCAGGAACTGGGTCATCTCAAATCGCGCCTCGGGGTCAAGCCCGTTGAAAGGCTCGTCCAGGATCAGGAGTCGCGGGTCATGGGCGATCGCCTGAGCCAGTTTGACCCGTTGCCGCATCCCGAGCGAATAGTCTCGCATCGGACGCTGCATCGCGTGTTCCATTCGCATTCGAGTCAGCGCGGCGATGGCGCGCTGGCGGGCATCGGCCCGGCTGAAGCCATGCATTCGAACCAGATGCGTAACCCAGTCCAGCGCGTTGACGCGTGGAATGTGGGATTCCATGGCAGGACAGAGCCCGACTTCGCGGAGAAGATAGTCCCGCGACCACGGATTCTGCCCAAACAGAGTGACGCGGCCGATGGTGGGTCGCAACTGCCCGATGATCAGGTTGATCAAGGTCGTCTTGCCAGAACCATTTGGGCCGAGCAAGCCGTAGATCCCCGAGTTCATCGTGAGACTGATCTCGTTTACCCCGATCACTTTGCCGTAGAGCTTGGTTACGGTTTGCAGTTCGATCATGAATGGCTCGATTTACGGAAGTCAGACGCCAACGTTTGGACGCGGTGAACGGTTGGGCTCAAGCGTGAACGCTCTTGGAGATGTTGCGGAAAAACAGGACCAGCGAGACCACGGTGATCAGTCCCAGTGTCAGCAGGCAGGGCCAGGTGTTGGCGAACGAATCAAAGCCGAAGATCCAGGTTTGGACTTGCCCAAGGCAGTTGTAGAGCGAGATCGGTGCCCACTGGATGACTGCCGGATCGTTCATTGCGTCCCCCATATCCATCCGGCCAGTCGCCGCACGGGTGATGATTACGGCCAGGTACGCCCCGTAGCCCAGCGCCCAGACCGCAAACCAGGCAAACGCAGCGAAGCGGCTTTCCTGGGTCATGGAAGAGAGCATCACGGCCAGCGAGGCGGTGGGGAGAATCAGGCTGATCGAAGCGAGGACGATGCGCAGCGGAATGTCCCAAGTGCTCAGGACGGCTGAGATATCGGGTGAGAAAACCAGACCAATCAGGTACAGCACAAGCGCGGGAAGAGTTGTGACGGCTGCCAGAAACACAGCTGGGATCACGAGCTTGCCGAGCATGTAATCGATTCTTCCGATGGGGCGGGAGAAATAGAGCAGAAACGCGCGGGACCGAACATCGCGGGCCACGAGACTGGGGGCGATGAAGCCGAGCATGAAGACGACCGTAGTTGCCTGGGGGTAACGGAAAAAGGTCATCAACAGCCAAGTCCAAAACGTGACCCGCCACGCCGATCGGCCCCCTTCCGCGATTCGATCCGAGAGGTTGCCCGACATCGGCAGGAACGAAAAGCGGCTTCGCAGAAAGTCAGCCAGCACGCGGCTTTGCATTTCCTCCGAAACATCAGCGCCCGTTTGGCGTCGGGCTTGCTCCAGCATGTCCTGGAAATCAGGAGGCCGCCGGCGCGGGGGCCGCCGCTGCGGTTGGTCATTGACCTGAAAGTTGATCGCCCCGCTGCCGACCGGTTGCTCCACGAACCGCTCATAGACAAAAATTCCCGCTCCCCAGTAGAGAATGGGAAGCCAGGCGAAAAACATCAAACGCTTGACCCAGTTCGACTTGAGGGCAATCCGAAAGCCGTTCTGGGCAATAGCCAGCCAGCGAAACGAGGATGACGTGCGCCGCCAGGGCCATGCCCGGTAGCCGAGGTTATGAATTGGCATCAGGTGATTCCTTGACAGCCTCGAGGAAAATCTCTTCCAGGGAATTGCGCGCCGGTTTCAGCGACTGTAGTGTGGCTCCAGTTGATTGCGCCAAATGCCAAACGGTGTCGGCCACGGCGTGGTCGCTGCCGGTGACGAGCCACTCGCCTCCCGGAATCCGCTCGACATTCAGCCCGGAATCTGCGAGCCGCCGGGCGAACTCCGGATTTTCAGCCAGCAGCGTCAAAGTGACTGAGGGGACGCGGGGGCGATTCATTTCTTCAAAGCTGGTGTTGAGGCGGATCTCGCCTCTGGCCAGGATCACGACTTGGTCGCAAACCGATTGCACATCGGGCAAGATGTGCGTTGAGAGCAGGATCGACTTGCCATGTTCCCGGGCGAGAAAGCGAATCCGATTTAGCAGCGATTCCCGCTCCTCCGGGTCGAGCCCTGAAGTTGGTTCGTCCAGAATCAGCAGTTCCGGGTCGTGGACAATCGCCGCGGCGAATTTGATTTTCTGCCGCATCCCGGTGGAGTAACTTTCAATCGCCCGATAACGTTCCTGGCGAACGTTGCAGAAGTCCAGAATCTCATGCGCCCGCCGCAGCGCTTCAATCCCGGGCAGACCGCTCAACGTCGCGGCGAATTCCACGACCTCAATGCCCGTCATCCCCGGAATGTAGCAATCGTCTTCGGGGACGTAGCCGATCCGATTCCGAACCTCTCGACCTCCGCGGCCGATCGCTTCACCCAAAACACTGCCGCTGCCGGTAGTCACTTTCACCAATCCAAGCAGAACCTTGATGAGGGTACTCTTGCCTGCCCCGTTCGGTCCCAGAAGTCCAGTAACTCCCGGATGGATATCCAGATTGACATCCCGCAGTGCCCAATGGCGCTGGTACTTTTTGGCAATCTGGCGCAGTGAAATCAGTGGCGTCATGAGTAAGGCTGGATGCGCGAGGGACTCAAGGGTCGAGGGACTCAAGGGTCGAGGGACTCAAGGGACGAGGGACTCAAGGGTCGAGGGACTGGGCACTTGGGCAGGAATTAAAGGGTGGGGACGTCGAACCGAAAAACCGGCCGCCGATTCTGGGCAAATGACGAGTGCCACCCATCCGCCCAAAACCCGGATGCCAGCTCTCATGTTCAGTCAGCGTCCCAAAACCAACTACACCATCAGGTCAGTTCTCCATCCAGCGAGAGAACTGCCGAATTCGGGCGAGCACCCAGCTTGGGGAGGCCGTTTTCCGCCGAGTTGCTTTTCCGGCCGGTTGCTTTTCCGCCGAGTGCCCCGGTTGCTTTTCCGGCGAGTGTCAACGCAGATGAGCCAAAATCGGGTAGTAACCCCGGTGGCTGAGTTGGCCTCGCCTTTCCCGCTTTCCAGCTTCAACGGCCCAGCTTCAACGGCCCAGCCTTACCTTTCCTTGTTCGGTATTGGCGGGCCGATCTTGGAAATCCCCTCAATATTGCCGCCTTGAATTGGGGGGCGGTTCGCTGGACTTTGCTCCTGCGGGGACTTATTCTTAACCAAAGAAGTGGAGCTTGCCACGGGGCAAGCGCAATAGAACTCGACTTTCTCTCTCTCGCCCCCTCCACCCCGGCCGAGAACCGTCGAGCCAATTGACGAACCATTTCGAGTCGATGGGGCCTGGAGTCACGCCAACCGATTTCGCCCGTCGGAAGATTTGCAAAACGCGAACGATACACAGCGGATTACAAACGGCGAATTACAAACGGCGAATTACAAACGGCGGATTACAAACGGCGAATTGCTAAAAAGGGGAGTTAAAAGATGAAGATGCTGACCAAAGTTGCTGTTTGTCTCGTCGCATTATTGGCGACAACTTGGGGAGCCGAAGCCAAGGGCTGGGCTCAGGACCTAGCGGCTTTGTCCGGTCAGTGGAAGCCGGTTTCCGGAACATTGCATGGTCAGTCGGTTCCGGGCACGGCGCTGCAGTCGATGAGCCTTACGGTCACGGGTTCCAGCTTCAATGCGGCCTCTGGTTCCTTGAATTCCGGCGGCACCATTACGTTGACTCCGGGAACATCCGACCAAGCGACTTTCGCCATCACCACCGGCGCGGACGCGAATCGCCAACTCTACGTCAAATGGCGCGTCTCGGGAAATCAATTGACGCTCGCCTTCAGTGAACAAGGCCCTCCGGCCGACTTCAATTCGACCGCGGCGAACAAATACCTGTTGATGGTTTACGACAAGGGCGCCGGCGGTGGCGGTGTCGCTGCCGGTGCGGTCCAAGGAGCTGGCGGGACAGGCGGTGGAGCCGGCGTGATCGAGTAAGTGCTTGGGCGAGTAAGTGCTTGGACGAACAGGCACTGGCCTCAATTCGGATTGCTAAAAAGTCAGATTGCTAAAAAGGCTCTGAACCGCAATGGTCAGAGCCTTTTGCTTTTGTTCAGCGGCCTAGGCTGTGGTCAGCGGCCTCGGCTGGGCCGCTTTTTTCGCGCTCCGCGTCTGCTTCATGGAAGCCGCAGGTCGTACCTCGCGGGGCGACGTGACATGCAGTGTGAGCATCGCAGCGTTTTTCGATCATCGCAGCGTTTTTCGATCATCGCAGCGTTGTTCGATCATCGCAGCGTTGTTCGAGTATCGCAGCGTTGTTCGAGTATCGCAGCGACGAGCTCAACAGCGTTACCAGCCCATTACCATGTTCGACTCAATCGCCTTGCGCGCTTGTTCCAGATCCGTGCCGGTCTCGTGCATGTAGAGACGGATGGCGTGGACTTTGTCGCCTGAGGCTTTGGAGAGGCAGTCGCGGGCGGTTGTGCAGGGGTCGATTGCCTTGCCACGCAGGCCGAGAACTCCTTTGGAAATTACCCAGCTATCACGCGGGCGGCGAGTCAGTCGAAGAATGTTCTCAGTCGGATAATTTTCTTTCGCCATGTTGCTGGCGTTTGTCTCGTTGTCCGCCCAGGTAATGATGATGTGCGCATCCGTTTCAATCTCAAACAGCGGCATGACAATCTCCTCCCGAAAAGTGAATGGAGCCGGCGTGGGCGGTCCTGCCTCGAGCCGAACGGCGACCAGAAAGCATCGCGCCCCTGACGGGATTCTGGCACTCTCTCTCCGGGAATTCCAGTAGCGGGCAGGGAAAATCGGAAGTTCCGTTCGCGGTTGGCCTTGATTCTCCTCGTTTCCCCAAGCAGCCCGTGTCAGGGAGAGCCGCTGGCTGGCTCGCTTGTCCGGGGCTGGAACGCTTGTCTGTCCAGGTTGGGAAAGTTTAGTTTGGAGACTGTCTAACTGGACGTCTGTCTGGACGCGCCAGACGCAACTCGCCCGCAGCCACGGCCGCGGGACTTGCTCCGGCGGCTTGAATCAATAATTGCCCTGCCTCATCGACGCCCAGGAGCGTTCCTGTCAGTTGACTCTCACCGCGCTCCAGAACCACCTGAAGTCCCCGCCAGGCAAGAGTTTGTTGATAGCGCGCAAGCAATTCGCTGTCGGAAATCGCTGCCGGAGCGCGGGCCCCGGATGGGAGGCTCAGCAGACCTGTTCCCGCCAGCCACTCTTCCAGTCTGCCGGCTAGAGTCAGCAGCACTTCAGTCAAGTCAATCGCTTGTCGACACTCGACTGCCAGGCACGTGGGCTCAAGTGCGTGAGCGGTTTGCTTTTCCAGAGTTGCTGCCGCTGGGGAAGAGTTGACGTTGAGTCCAATGCCAATCACGACCAGGCGGGCATCGGGTTCAGTTCCTGCCCCGGTCGGGTGCGGCGTTTCAATCAGAATTCCCGCCACCTTGCGGTCGGCGATCAGGACATCGTTGGGCCACTTGATCGCGCTGGGAACGTCAGGCAAAAAAGAGTTGAGGCTTTGCGAGAGCGACAATCCTGAGACAATCGCCAGACGTGCTGGCCAGCTGAGTGGCGAAGAATTGCCCGACACAACCGCGTCGGTTGCGAGCCGAAAAGCAAATGAGCAGGTCAGATTGCCGGGGGGCGCCTGCCAGGTTTTCAAGCCGCGGCCTCTTCCCCGGGTCTGCCTTTGGGCGACAACGAGGCAGGGACGCAGCGGAGGCTGGTCACGGTATGTTTGAATCGCCCAGTCGTTGGTCGACTCCAATTCTTCAAAGAAACTCAACTGCCAACCATGGAGACTGGCCTGCAGGCGGGTGAGCTCAAATTCAGTTGGCATCGGGACAGGTAGGCTGCGGCAAGTTTTTGGAAGCTGCGCCGGTCAGCGCCAGAGCGTTTGGCCGCTGGAGTCGCCGCGAACGCTTCCCGGGGCGTAGCTGCCCGAACGCTGCAGCAACTCGGGCGGCAATTCAGCGGTGTGCGAAACGGGCTGATTGCTTGAGGGCTGAAACGCTTTGGAGGCGGGGGTGACCGATTGTGACTGATTCTGCCATTCGCTGTTAATGCGAGCCGCGCCGGTTGCACTCGATTCGCCCGGTGTCACGTTTGCGATCGTCCCCGGTTTGGGCTGACCGGCAATCGGGCTGGTCTCGGCACTGAATGAGTTGAAGCCAGTGGATGGATAGCGATTCGAATTACCGGAAGGATTGCTGGCTGGGGGTGTCGCGGCGACGGAATTGCCAGGAGTCATCGGCTGAAAAGGGGAGTTCACAGTGGCTGGATTCGAGTTAGGAGTTGTGGAGTTGCCGGCCGAGACGTTGTTTCCCTGCGGCTCGGGCGAAACGCTGCCGGAGCGTTTGGCGACGAAGGCGGGTGGTTGAGTTACGGGAAGTTGGAATTCGCCTTTCCCGGGGGCGGGCGCTGAGCCGGCGCCGAGGTCTTGATTGACGAGTTGCTGACTGATGGGCTGCAGTTGTCGAGATGGTGCGGACTTGGCGTCAGTGGCTGCTCTCGGATTATTTGCCGTGGCACCGCCGGGAACTGGGCTTGGATTGAGGGCCAAGGGCGCAGACAAGGCTTGAAGCGGGTCGACTCGGTTGGCCGGATTGGTCATGGGGCTGCTGTTCGGTGTTCCTGCGGCCATGGGGCTGGGGGAATTACCAGCAGACCAAGGCGGTATCGAGCCGCCTGGTGCGGGGCTCGCTCCCGAGGTATTTCCCAAGGTATTTCCCTGAGTATTTCCCGAGGGGCGGCTGAAAGCAAAGGCGCCGCCCGCGGCAGGGGAACTCGGTGTGGCGGGGGGGGAACTCGGTGAGGAAGCCTGAGTCGAGGGCGTTGGAGAGTTGTTCTTCGCGGCTGGAAACCCAAAGGCGTTATCTGTTTTTTGGGCCAAGGCTTCGGCTGCTTTTTGAGCGGCATCATTCGCGGATTCCGTCAACCCGCGGCTTTGCTGTTGAAACTGCCCAACCACTTCATTCGCGTTTTTGTTGAGCTTTTCGGTCGCAGCTCGAGCGTTTTGGTCCAGCTGATTGGCCAGTGCCCCAGCCGATTG
>Ga0315906_10005536_pt1 | contig 15858 bp, 7 predicted proteins | sample LakEriMetagenome_4_FD_203526 | JGI IMG/M metagenome (GOLD analysis project Ga0315906, IMG submission 203526) | Freshwater fungal communities from buoy surface, Lake Erie, Ohio, United States - Buoy 2 MA122 | ecosystem: Environmental > Aquatic > Freshwater > Lake > Lake biofilm | place: USA: Lake...
TAGCCTACATGGATCAAACGGATGGGGACGGATATACCCCGCTGATGGTTGCATGCAAACATAGTAATCATGCTGCTGCTCGGATGATAATAGAACGTAATCCAAGAAGTATTCTTTTTATAGCAGGTGATCGTTGCACCCCCTTAATCCTTGCATGCGAACAAGCAAGTGAAACAACCGCAAAAATAATAATAGAGGGTTTAGAAGTATATTCTACATCACCACCCGATCAAAGAGTATGCCTACAGAATATAAATTCTAAAAGAACAACCGATGGCTGTACCGCATTAATGGTTACATGCAAAGATAACATTCAAAAGGCAAAAAACTTACGTTGGGGAACTAAACATTACACTATTTACACTTATTTAAAAAGCTTAATGCCAGACTTAAATGTAGATATAAAAGATAATGAAGATAATACTGCCCTATTACATTTATGTGGAGTCACCACAACTGATACAGATACAAGGAGTAAATTATTTAATGTAGCTAAAGATCTTATAAATAATCAACAAGCAGGAATAAATATGCATAATATTTTGGGAGAAACCCCCCTTATGTTTGCAAGTAAAATAGGTTATACATCTATTACCAATTTACTACTGCAAAATGGGGCATCATTAAACACCGCCCGTAAGTATGACGGAGCTACAGCACTTCTTTTTGCAATAGTAAAAAATAATACTGAAATTGTAAAACAACTTATTACTTCTGGTGCAGATGTTAATATCGGAACGAGGCAGTTTGGATATACTCCACTTATGGCCGCATGCAATCAAGATACACAAAATTATGATATTATAAAAAAACTCGTAGAAAACGGGGCGTCTGTTAATGCAGTTAAACGCGATGATGGATACACAGCTCTCATTCTTGCCTGTAAGCGCAAGCATGACAGGTTAGGGGCACCTACCAAAATAGTAAATTTACTACTCGAAAATAAAGCAGATGTAAATATTGCAACAACACACTATAATATCACCGCACTAATGTGGGCAAGCTACAATGGCCATGAAGAAGTGGTAAATAGTCTTTTAAAGAAAAATGCAGATTTTAATAAAGTAACGACAAATGGATTGACGGCATTTAAACTCGCCTCCATTGGAAAACATCCCAGGATAATCTATAGATTAACAGAATATGTAAAAGTATTACACGGGGAAAAGAAACAAAAAATATTAAATACACGTCGTGTTAGACGTGATAAAAATAAAGAAACGAGATATGAAAGAAAGGGATTATTAGAGCTTTTAAAAGTATTAGGACATCAGCGTTAAATCGTCCGCAACATCCGCATAATCTCATACAGGGGCTTCTCAGGATATACCCGCATCAGATTTTGAATGCGGCGGCGTTTCTCCGCATCACGGTCGCGCCTAGTCACATTTTCTGTCCAAACAGATCTAGAAATACGATCCTCGCGACAACGGGAATCGTATTTCTTCATAGGCGCAGGCGTTTCCGCATGCCACGCAACTCGCTCGGGCTTCATATGATTCTATATGGCACGAATAGTTTAGATGGGGCGCTATTTCTTCTTACGCGTCCCCTTCGCATTCGTGCTCATGACCGAATAACGCACGAATTTCATGCATCCATCTTTTCCCTTTAGACCGATGCGGATTTTAAATGAGCGTTTTCAAAGTAAAAATTGAGAGAAATTATCGTTACTATATGATATAATAACGATAAATGTCTAATACTAATATTTATGTTCTTCGTCTTGAAGGTGGTAGATATTATGTTGGTAAGAGTGATAATGTAATGAACAGATACGAACAACATATTAAGGGGAGTGGTTCTGCTTGGACTAGAAAGTATAAACCTGTTTCTCTTGAAAAGACTATTGAAAATGTATCATCATTTGAAGAGGATAAGGTTACAAAGGAGTATATGTCTAAATATGGCATTGATAAGGTTCGTGGTGGTTCTTATGTTGAAGTAGAACTTAGCGATTTTCATACTGATGCTCTAAAAATGGAGATTTGGGCGGCAAAAGATCTTTGTACACAGTGTGGGAGACCAGGACACTTTGTAAAAGATTGTCACGCTAAAACAGATGCATCAGGTAATAAGATAGAATATGAAGAAGATAGTGATGAGTGGGGCTGTGAATATTGTGATAGAACTTTTACTACTGCGTTTGGTTGCGGTGTTCATGAAAAATCGTGTAAGGCAAAGAATAAGAAAACACCATATGTGAAGGAGAAGACCTCTAAAAAAGATGGTGTATGTTATAGATGCGGTCGCCCAGGTCACTATTCTCCTGATTGCTATGCTAGAACAGATAATAAGGGTTATACATTAGATTCTGATTGTGAATCCGACGACGACTCTGATTAAACGCTCATTTAAAATCCGCACGGGTCTAAATGTTTCTTATAATACGCCTCACGCTCTTTGACCGTGTTAAAAAAGAGCTTCTGCTTCACGCCGTTTTTGACGAACATAATGGCCTGGAAGTTGTTACACAAACCCTCTTTGTGCGCCTTCCTGCTGCAACCGGCCTTCAAATTCACAGGGGACATCTATAGGGTGTGAATATTAAATGGCGCAAGTGGTCTGCGGAAAGCTTAGACCACGGTCGCACGAATCGCCCTCAACCTCTGCACCGTTATTTTAATCCCATGCCTGTCGTCCAAATCAAACAACATACGCGATGCGGGTAGATTCGGAAACGCCTTTAGTTCGGCCTTGATCGTTTCCATCTGTTCATCCGTGAGGCCCGCCGCAATACGCCCCGAGGCGCTAGGACGATACTCATAATCGCGCACCGGCCCATCACTTGTCTGCTTAACTTGGCCAATTTCTAACTGATTTGCATGATGTTTGTCGTGGCATACTTGGCATACCACGACGAGATTCCGCAGAGCATTCATGCTGGAGCCGTCCGCAAGTCGCCCCTCTATGGCAGAGGCTCTCGGCTGAATATGATGGACTTCCAAGTCGCGCGTAATGGCCGCCGAACAGACCTCACATGCCCGCCGCTGAACACCCGCATTCCACGCAGATGTCGTCGCCTCCGCCTCCGTCTTTTCACCCGCCAAGCTCCGCCGAATCTGATGCGCCGATTCCAGAACTTTAAAGGGAATGCCCATGGCCCGAGCCACCTCCAGGCCATACAAGGAACTCCCCGCACCAGGATGCAGCGTCCTATCATAAATGAGTCTGTCCGTCGCAGGGTCATGTCGCACCCGCAGATGCCACACTTTCACACCCTTTAGAGCCGTCACCGTGGGCAGCTGCTGGAGCCCGTGCAAATGCGTGGCGAAAATGAATCTACTCCCATGCGTCTCCAGCCATTGAAGCGCCCCGCCCACCAGGGCCATCGCCGACATGGACTCCGTGCCCGAACACACTTCGTCGCCCAAAACGAGTGACCACGGATCCGCCCGCCGCAACGCCTCCGCCAACTCAGTCATCTCCACCGCAAAAGATGAGAGCCCCGCCCACAGATTATCCGTGCTCAAAATGCGCGTGAAAATACTGCGGAAAGGACTAATACGGAACTTAGTCGCAGGAACATAGCAGCCACACTGGGCCAAAAGAACTGCAATACCCGTCGCCTTCATCAGACTCGACTTGCCGCTGGCATTCATCCCATATACGAGCCACCCCTGCTCGTCCTCCGTGGCCCCCAGACGCACATCATGGGAAACATATTCCAGACGCGTATGCTGAGACTCAATAAGCGGATGACGCAGTCTCGCAGCCTCCACTGACGCTGCAGACGAACCTACTAGTTCTGGCCTACAATAACCCCGCTCAACCGCCACACGCGCAATCGTGGCCGACACATCCAGCTGCGCGATCCACGCCTCTACAGCGTCCCATGTCGCCAGATGAGTCGTGCTAAGCCCATCACACGCTGCAGGAAGCTCCTCCTTCACCGTGGCCGCCAAATCCTCTCGCAGCCGCAGAATCTTTCCATACAACCCATTCAACGCGGGCACCTCCAAACTACTTGAACTCTTTTTCTCATGGACGGTCGCACCCTTAAACGCTGCGGGAATACCCCCCTGCTTCAAACCCGCCGCCACCGCCTTCATAACCCCCTTACCCCCTGCAATAATCACCGACGCCTCCTTCATCTCCATCCGTAACCCCCCCGTAACACCCAGCCAATCACCCAACTCCTTGAAAATCGTCGCAATCTCTTGATGCGTCGCAGCAATCTTGGCCTCTATAGCCGCGACCTTTGGCCCCGCCACAGCCGTCATACAGAAGGAATCCTCCGATGCGCCCCGCGCCTTCTCCACATCAAACACTCCGTAGAAATCTCGTAACATGGCTTCAAAGGATTTGCTCGCCGCCCCCGTCATGCCGAGAGGACCACCCTGAATCGCCTCAGCAATCTTCGTGGCACACTTATACGACTGATCCAGCTCTAGAATATCTACAGCCGATGTGGCGGCCAGCGTAATACGCCGATGAAGCCGCGCCAGATCCTTAATCTGTCTGAGCCACTGAATAAATATACTATCATCGCGTGACCAGGCCACTTCCGCATACAGACGTTCAAGTTTCACGGGATCCGCAATAGGATATAGAAGCCGCTGACGCATGGCCCGTCGCCCCATCTGGGTAGCCGTCTTCATAAAAATGGCCAAAACAGAATCATCCTCCTTCGCCGTGATCATATTCAGTTGTGTCAGCGCATGGTTCCCCAGATAAACGGAATCCTTCGGACTCCATTGCATCGGCAAATGCAGATGCTCCATGGCCGCGGGAAAATGGTCCTCCACGAAAAGAAGGAGAGAAGCCACCACCCGCTCCGCAAGCTCGCCCAACCCCAACACCTCCTTCAAAGGGAGAAGGGATCTCGGCTGAAAACAACGGCGCAGAAGATCCTCTCGGACAATCTGCTTGTCCAGCGGCGATGAACCCTGGGTGGCCTGAATATGAATTTGCGCGACAGGGATACCGAGCACACGGCGCAAATACTGCTCTGTAGGAGTGTCGAGTCCGTCCCCTTTCCACCAAACCACCAGCTCCTTCGGCTGATGAACCTGGAAAAAGTGCAGGAGCGTATCTGAAGACCAGCTTTCGCGGCGCCCCATTGTGGTCCCCTCGTATGTTTGAACTGCACCCGTGGTCAAATCCAGCGCAACCACGCCGAATGCAGGGGGCGTGCGCTCATCCGTCCAGGCGCCCGCGTCCAACCATAGACCCGCCAAGTAAAAGTTCTCCGATTGACTGGCCTCCACGTGCGTCCCCGCAGAAAGAATCCTCGCAACCCCGCGAGAAGTCACTTTCCCTTTTGAGTCCTTCACCTGGTCAATAACAATCACCGTCCAGTTCTCTCGTGTCAGCATGGCCGCGTATTTATGCAGCTGGGCCACACCGAAGCCGCCGAATCTGCCATTTTTACCACCAGGTGCGTCGCCCTTCTTCTCCACATTCGCAATGCCGAGAATGTCTATGGCGCGCTTCATAGACGTCTGATACTCGCCGGCCTCGTTCGGGATATCATACAGTTCGTAGAAAGATCCTACGAGCAGAAAGATAGCTGTGTTCGGGCCATATTTACCCTCGTAATGTTTGTATTCCGTTATATAGCGCGCATACATCTTATCTATAAGACGCGAAGAAGCTCTAGGCCCCTCAATGTCATGTAGGCTAGTTCAAGAACCCCCTGCGGGGGTTCTTAACTTTGGCACATGGCATTAAAGAGCCCGCTTCTTCAACATCATGAAGTCAGCATACATTTGCCGTAACATAGTCTCGGGTGCCTTGGACTCTTTCTTGATGAGCCCCGCCTTTTCCAGGGACTTCTTGATCTCCTCAATAGAGTCTCCTGTGGCTTTCTTGCGGATATCCTTGGCCTTATTAATCTTGCGACTCAGACCGGCCATACTTACACGGACCTTCCTTGCAACTTTGATTTTCTTGGTCTTTGCGTGCGCGTGGGCCAGGGGTGCCACGGTCTTTGCAGCGGCGAGAACAACCTTCCCCTTCTTCTTTTTCGCGGCGGCGAGCACTACACGCACAGGCGGGCCAGCGCCACCGATTTTTACAGGGGCTGCAGATTGCACGGCGGGCGTATCAACCCCTACAGGGGCGGCGGGAGGCATAGAACCTGGGGGCGGGCTCGGTAAGTGCGACGCCGCCAATTGAACAGGTGTCCCAGGACTCATGCCACCCCCCTCCTTTCCAACCTTGTAGGTCTTGGCCGCGTTTCTTCCCCTGGCCCCACCCCGCTTTCGCGACGAACCCATCGTAAGCTCCTCGCCACCCCCCACAAGCTTTATTTGCTTAATATTCGGGTCGGAGGACATCTCACCTAAATATGAAATATAAATAGAATGTCCTCTCCTGGCCGTAGGGTAAGCTTTTCTGGTCAGAATACAGGGTATCCCTCTCAACTACCAAAATCATATTTATCAGCCTTGCGGGAGCACGCACGTGGTGTTACTAGTAGGCGCAAAGGCTATGTAAATAGGATTCGTGCAGGAAATTTCCCAGAAAACTATTCGCGACCCCCATCCAAAGAAGACTACGAGGAACATCAAGAGGAGCTCATTAAAATACGAAACAGATGGTATTTATGTAATGCGGTTACAGCTGTTTGTACTCTACTTGGGGCCGGCGCACTCGCATATTACGGTCTGCGCGGAGGAGGGACACGTAAGCGCCGCAAGTCGCGCAAGGCCTAAACATTCGGACACTATAACTGTAGGTATGCGGGCGAACAGTAAAATTGCGGCTCCCGGCCCTTCCACTGAACAACACAAAAGCATGCCGACACCATCCTATAGACACATCTTGGACCTATATTTCAAGCAATCAGAGGGGCGACAAATCGTCTCTCACCAACTGGAATCCTTCAATCATTTCATGGATATTGACATCCCTGAAATCGTTCAACAGGTGAATCCTCTGATTGTGCGCGGTAGTCCGGAAACCCCACTCTCGGGTCCTCGCTCGGCGCTTGCATCTGCCACGGGTCTATCCACTTCTGCGGCGAATGCTCTAATGGGTCGTGTATCAGAGGCCATGGCGACCAGCTCCAGCGCCAAGCACGAATACGAGGTCGCGCTCCGCTTTGAGAATGTCTCTCTCCGCAAGCCGACCATCTTTGAGAACAATGGCGCTATTCTTCCTATGATGCCGAATGATGCACGTATGCGCAATCTCACGTATGCATCCCCCCTATTTGTAGATGTGCGCATCACCACGACGTTCATCGACAACACGAAGGGCGGCGAGCGACAAACGAAGGAGCGCCTTTTCCCCAACGTCCATCTCGGCAAGATCCCCGTGATGGTGGGGTCGAAATACTGCCTCCTCCACGACCAGAAACATCTGGAGCCCATCGCCCTGGGTGAGTGCGCGGAGGACTATGGCGGCTACTTTATCGTCGGGGGCGGTGAGCGTGTGATTATTTCCCAGGAGCGCATGGCGGCCAATCGCCCCGTCGTGTTTCGCAACAACCGTAACCCCACAAAAGAGGTGGAAGTGATTGAAGTGAAGTCCATCGGCCCCGACAATGACCAGGTACCGAAGTCCAATGCGGTGAAAATCATGTATCACCCGAAGAATCCCCAGATTCATCTTCTCCGTGCAACCATGCCACGCGTGAAGACCGATATCCCCCTGTGGATCCTCTTTCGTGCGCTCGGCATGTGTCGCGATAAGGATGTCTGCGACCTTATTATCGGCCCCGAGACGGACAGCACATTTGATGGCCTCCTCACAGAGAGTATCACGGAGGCCGCCGAGGTGCGCACCCAAGAGGCGGCCCTCGCCTGGCTCTCCACCCACGTAAATTCCTGGTCGAGTCGCACTACGAAGCAGATGCGCATTGAGGACATTCTCAGCCTGGAGCTCTTCCCCCACATTGGACTCGATCCCTCCTTCAACTTCGCAAAAGCATGCTTTCTGGCGCATATGACTCGAAAGGTGATGTGGGTGGCCTGCGCGCGAATGCCGAACGACGATCGTGATGCCTATCCGAACAAGCTGGTGGATTTGCCGGGGTTTCTTCTGGCAAATCTGTTCCGGACTTACTTCACTACGAAGATGATCAAGGACATTCGGTCCTCGTTGGCCAAGGAGATTCACAGTGGGGGTTGGCGAGCTTCGGGAAACTTTGAAGAGATTGTGAATATTTCAAACATCAACAAGGTTGTGAAGTCGGTGATCTTGGAAGTTGGCCTGAAGACCTCGCTGGCCACGGGCAACTTTGGTTCTGCAAAGATCGGTGGCCCCTCGAAGATCGGTGTCTCGCAGGTTCTCAATCGTCTAAACTACATCTCGGGGCTGTCGCATTTGCGCCGCATCTCGACCCCTATTGAGAAGACGGGCAAGCTGATTGCGCCGAGGAAGCTTCACAACACGCAATGGGGTTATATCTGTCCATCGGAGACGCCGGAGGGTCACTCTGTAGGTGTTGTGAAGAACATGTCGAGCACGGCGATTGTGAGCATTTACAGCAATGCAAAGACGATTAAGGAATTCATTCGTGCAATGGGGACGTTGAAGCCGCTGGAGGCCACGAGTATTGCGGAGAAGCATTCATCCACTCGCCTCTTCTTGAACGGCGCGTGGCTTGGAACTTTCGCCACGGCCGATACTCCTTTGGCCCTGGAGCTTCTTCGGAAGGCGAAGCGGTGCGGCCGCATCCATGTCCAGACTGGTATTATTTGGAAGGCCGCGCTGCGGGAGATCTGGATTACAACGGAGGCTGGGAGGATGTTGCGCCCCCTCTTCTATGCAGGAGCGCTTCGGGAGATTGCGGAGGACACGAGCGGGAAACTTCTGGCGGATGTGGCGGCCATTCAAAACTGGGAGCGGCTCCTTCTTTGGGAGAGCCCAAAAGGGAATGCATTGATTGAATACATTGATCCCGGCGAGACGGAGTCCGCTTACATTGCAATGTTTCCGGATGAGGTTGTCAAGAACTTCAGCGAGTCTTACACACACGCGGAGATTCATCCCAGCACGGCCCTCGGGACTCTAGCAAGTAACATTCCCTTTCCGGATCACAATCAGTCTCCGAGAAACTCCTATCAGGCGGCCATGGGGAAACAGGCCATGGGCATGTATGCACTCAACTTCCGCGACCGCTATGACGCCTTGGCACACCTTCTCTGCTACCCCCAAGTGCCATTCGTGTCGCCGTTCATGAGCCGCTTCTATGGGGCCCAAGCGATGCCCTCCGGTCAGAACATCGTCGTGGCGATTATGACCTACACCGGCTACAATCAGGAGGATTCCATCATGATTAACCGCGGATCTCTGGACCGTGGTCTGTTTCGTTCCATCTTCTATAGGACGTATAAGGATGAGGAGCGTAAGAATCAGTCGTCGGGTGAGGAGGAGCGTTTTGTGCGTCCCGATCCGAGTATGACAAAGCAGATGAAGAATGCGAACTATTCCAAGTTGGATGAGACGGGTTTTGTGCCTGAGAATACATATGTGGGGACCGATGATATCTTGATTGGCAAGTATGTGCCTCTGCGTGTTCCTACTGGCATGGTGATCCCCGCGGGTGCAAAACGTTTCCGCGACGTGTCGAGGACGATGCGCAATAATGAGACGGGCTGGGTGGATCGTATCTTTAAGAATCGGAATGGCGAGGGTTATTCGTTTGCGAAAGTGCGTGTGCGCCAGGACCGTATTCCGGAGATTGGTGATAAGTTCTCTTCAAGGCACGGCCAGAAGGGCACTTGCGGGATGATTCTGGATCCCGAGGACATGCCTACGACGGCTTCAGGTATGGTGCCTGATATTATTATCAACCCGCACGCGATTCCGTCGCGTATGACGATTGCACAGCTGTTGGAGACACTGCTCGGTAAGATGGGTCGTGAGATGGGCTGTCTGGGTGATGGCTCTCCATTTAATAACGTGACACTGGAGGGTCTGACGAAGATTATGCGGGATGAACTGGGACTGGAGCCTGCGGGCAATGAGATCCTCTATAACGGTTTCACGGGGCGGCAGATGGAGACTAGTATCTTTATGGGTCCGTGCTTCTATCAGCGGTTGCGCCACTGCTCGGCGGACAAGATGCACTCGCGCTCGTCGGGGCCTCTGGTTATGCTTACTAGGCAGCCGGCGGAAGGCAGGGCGCGGGAAGGTGGCTTGCGCTTTGGTGAGATGGAGCGGGATTGCGTGGCTGCGCACGGCATTTCGGAATTCACCAAGGAACGCTTCATGGAGTGCTCGGACCTGTTCCGTTGCTGGAGTTGCCAGGACTGTGGTCTCATCGCAGTGGTGAATCCAAAAGAGGGTATCTGGAACTGCAAGGGCTGTGGCAATACTACGAACTTCTCGGCGATTGAGATCCCCTACGCCTACAAGCTACTGCTTCAGGAGTTGGAGACAATGTGTATCTCATCGCGCATTATTACGCAGAAGAAGCTGCTGCGATATGTCAAGGAGGAAAAGGCATGAGACGACGTAGGCAGAAGATAAGCATCCCCTCAGGAGGCCCTTAGCTTCAGCATATCACCGTAAAAATGCACGGAGATGACTCTGTATTAATAAAGCGATATACCATCCTCCTACAACTACTGCGAGAACAATGCCAACAATGCTTCCAGGCTCCATTTTTACGTCATACTATATCGTTAGATACTATTTTTAGCAGGGGGCTGTAAAATTGACCTCGGGGCGCGCTACAGTCCGGTCATACAAATCCTCCTATGCCATATAGTATGCAAGTTCTCAAGCGTAACGGTGAGCTTGAGAATGTCAGCTTCGACAAGGTTTTGCAGCGTATTCGTAAGGCGTCGCGTGGCCTTACAGTGAAGCCTGACATCTTGTCGCAACAAGTTCTTTCGCGCATTGTTGATGGCATTAAGACGGCGGAGCTCGATGAGCTGACGGCGCAGATGGCGGCGTCTCTCTGCACGACGCATCCTGATTGGGGGACTCTCGCCTCGCGGATTGCGATCAGCAATCACCACAAGAATACCGTGGGAAAATTCTCGGAAGTAGTGCGCCTGCTGTCTTCGCAGAAAATGCCGAAGACGGGCGAACAGATTTCCTATTTGAGCGAGGAACTCGTGGCGTGTGTGGCCGCGAATGCGGAGAAGATTGACGAGTATATCAAATACGAGCGCGACTACGAGTTTGACTACTTCGGCTTCAAGACGCTGGAGAAGTCGTATCTCCTCAAGGACGCTTCCATGACGGTTGTCGAGCGGCCGCAGCACATGTGGATGCGCGTGGCCCTGTGTATATGGGCGAACGATCTGGCGCGGGCATTTGAGACGTATGACCTTTTGTCGCACAAGTTCTTGACGCACGCCACGCCCACGCTCTTCAATGCGGGCACGCCGCGCCCCCAGCTTTCCTCCTGCTATCTGCTCTCTATGGCGGATGATAGTATTGCTGGGATTTACAAGACGCTGGGGGATTGCGCGGCGATTTCCAAGTATGCGGGGGGTATTGGCCTGCATGTGCATAATGTGCGGGCGCGCGGGAGTCTCATTCGCGGGACAAACGGCACCAGCAATGGTCTTGTGCCGATGCTTCGTGTGTTTAACAACACGGCGCGCTACGTTGACCAGTGTTTCACGCCCGATACGAAGGTGCAAACGGGGCCTTACACAACCACCAGGATAGAAGAGATTGTGGAGGGTGATATGGTGCTAACAACGGTGGGATTTAAGAAGGTTCTAAAGTGTGTGACACACTGGCACGATGGGAAAATGGTAGAAATCACGGTAGATAATGGAACAGCTGTTCGTGTGACGAGTAGCCATCCTATTCTGGCTGTAAAGTCTGAAGGTCGTAGTATTGACTATATTATTTCGGCAAATAAGTTGAAGTTAGTTGAGGCCTCTTATACCGATGTAGCTGATCTGGTCGTAGGCGATTTCCTTCAAACTCCTACAGGGTTTAATACGATTACATCTATTAACGAAGTATCTTATACTGGTGTTGTACACGATTTTGAGATTGAGGACCCGCATGAATATTATATTGCAGATTTCGGGTTCGCGCACAACGGTGGTGGAAAACGCAATGGCTCCTTCGCCATCTATTTGGAGCCCTGGCACGCGGATGTGGAGGACTTTCTGAAGCTGAAGCTGAATACGGGCTCGGAGGAGGAGCGTGCGCGTGACCTCTTCTATGCCATGTGGATTCCCGATCTCTTCATGCGGCGGGTGGAGGAGGACGCGGAGTGGTCGCTCTTCTGTCCTTCGGAGGCGCCTGGCCTGGCCGATGTCCATTCGGCGGCGTTTGATGCGCTCTATACGGACTATGAGGCACGGGGTCTCGCTCGCCGCCGTGTTTCTGCGCGGAAGCTGTGGTTTCAGATTCTCGATACGCAGATGGAGACTGGGACACCGTATCTCCTCTATAAGGATGCGGCGAATGCAAAGTCCAATCAGCAGAATCTGGGGACGATCAAGTCCTCCAATCTCTGCACGGAGATTATTGAGTTCTCATCCCCTGAGGAGACTGCGGTGTGTAACTTGGCGTCGTTGGCGCTCCCTGCCTTTGTTGTGCGCAATCCCTCGTTTGCGAACCAGTTTGACTTTGCGGGCCTGCGTCTAGCCGTGCGTGTAGCTGTGCGGAATCTCAATAGGGTGATTGACATCAACTTCTACCCCACACCTGAGACGAAGCGCTCCAATATGCGTCACAGGCCTATTGGGCTCGGTGTTCAGGGGCTGGCCGACGTGTTCGCCACGATGCGGATTGCTTGGGATTCGGCCGATGCCGCTCAGCTGAATCAGATGATCTTCGAGCATATTTATTATGCGGCAGTGGATGAGTCGGCTGCACTCGCGGCGGCAGATGGGTCTTATGAGACGTTTGCGGGTTCCCCGGCGTCGGCGGGGCGTTTGCAGCCTGATATGTGGGGTGTGACGCCTATGACGGAGGCGGACAAGTCGTTGGACTGGGCTGCGCTTCGCGCCAAGGCGGCCAAGGGCCTGCGGAATTCCCTGCTTGTTGCGCCCATGCCCACGGCCAGCACATCGCAGATTCTCGGCTACAATGAGTGTTTTGAGCCATTTACTAGCAATATTTATACCCGGCGCACATTGGCGGGTGAATTCATCGTAGTCAATAAGTATCTTATGAAGGAACTGATGGATCTCGGGCTGTGGGCCGATGCAATGAAGCAGGAGATTGTTGCGCGGAATGGATCTGTTCAAGGGATTCCCGGTATTCCTGAAGAAATTCAGGGGCGCTATAAGACTTCTTGGGAGTTGTCGCAGCAAGTGCTGATTGACATGGCGGCGGCGCGTGGTGCGTTTATTTGCCAATCGCAGTCGCTCAATCTCTTCGTTGCGGACCCTACGAAGGCGAAGCTGACTTCGATGCACTTCTATGCGTGGAAGAAGGGGTTGAAGACGGGCTGCTATTATTTGCGCACGAAGGCACCGGTGGCGGCGCAGAAATTCACCGTGGATCCGCGCTTGATGGCAGCGCTTGAACACCAGGGCCCTGCTAGGGTTGTCGCCGATGAGGAATCCGATAAGGACTCGGATTCTGACTCGGATTCGGATGAGGAGGAAAAGAAGCCCGCCCCCGAGACGGCTGAGGAGAAGGCTGCACGCCTTGAGAAACTTGCAAAAGATGCTGCGGAGAAACGGCGCAAGGCGCGGGAAAGTGGGGCAGAATATGAATGCACAGATGAGGTGTGTATTAGCTGTGGCAGTTAAATTTCTAAGAATTAGATATACAAAATGAACGTCGCCATGAATCTCTACCTTGTTCTGCTGTTCGTGGCGCTGACCCCTGGTGTGCTGCTGCACCTGCCTTCCGGCGGCTCCAAGCTGGTGGTGGCGGCCACACACGGTGTAGTGTTCGCGCTGGTGTATTACCTCACGCACCGCGCCGTGCAGAATGCGACCAGAAGCTTCTAAATCGCCTCCCGGTATTTTTTCGGGCAACGCATGACACCCTCTTCTTTGCGAAGTAATGAATGCAGCTGATGTGTTATATTCACATAGCCTTAAAAACCAAAATTAAGTGTGCCCTAAGGGTACTCTTAAATTTGGCACATGGCCGCACGTTATTTTATAAACTAATCCTTTGCCTGCACATTATAGATGTGGGAGGAAATCCTCATATGTAGTTGCTTATATTTGGGATTATTTTTCATACTACCAGATTCAATACGTAATCCATTCACCTCTAAGAGATATATATTATTAACATTAGGATTTTTTGTTGCTCTCATACTACTTACAGCATATGGGGTGCATAAATTAACAAAACGGGTAGAAAACTTTCAAATAGCTGTTAGCGACTGCAACAACATTAAGTGCCCCTCTACATGCATGTTTAAAGCAAGTTTATCATCGTCTGGCCTTTTGACTGATATATCTTATATGAATGGATATGATAATTGCCTTATTTCTGGAATGGATATCAGCGGAGTTCATCCATCTGGTCCGATGAAGATTGAGTCTATTATAAATAGTAGTTCGGTGCAATTAAACACTAGTAGAAATGATTATGCACTCACGGATAACAACATATTAATTGGTTATACTACACCGGTATGTTATGCAAATACAGTTGTATTGAATAAGTCAGATCAAGATCAGAGAATTGGATTTAATTTATATGGTCGATATGTGCGTATTTACCCACCAGTAGATGAAGTGATTTGCACATTTACTGCGACACTCAGCGCGGACGGTAAGTTTAGTAATATTAGTATTAGCAATGGGTCACTTATGCAAGGTATGTATATTTTTGGAACGAATATTAATAATGGCGTGATTTTAAAAGTTTTAAATGGGTTAGGAGGGCAGTTAGCAACAACTGATATTAATGGAGCTGCTATCACATTTGATAATACTAAAAGAAACTTTACAGCTAAGATAAGTGATGGCACATTTGGTTTATCACATGTTATGATATACAATGCTAAGGGTGAGAATATTTCCTATAATAGATCCACATCTGGAACTAAGAGTACATTTCCAAGTGCAGGCGGAGCGGGATCTGTTGTCGATGGAAACTATTTACTTTATGATTCTATAACCCCACGCGAGGCGCCTAATACTCAGACGCCTAGTGGGGCAAAGGCTTGGGGTAATAGTAATACTGTATCTAATAGGGATCAAAATTATTGGGAAGTAGATCTTGGATCCAGGGAAATGGTTAATATTATACGTATTATAAGTCCGTATGATTATGGTGACACGAAAAATATAACAAGGGGTGGTGGAAATCGTGTGAAGGGACTGCGTATTGCGGTTCTAGAAAACACTTCTCAAACTCCAGATATAAATGGAACATGTGCTGCCTATCCTATAATAATGTATCCTACATTGTCATCCGGTGCTCAAATAACAGATGATGAAAAGAAAATTATAGGGCCAGAGATATTAAAGGGTATTGATGGAGAAAAGGCTCTCCTCATGTATAGGCTTATAAATATCACTAATCCGATGATTCAAATAAATGATCTTAAATCATTCTTATCCGATGAGCAGATTCTTGACTTATATAAATCGACCATGACGTCTAATATTGTAAAACGAAATAGCAAGGGTGATATGACACCTTCAACAGCTCAGGCAAGTCGTAATCTTGTAAGAAATGTGCTAACTATTAATAATATTCCTGCAACATCGGGCACACCTACAGAAGCCACGCCAGAATTTATTCAGAATTTTCCAGACTGCATGAATGAATATAGAGAAAAAAATGCAAAATTTTCTAAACGACCAAAGAAGGATGGTAGTGGAAAAGTAATATTAAAGGGGGACAAGTTTCCAGAACTAGAATCTGTTTCTGATAATGGAATACCAGCGCTTTTTTCCATATTAGTGAGTCCATTAATACCAGATGGACAAGATAATTCAGGCCTTGGTTATATAGAAAAGGGTGTAACAGGCACAACGGTTGATGGTTCTGATTATAGCGAAG
>Ga0315906_10005539_pt1 | contig 15849 bp, 12 predicted proteins | sample LakEriMetagenome_4_FD_203526 | JGI IMG/M metagenome (GOLD analysis project Ga0315906, IMG submission 203526) | Freshwater fungal communities from buoy surface, Lake Erie, Ohio, United States - Buoy 2 MA122 | ecosystem: Environmental > Aquatic > Freshwater > Lake > Lake biofilm | place: USA...
CGGGCTTCCCGTGTCAGTTTTCTCATGTCGATGGTTTCCATCATCCCTATATGGTGGCACTATCCAATATTTCAAGTTAAATATTGCCGGATCAATAGCTGGCAAAATCGACGCTTGCGAGGGCAGATTAATGATTGTAGAACGGTGAAAAAAATGACACCTTTACTGAGAAGAATCCTTAGGCAAAAGTTTTTGGCTGTCCTCGCGGCGTCAGTGCTTTGTGGGCTGGTCGGCGTTGGCCCAGTGGCATACGCCAAACCAGACGACAAACTGGCGCAAGACGATGTGCGCCATTTGCTGAACCGGACTGGCTTCGCTGCCTCCATGGCGGATATCAATACTCTCACGGGTTTGAGCCGTAAACAGGCGGCGGAACAGTTGCTCGCGGCGACACGTGATGTGGCAATTACCCCGCCGCCCGCATGGGTCACCACACCGATCACGCCCGCCACCAAGTTGCGTGATATGACGCCGGAACAGCGTCAGGCCGAACTGCGCCTCAATAATGAACGTGCAATCGATCTGCGTGAGTGGTGGTTTCGCGAGATGTTGGCCACCCCCTCACCGCTGACTGAAAAGATGACGCTGTTCTGGCATAACCACTTTGCCACCAGTCAGCAGAAAGTACGATTCAGCAGCTTGATGTACCAGCAGCACGTGCTGTTACGGAAAAATGCGCTCGGCAACTTTGGTTCGATGCTGCGACAGGTGGCGCGCGACCCGGCGATGCTGATCTACTTGGATAATGCCAACAGTCGGCGCGAGCAGCCTAATGAAAACTTCGCGCGCGAAGTGATGGAGCTTTTTACCCTCGGTGAGGGTAGCTACACGGAGCAGGACATTAAGGAAATGGCACGCGCGTTCACCGGTTGGTCGCTTGACCGCGAGACCGGTGAATTTTTGTTCCGGCGCGCGATTCACGACGCGGGTACCAAAACGATATTTGGTAAGCGCGGTAACTTTGAAGGCGACCAAGCACTCGATCTGCTGCTGAAGCGTCCTGAGACTGCGCAGTTCATTACGAAAAAGTTATGGCGTGAATTCGTCTCGCCAGCGCCCGATGACGTGGAAGTGGCGAGACTTGCGACTGTGTTTCGAGACTCCGGATACAACATCGCCAAGCTGATGCAAGCCATACTGGTGTCGGATGCATTTTATGCGCCTGAAAATCGCGGAGCGCTGGTCAAGTCGCCCGTTGAGTTTGTGGTGGGCACGCTCAAGCTGTTTGATATCAAAACGCCGAATCTACGGCCCTTCGTATTTGCTTCCGCTCTGCTCGGGCAAAATGTGTTCGCGCCGCCTAACGTGAAGGGCTGGCCGGGTGGTGAGGTGTGGATCAACTCGGCAACGCTGCTCGGACGCAAGCAGTTTGTTGATCGACTGTTCCGGAACGAGGACCGTATGGAGCCGGTGATGAATGCGCTCGATGAAATGGCAGATCGCAGTGGCACACCGCCACCGCCAGGCCGGGCACAGCGGCAGCAACGTTTGGCTGAGCGCGCCATGTCCGCGCTGAATTGGAACTTGGACACATGGTCGTCGACCTTCAATCAACCGAGCGCCAGGGACAATATTGCCAATATGGCAAAAGTGGTGTTGGCGGTGACACCGAGTCGGCTGCCGGTTGGCGGTAACCCCTCTGATTGGGCGCGGACGTTCGTTGCCGACCCGGCCTACCATTTGAAGTGAATGTGAAGTGAATTGCTGGCTTCCAGAGCTAAAGGAAAGATCATGAATCGCAGAAAATTTTTTCGCGCCGCCGGAGTGTCTGCACTCGCAGCATCCGCACCACTATTCGGCAACGTCAATGGTGTGGTCTGGGCACAGTCTCCAAGCCCATCCAGTGCTCCTAGGACAACGACATTGCCACCATCGCCCTACAGCAACCTACTGATCTTGATCGAGTTAAAGGGGGCAAACGATGGTCTTAATACGGTCGTGCCCATTAGTGATCCGTTGTACCCGTCGTTACGGCCACGCGTCGGCTTGGAACGAGCGAGTCTCATCAACCTGACCGAGCGCGAGGCGCTGCATCCATCACTCAAGCCGCTGATGACAATGTGGGAGGGCAGGGAGCTTGCCGTGATTCAGGGGCTTGGTTATCCCAATCCGAATTTGTCGCACTTTCGCTCTATTGAAATATGGGACACCGCTTCAAAGAGTGAGGAGTACTTGGACGCGGGTTGGCTCGCGCGTACCTTTGCGCAGAACCCCGCCCCCAAAGCCTATGCGGCGGACGGTGTGGTGGTGGGCTCGAATGACATGGGCCCACTGTCGGGATATGCCGCGCGCACCATCGCGCTTGCCGACACCGCGCAGTTTCTGCGCACGGCACGCTTGGCGCAGGCCGGGCGGGACGAGCGCAACAGTGCGCTCAAACATATCCTCTCGGTGGAAACCGAGGTGGTACATGCGGCCTCCAAACTGAATACGAACTATCAATTCAAGACGACGTTTCCAACCAGCGCATTCGCCGGCCAAGTGCGGACAGCCGCGCAATTGGCGGCCAGTAACGCGGGGATCGGTGTGATTCGATTGACGCTGGGAAGTTTTGATACCCATGCCAATCAGTTGGGGACACACGCCAATCTGTTGCGTGATTTGGCGGATGGCATCGGCGCGTTGAAGTCGGCTTTGCAAGAGCTCAATCGCTGGGACTCCACCCTCATCATGACCTACTGTGAGTTTGGACGTCGCCCAAAAGAAAACCAGAGCAACGGCACCGACCACGGAACCGCCAATGTGCAGTTTGTGGTCGGCGGCAAAGTGCGCGGTGGCATGTACGGTGAAGCGCCGCAACTCGCACGGCTTGATGGCAATGGCAATCTGCCGTTCGCCGTGGACTTTAGGTCGGCATACAGCACAGTCATCAGCAAGTGGTGGGGCTTGGATTCGTCACGGGTGTTGAATGGCCGATTTGTACCGATGGACTTCCTCGCCTAGCGAAACCATCATCCGATTGGGGCGGGTCGTCAAGATGCGCGGAAAAACTTGAAAGTCCATTAAACACGGGCACTTTCAGGTATTTTTGCCTGAAGGTGCCCGTCAATCGGCGACTTTGATGTTTTGACGTCAGCAATCGGTCCTGCGGCTCTGAAGGTGGTGGTCGATTCAGGCTTCGCGCCAGGGCTGCCCAGGGCGTGACCGCTATAATTTGCCGATGAGCCGCCTCACCAATCTCGTTGCGTTTGAAACATCGTCTGAAACCATCTCAGTTGCCGTCGCGCGCGGGGAGCAAATTGTGTCGCGCGAAATATCAGAGGCCGGGCAACTAAGCGGCGAGTTGACATTGCCGACGATGCACGCGCTGCTAGCCGAGGCTGGCCTTTCTCTGGCAGAACTTGATGTGGTGGTGTTTGGTCAAGGACCGGGATCATTCACCGGTGTGCGTGTCGCGTGTGGCATAACTCAAGGGCTTGCTTACGGCTTAGGCAAGCCGGTGATTGCATTGCCGACACCATTGGCACTCGCCGAAGCCGCAACGCGGGGCGGTGCCGAGCATATTCTTGTTGCCACCGATGCGCGCATGGGAGAAATCTATCTCGCGGCCTATGTACAAGATTCCACCCAGCCCACCGGCTTTGCTGAGTTGGTTCCGCCATGTTTGTTGAAGCCTGAGGAGTTCGAGCAACTGATCATTCCTCAGCTACCGGCGAAACATTTGGCCAGTCGCTGGGTCGGTATTGGCAGTGCTTTTGCCGTGCCTACGCTTACCGATGCGATTACGGCCAGCAGGATTATTTCAATTGTGGTGTCAGGTGTGCCGGCGTTTCCATTAGCGGCAGAGCTGGTTTGTGTTGCACGGCGTTTGCTTAACCGCGTGGGTGACGCCGTAACCATTCGTCCGCACGACGCTGCGCCGCTGTACGTTCGGAACAAGGTCGCGCTGACTATCGAGGAGCGACGCTTGATTGCACGAGCCAAGGCTGAAAGTGCCGTCGAAGCGAAAGCACATTCGACCAGCCCGCCGCTCGCCGGGTTTGCATCGTGAGTGCACGGCCAAAAACGCAAACGATCTCGCTCAGTTTTCAGAAGCTGGAAGAACACCATCTGCCGGCGGTGGTGGCGATTGAATCGAGCGTCTACGCGTTCCCGTGGACCCACGGTAATTTTCGCGATTCGTTGTATTCGGGCTACGATTGTATCGGCGCGTGGTGCCATGGCGAACTGGTGGGCTACACGATCACCGTGCCGGCGCTCGAAGAAATGCACCTGCTCAATGTTGCCGTGGCGAAACATTGTCAGGGAAGAGGTGTCGGCGCGGCGATATTGCAGCATGTGATTGACAGAGCCGGGTCAACCGCGTGTGAAGTGATTTATCTTGAGGTCCGGCCCAGCAACATTGCCGGTCTCAGGTTGTATGAACGTTTTGGTTTTCGGCAACTCGGGCTGCGCCGCGACTACTATCCCGCCGTTACGGGTCGCGAGGACGCGCTGTTTCTTGGCCTAAACATTAAGGCACCAGCTAAACATGCGCCTCGATAAAGACTATTTGTTAGAGATGGAGCTCTGGTCTCACTTTGAGATGCGGGGTTTGGGGCACGAAGGTCTTGGTACAAAACTACAAGCGCCGCTACCGGTGCGGCCCGCCCCTGTAGCTGCACCTGCGGCTCCGGCGTCGAGAGCGGTTGCGAGCCCTGTGGTTACGAAGCCGGTGGCAGGTCCGTCGACCGCTAAGCCGCCTCCTGTAGCTGCGAAGCAGGTAACGGCTGATGCCTCAGTTCCTGTGGACCCGGCGCGCTTGGAAAGGATCTCCGAAGCCGATTGGCCTTCGCTGACAGAAATATCGGCCAACTGTGCGGCTTGTACACTTTGCAAACAGCGCAAACAAGTTGTGTTCGGCGTCGGCGCCCAGTCAGCGCAGTGGCTGTTTATCGGCGAGGGCCCCGGTGCCGAGGAGGACCAATCGGGTGAGCCGTTTGTTGGTCAGGCCGGCAAGCTGCTCGACGCCATGTTGACGGCAGTCGGATTGCAACGCGGGCGGGAGGTGTATATCGCCAACGTAGTGAAATGTCGTCCGCCGGGAAACCGCACGCCGCTTCCAGAGGAGGCTGCCGCCTGTGCGCCGCTGCTGGATCGACAGATCGAGCTTATCCGACCCAAAATCATCGTGGCGCTGGGCAGGACGGCTATTACTCGACTGACCGGCTCGGAGGCCGCCATGGCGGCCGTGCGCGGTCGGGTGCATACCTACCGTAACATCCCAGTCATTGCCACTTATCATCCTGCCTATTTGTTACGTAACCTGCCTGAAAAGCTAAAGGCATGGGAAGATCTGCAGCTTGCCAAAAGGACATTTTCGGGGGACTAGCAAAACACAGAGTTGCCCTCATTTGATGGTCGCGGTGACGTTGTTGTTGAGTTACCGCCAATTTTCCCGTGTTTTTTCCCAAAGGAATATCATGCGCAAACTATTTGTACTGTTTGGTCTGGCTGCCGCGTTGACGTTGAGCGGTTGTGGCTATAACGATTTTCAGTCGAAAGACGAGGCGGTAAAGAAGGCTTGGGCTGAGGTGCTCAACCAGTACCAGCGTCGCGCCGACCTAATCCCGAATCTGGTCGCCACCGTGCAGGGCTTTGCGTCGCAAGAAAAAGATGTCCTGCTCGGCGTGACCAATGCGCGTTCCAAAGTCGGCTCGATCAACATGACTGCCGAGGCGCTGACCAACCCCCAAGCAGTAAAGAATTTCCAAGCTGCGCAAGGCGAGTTATCTTCTGCGCTGTCACGTTTGTTGGTGGTTTCTGAGAACTATCCGCAGCTGAAATCCGATGCGAACTTCCGCGATCTGCAGTCGCAACTGGAAGGCACTGAGAACCGTATCACCGTCGCGCGCAAGCGTTTCACGGAATCGGTCGAGGGCTACAACGTACTTACGCGCCAGTTTCCCACCAACCTGACTGCCATGATTTTTGGTTATAAGGTTAAGGAGCAATTCACGGTGGAGAATGAAAAGGCGATTGCGGTGCCACCCAAGGTGAATTTCGGCACCACGCCTGCACCGGCTGCCCCGGCACCGGCAGCACCAGCAACAACGGCACCTGCCGCCGCACCGGCACCTGCGGCAACGAAGTAATTCGTCAGCTAAACCAACACTAAGCTGTTCACGCCAGTGAGCAATCGGCGGATCGACCTGCCAACACACGACACGCTACCCTCGTATTGCATTGCGAGGGTAGCGTTTGTTGTGTGCACGTTGATGGTGATGCTTGCGGCATTCCCGGTAACCGCCATCGCGGCAGAGGGTGATCTACAGAAAATCCCCAAGCTGGAAAAACGCGTCACTGACTTAGCGGCTGCGCTCGCTGAAGGCGAGGAGGCGCGTATCACCGAACGCATTCGCGTCTTTGAGCAAAACAAGGGCGGCCAGATTGCCGTGTTGATCGTCGATACCACCGCACCGGAAGCCATCTTCGATTACACCTTGCGCGTTGCGGAGAGTTGGAAGCTCGGGCGTAAAGGCGTTGATGATGGCGTCTTGTTTGTCATCGCCAAAGGCGACCGCAAAATGCAGATCCTCGCCGGGCCCGGCGTGCAAGGGACGCTGACGGATGCAGCGAGCAAACGCATCATTGCGGAAATCGTTGCGCCGCGCTTTCGCGAGGGCAAATATGGTGACGGTATTTACAACGGCGTCGACAAGATCGCTTCGGTCATTGACGGCGAGGCACTGCCGCCCCCTGCAAAAAAGAAACAGGCAACCAAATCCATCGACGGCGGTGAGTTTTTGGTGCTCGGTATCTTTGCCGCCATTTTTGTAGCGCCGGTATTGCGAAGTATCTTTGGTCGCTTTCTTGGCGCGACCGCGACGGGTGGAGTAACCGGTGCCGCGGCCTGGTTTCTGCTGGGCGGCATGGTATTCCCGATATTTATCGGTGTCATTGTCTTCATCATCGCGCTGTTCGCGGGCCTGCTGAATTTTTCCAGCGGTCGCGGTGGCGGGTGGGGTGGTGGTTTTGGTGGTGGCGGTGGCTGGTCCGGCGGTAGCGGCGGATCGGATAGTTTCTCTGGCGGCGGCGGCAGTTTTGACGGCGGCGGCGCCTCGGGAGATTGGTGATGACTTGGCTTAAACGATTCATGCGCCACGTGTGGATGTCGCCGTTGATCGCTAGGCGGGCATTCACCGATGAAACACTCAGGGCAATCGAGGTCGCCGTGGCCACCTGCGAACAAACGCATCGCGGGCAGGTGCGATTTGTTGTGGAAGCGGAGTTGACCACGCAGCAACTTTGGTCGGGGCTTACCTCCCGTGCACGCGCCGTTGAAGTATTTTCCGGTTTGCGTGTGTGGGATACCGAAGAGAACAACGGCGTGTTGATCTATGTGCTGCTGGCTGATCGCAAGGTCGAGATCATCGCCGACCGCGGCATCCACGCGAAGGTCGGGACCGAACGTTGGCGGGCGATTTGCAAGGAGATGGAGTTACATTTCCGCAAACGCGATTTCCGCGAGGGTAGCGTCAACGCGATTCACAAAGTCGGCGTTGAACTCGCATTCTACTTCCCGTCTCACGGCCACCGTACCAACGAGCAGTCGGATAAACCGGTGATGTTGTAAAGTTTTCAGCAACTAGGCGAACTGGCGATTGCGCCGACGTTTTCAGGCACTTTTGCCACAAGATGCCCGCCAGTGTTAGGGTTTGATGTAACACGGGCGACAATTCGTCGCCCGTTTTGTGCTGTTTACGCCGCATTGGTCATGGTCGGATCACTGCTTCTTCAGGCAATCCGACATAAATGCCTTGCGCTCGTCGCCTTTTTTTCCTTCTGCCTCCTTGTTGCAAGACTTCATCTTGTCTTGCTGACGCGCTTGTTTGTCGGTGAGGCACTCTTTCATGAACGCCTTGCGCTCATCCCCTTTTTTGTCGCCTGCCTCTTTATTGCAGGTAGCCATTTTGTTCTGTTGGGTTGCGGCGGCTTTTTCCTCCGCCGATGCGGTCATTGCACTGATACAGAGTGGGATCGCAATTATCACTGCAGCAAATGCTGTCTTCATTTGATTCTCCTCGTTCGTTGGGGTGAGTGGCGCGGTATGAGCCTTGGCGGCGGCGTGTTTGCTGCACTTGTCACCGCCTCGCGGATGTCCGCTGTTGAATACCATGGCAACTTGACCAACGCCGCAATCACAAGGTCGGTTGACTCGCTTTGGCTGGCTGGCGGTGGGCTCGTCATTCGGCGATTAAAGCGGGTCATACTGCCGAGATATCTACCGGCACTCCGTTGAGAACGGCATTTCCTGACACAGCATCCACTACCGTTTCGTCGGTGAGATCATTGACGCTAACGCCGGCATGCATCGCCGCGACAGACTGCTTCACGCCGACCCGCTGCTGGCCAAACCCGTGCGGGATCGACACGACACCGGGCATCAGCTCGTCACTCGCGACGACATCAATGGTAACCTTTCCAACGCGCGAGGTGACGGTGACCGTTTGCCCGTCAGAAAGTTTGCGGCTCGCCAGATCAGCCGGGTGCATCAGCAACTGGTGACGCGCCTTTCCTTTGACTAATCGATGGCTGTTGTGCATCCATGAGTTATTGCTGCGAACGTGTCTTCGGCCGATGAGTTGAAGCGCCTCCGGGGTATTGCGTGCCGATTCAACGGCGGCTTCAACACGTGCGATGTCGGCAATCAACAGTGGCGGGGCGCACTGTATTTTCCCATCTGCGGTTTGCAGACGCGTGAAGAGTGACGGGGCGAGTGGACCCAGATCGATGCCGTGCGGCGCATTCATCATCTGCGCAAAAGTCACGCCCGGATAGTGGGCCGCTGCCGCAGTGACGACGTCTCTCACGCTGCGTGGTGCCCGATACTCGTGCTCCAGCAGCGCTGCCAGACGTGAACCAATGCCCGTAAAAATTTCCCAATCGTAGCGTTCGTATTCAGCACGTCGCCAAATCGCTTTGTTGAAACGCGTCACGTTGCGCACCGCAAAGGCGTTAAATACTGAGTCGTAGTGGTCGTGATTGAGAGCTGAGGTCGGCGGCAGGATGACACTGGCATGGCGCGTCGTCTTGTTGATGTAGATATCGACTGAGACCATAAACGATAGCCCCGCAAGCGCACGATCGAGTTGATTCCCGTTCGGTGTCGACAACACCGGATTGCCCGCCGTTGTGAACAGTGCGCGCACCTGTCCCTCGCCCGGCGTGAGCATCTCCTCGGCAAGTGCCGCGACGGGAAGCTCGCCATTGGTTTCTGGCAGCTTGCGTACTCGCGAATGCCAGCGGCCGTGCCCCCCAGCACGGGTGCCTGGTCCGGTGAGTGGCAGTACCGGATTGGTTGGCAGAACACCACCAACACGGTCGAGATTGCCCGTTACCAAGTTGAGCAGATAGATTAGCCATTGATTGGTTGCCCCAAAGGCTTGGGTTGTGGTCCCCATGCGTCCGTATGCAATCGCGGATTTTGCACTTGCGAATGCGCGAGCGATGGAGCGCGTGGTGTCCGCCGCGATTCCAGTGAACACGGCCACGTATTCTGGCGTTAACGCCTTGATTGCATCGAGCGCGATATCCAAACCTGCGAGTTTGTTGTCATCTGTAATCTGTAACAGATTCTCTTCGCGCAGCGTGTTGATGAGCGCAGCGAGAAAGGCGGCGTCACTTCCGGGGCGAATGAAGTGGTGGGCTGATGCAACCTCGGCGGTTTCGGTACGCCGTGGATCAACCACAACCACCCGGCCCCCCCGGGTCTGGATCGCTTTCAGTCGCTTGGCCACGTCGGGCACGGTCATCATGCTGCCATTGGAGGCGATAGGATTGCCGCCAAGAATCAGAAAGTAATCGGTGTGGTCGATGTCCGGAATGGGGATCAGGAATTGATGGCCAAACATCCAGTACGACACCAGTTGCTGCGGCAATTGGTCGACCGACGACGCTGAGAATACGTTACGACTGCCGATCAATTTGGCGATCGGTGGAAAGTTGAGCAGGTGGCCAAAATTATGAACGTTGGGATTTCCCGCATACAGCGCAACCGCGTCGTTCCCATGCTCGCGAATGATCCCGGCGAGTTGCGTTGCGACTAATTCAAATGCGTCGTCCCATTCGATAGGGCGCCATTCACTCCCGTTGCGTACTATCGGCGTACGCAAACGTTCAGGGTCCTCGTGGATATCCTTCAACGCGACCGCCTTCGGGCAAATGTGGCCGCGTGAAAACGGATCGTTATCGTCGCCGCGGATGCTGGTGATGTTTTCTCCGTCGAGATTAAAGGTGAGGCCACAAATCGCCTCACAGAGATTACACGCCCGGTATTCGGTCCGAAACTGCTTGCTTGAGGCACGTTCGCTCATCTTGTCTCCCCGTTGGGGTTGTGATGCGGTGAGAACGACATGGGGTTAGAACGAAACGCTGTAACGTCCATCAGCGATTGTCAGTGTCGCGTCCGCGCCAAACGGAATGGTGAGTTTTCGCGCGATATGCCCGAACGGAAAGTTTGTAAGTACCGGGCAATCCACAATTCCACGCAGCGTATTGACCACGTGTGACATCGAGTACGGGAACCGATTTGCCTCTGGTTCACAGTCGTTGAAGTCGCCGACGAGAATCGCGCATTGCTTTTGCAAAATCCCCGCGTGGAAGAGCTGCCAAATCATGCGCTCTGCCGCGTACGGTCGCTCGCCAATTTCCTCGAGGAACAAGATGCCACCAGCGATATTGGGCATGAAGGGCGTGCCTACGAGATCGCTGACCAACGATAAATTCGATCCCCAGATTGGTCCATTGATGGTCTGTGCTATGTACCGATGTGCGAGGGCTACATCAACCTCAACCGGTTCACCCAGAAGTATCGGCCAGAAGTGTTGCTCCATGAAGGTGTGATCATCTGCCAACTGTCCTTCGTAGATTTCATCGCCGAAATCGGTGGCCACCCCCGAACCTGCCAACGTCACATAGTTGCCCTTGGCGATTGCAGCCAGATTGATTGCTGTGAAGTCAGAGAAACCGCAAAGGACTTTGCCGGACTTTGCGACGGCCTCCCAATCAATGCGATGTACGATGCGCGAAATACCATACCCTCCGCGCGTCATCATCATTGCATCGACCTTCGGGTCGGCGAGCAGTTTATTGAAACTCGCCAAGCGTAGGTCGTCTGGTGCGGAGAAGTACTCGTATGCGCCCAGCGCATCATCTGCCAGCAGGCAACGATACCCAAGCGCCTCAATTCTTGAAACTCCGCGCTGCACGCGTTCGGCCACTGGCGGCCCGGCCGGCGAAAACACACCGATGATGGCGCCGCGCGGCAACGGCCGGGGTATTGCGTAACGTGAGGACTTCATGTTGCTGGTGCGGTTACTTGCGCGTCGCCTGAGAATCCACCACGGCAAGCGCTGTCATGTTGATGATGCGACGAACGGTTGCGGTTGGAGTGACGATATGTGCCGGCTTGGCGGCGCCTAGCAGAATTGGGCCGATGGTGATGCCGCCACCAGCGGCTGTCTTGAGCAGGTTAAACGAAATGTTGGCAGCATCCAGGGTTGGCATGATGAGCAAGTTGGCCTCGCCCTTCAAGCGCGAATTCGGCAGTGCGGTCGCGCGTACGTCTTCCGACAACGCGGCGTCGCCGTGCATTTCGCCCTCGACTTCCAGTTCCGGCGCACGCGCGTTGATGAGTGCAAGTGCCTCGCGCATTTTTACCGCCGTTGGTGCATCGGAAGTACCGAACGAGGAATGTGAAAGCAGCGCAGCTTTGGGAACCAGGCCGAAACGCCGGATTTCTTCCGCAGCAAGGATTGCCATCTCGCAGATCTGTTCGGCCGTGGGATTCTCGTTTACATAAGTGTCACAAATGAAGACAGTGCGTTTTGGCAGCATCAACAGGTTCATCGCGTAGTAGTGCTTCGCACCAGCTCGGCGGCCGATCACCTGATCGATGTAATGCAGGTGCAGGGCGTGTGTGCCAAAAGTGCCGCAGATCATGCCATCGGCTTCTCCGCGATGCATCATCATCGCTCCGATCAGCGTTAAACGGCGACGCATTTCGATCTTGGCGTACTGCTCGGAAACACCGCGTCGAGCGGTGAGAGTGTAGTACTGCTCCCAATAGTCCCGATAACGCTCGTCGTACTCAGGATTAATGATTTCAAAATCCACGCCGGGTCGGATCCGCAGGCCAAATTTTTCAATGCGCTTCTCGAGCACCGCAGGGCGGCCAATCAAGATCGGTTTTGCAAGTCCGTCGTCAACCACTACCTGCACGGCGCGAAGCACGCGCTCTTCTTCGCCTTCGGCGTACACGATCCGCTTGGGATTCTGTTTGGCCTTGGTGAATACAGGCTTCATGATGAGGCCAGAGTGGTACACGAACTGATCGAGGCGCTGGAGATAAGCGTCCCAATCGGTAATAGGCGAAGTTGCAACACCCGACGCCATCGCCGCTTTGGCGACGGCGGGCGCGACCTTTGAGATCAAGCGCGGATCGAACGGGCGGGGAATTAGGTAGTCCTTGCCGAATGAAACGGAAGATTCGCCATAAGCCATTGCAACGATGTCCGACTGCTCGGCTTGAGCGAGTTCGGCGATGGCTTGCACTGCGGCAAGTTTCATTGCTTCATTAATCGTTGTTGCGCCAACGTCAAGCGCACCGCGGAAAATGAACGGGAAACAAAGCACGTTGTTAACTTGATTCGGATAGTCGGAACGTCCGGTGGCAATGACGGCGTCATCACGTACCGCGCGGATTTCCTCCGGCAGAATCTCGGGCGTCGGATTTGCCAGTGCCAAGATCAGCGGTTTTGCAGCCATCCGTTTGACCATATCCTGCTTCAACACACCACCAGCCGAGAGGCCTAAAAACACGTCGGCGTTGTCGATGACGTCACCGAGCTTGCGCGCATCGGTAACTTTTGCGTACCGCTCTTTATTTGGGTCCATCTCTTCTTTGCGGCCCGGATAAACGACGCCCGCAATGTCGGTCACCCAAATGTTCGACATCTTCATGCCGAGTGCTACCAACATGTCGAGGCACGCCAATGCCGCGGCGCCTGCGCCCGAGGCAACAAGTTTGACTTCCGAGATGTCTTTCTCGACAACTTTTAGCCCGTTGTAGATCGCTGCGCCGACGATGATGGCTGTACCGTGTTGGTCGTCGTGGAACACAGGGATCTTCATTCGCTCGCGGAGCTTTTTCTCCACATAAAAGCACTCCGGTGCCTTGATGTCTTCCAAGTTGATCCCGCCGAAAGTGGGCTCAAGGGAGGCGATGATATCGACCAACTTCTCCGGATCGAGCTCATTGACTTCGATGTCGAATACGTCAATGCCGGCAAACTTCTTGAACAGTACGGCTTTGCCTTCCATCACCGGCTTAGCGGCAAGCGGGCCAATGGCGCCGAGGCCCAGCACGGCCGTACCATTAGTAATGACAGCCACCAGATTTCCACGCGCGGTGAGATTCCGTGCTTCGCTCGGATTTTGAACAATTTCTTCACATACCATCGCCACCCCGGGCGTATACGCCAACGCCAGATCTCGCTGGGTTGCAAGCGGTTTGGTGGGGGAAATTTCGATCTTGCCGGGAACCGGATGCCGGTGGTAGTCGAGGGCGCTATGCTTCAAATCGTCTGGCGTTTTCATGTAGTTTCTCCTATGAGAAGTCTAACACGGCAGCGTGTCCGGGGCCTTCTTGAGTGATGTACTGCCGGTACCGTACTTTGATACTGTTGCCCGTGGGCGCGCCGGAAACAAACTAGCAAGCTAGAGTGCGCCATGTTTGCGAGTGGCGAGGTTATCGTTTCGTATTGTTGTTGCACACATAATCTACCCACGCCGATTTATCCCTGATTGGAGAGAATAGCCACATGACCCACGCTGCCACGGATATTCACCCCGACGCGCCGACAAAAAATCAATTTGCGCTGCTCGGAGAAAAGCGCTTTGCGCCGTTTTTCTGGACGCAGTTTTTGGGGGCGGCGAACGACAATATTTTCAAGTTTGCGTTTACCGTGTTGGCAACCTATCAAGCGGCGGATTGGGGTGGTCTCGATCCGAAACTGGCGGGACCCGTCATCGGTGGATTGTTCATTCTGCCGTTTGTACTATTTTCGGCAACAGCAGGCCAGCTCGCCGATAAGTACGATAAGGCAACGCTAACCAAAGTTGTGAAGAACATGGAGATCGCCTTCATGTTGTTGATCTGTGCGGGCTTCGTGTTTCACGTCTCAACATTACTATTCATCGGGGTCTTCCTGATGGGCTGTCACTCGACGCTGTTTGGCCCTGTCAAGTTTGCGTACTTGCCGCAACATCTGGCGGATTCGGAACTTACCGGCGGCAACGGCATGATCGAAATGGGCACCTTCACCGCCATTCTGCTGGGCTCTATGATCGGTGGCTTCTTGGTCAAACTCGACGGAAATGGGGTTATTTACGTCGCGGCTATTTCCATGTTGCTTGCAGTCATCGGCCGTATTACTGCGGGAATGGTGCCGTTGTCGCCTCCACCGGCACCGAACCTCACCATCAACTGGAATCCCGCAACCGAAACATGGGCGAATCTAAAAATTGCCCACCGTAATCCGGCCGTGTTCAATTCGCTGATCGGTAATTCATGGTTTTGGTTTATGGGGTCGATTTTCTTGACCTCCATGACTGGCTTCGCCAAAGAGGTGTTGGGCGGTGATGAAATGGTTGTGCTGTTACTGATGGGCCTCTTCACGGTCGGCATTGGTGTCGGCTGTGTGCTGTGTGAAAAGATGTCGGGGCACAAGATCGAGATCGGACTGGTGCCGTTTGGCTCGATCGGCATGACTCTCTTTTCGGTCGACTTGTACTTCGCTTCGAGCGGGCTCTCGCCGAGCGGAGCGCTGGTGAGTGTTGGCGCGTTTGTGCAGAAGTGGGCGCACATCCGTGTCATGGCCGATCTGTTTCTGATGGCGATGTTTGCCGGTTTTTTTTCGGTGCCGCTATACGCCATGATGCAAGCGAGGTCCGAACCTAATTACCGGGCGCGAATCGTTGCGGCAAACAATATTCTCAATGCGGTATTCATGGTTATCGCATCGGTATTGGCCGCAGTGCTGCTCAAGGCGGGGTTGTCACTCCCCGAGTTATATCTTGTCGTTGGCGTGATGAATGCGGTCGTCGCGATCTACATCTTTAAGTTGATTCCTGAGTTCCTCATGCGCTTTTTGGTGTGGATACTCATTCACACGTTCTATCGGGTGGATCAGCGCGGCCTGGAGAATATCCCAGACGACGGACCTTGCGTTCTAGTCTGTAACCATGTCAGTTTTGTTGATGCGCTCGTGATCGCCGGTTGCATCCGACGACCGGTCAGATTTGTGATGGACTATCGAATCTTTAAGGTACCGGTACTCAATTTTGTGTTCCGCACGGCCGGCACAATTCCCATTGCCCCGGCCAAAGAAGACCCGGCAATGCTCGAACGTGCCTATGAACGGATTGACCAGTACCTGCAAGATGGCGAGGTTGTTTGTATTTTCCCCGAGGGACGAATCACGGATAACGGTGAAATCTATCCATTCAAGAAGGGTGTCATGCGGATAATTGAGAAGAATCCCGTGCCGGTGATTCCGATGGCGCTGCGAGGATTGTGGGGAAGTTTCTTTTCACGCTGGGGTGGAGTGGCGATGCGGTATCCGCGTGGCATCTTCTCGCGTATCGCCCTTATTGCGGATCGACCGTGGGCACCGGATGTCGTTTCACCTGAACGGCTGCAGAACAAGGTGCTTGAACTGCGGGGAGATTGGAAGTAGATAATCCTAAATCCGGCAGTTACCCTGCCGCTGTAAGTTGGGCTGACGGTAGCCAAGGTGGCAGTGGGCGCGTGATTTTGGCCACTACGTATTCCAGAAATGTCTTCCATCGATCCGTAAAAGGCAACTG